>Ga0206677_10000044_pt1 | contig 98202 bp, 91 predicted proteins | sample M130m12015metaG_FD_155475 | JGI IMG/M metagenome (GOLD analysis project Ga0206677, IMG submission 155475) | Ammonia-oxidizing marine archaeal communities from Monterey Bay, California, United States - M1 30m 12015 | ecosystem: Environmental > Aquatic > Marine > Intertidal zone | place: USA... | reverse complement strand
TCCCGACAAATTCAGTTTTCCATCCAGTCGAACTGTTGTATCTCCCATTATATTTGCCGCGTGAGTAAAATCGCCTAACATTTCCTCATACTTCGAAAGCTTGTGTTCCACCATTTCGTCGTTCTTATTGAAAAGAACCATAATTGTTTCTTCATCATTATACCTGAAAAAAGTATAAACCCCATTTTCAGGAGCAAACTGGATTAAGTTCCCACGATGAATCACCGGTTTGCTTTTTCGCCAATTCAACAGTTTTCGTGTAAACTCTTTTATATCTTTTTCAATTGAGCTAAGACCTCTTCCCGAAAAACCATCTACTGCATCTCCAGTCCAGCCTCCGGGAAAGTCACTTCGGATTTGACCGTGTCCAGGTAGATCGTTCTTCATGCCTATTTCCGTTCCATAATAAAATTGTGGAATCCCTCGCATGGTCGCGAAATAAACCAATCCCATTTTTAGTAAATCAGCATCATTGTTTACTTGAGTATAAAAACGATCCATATCATGGTTGTCAGGAAAAATGACCAAATTGAATGGATCTGCATACAAGTGATCATTCCCTAACATTTCATAGACCTTAATCCAGCCGGTATTCCAATTTTCTTTTTCAATTAACGCCTGTTTAAACGCATCTTGAATCGGAAAATCCATCACCGAGGTTAAGGATGATAGATATCCATTTTTATTTGTTTTTCCGCGTTGCCAAAAAGATACCACTGCTGGGTTTAAAGACCATTCTTCCCCCACAATAGTAAAGTCAGGATATTCCTTCATGACTGCGTTGGTCCAATCGGACATAAAATCCTTATCCGGATAAGGATAGGTGTCCATTCGAATCCCCGTGACTCCTGAGTATTCAATCCACCAGAGGGTGTTTTGAATCAAGTAGTTTGCCATTTGAGCGTCCTTTTGATTCAAATCGGGCATGGTCTCAACAAACCAGCCATCAACAAATGCTTTTTTATCATATTCTGAAGCATATGGGTCTTGGTGAGTAGTTCGCCTGTGAGACGTTTGAACATAGGTGTTTTTGTTGTTAATCCAGTCTTTATTTGGAGGGTCTTTTACAAACCAATGTTCCGAGCCACAATGATTCAAAATCATGTCCATAATGACCTTAATCCCTTTTTGTTGAGCTTTTGCACAAAGAAGACGATATTGCTCGTTGGTGCCATAACGTGCATCAACCCGGTAGAAGTCTGTTGCTGCATAGCCATGGTAGGAGTTTATATACATGTCATTTTCCAAAATAGGGTTAAGCCATAGAGCCGTAAAACCTAAATCAAAAATGTAGTCCAACCGGTTTTCAATCCCCAGAAGATCGCCTCCATGACGCCCACCATCGTCAGAACGATTTATCTTGTCTTCTTTCATGTCGGCAAATTCATCATTGCTAGGGTCACCATTGGCAAATCGATCGGGTGTTATTAGGTACATAACATCTGAACTATCAAATCCTTTTCTTGATATTGACCGATCCCTTTCATAAATAGGAAAGACTACCGATGTTATTTTCTTTTTTTTATCATAAAAATGGATGCGTAAATCTTCAGCCTTTGCCTCTGGCAAAATGATGAGTTTTAAGAACAAGTAGTTTGGATTCTCTACGCGTATTGTTTGTTCTAAACGAACCTGTTTGCTGTTCAATTGAGGGGCTAAGCTGCCAATATTTTTTCCATATAAAAGAACTTCAACAGAGTTATGCTCCATATCTGTCCACCAGTTGGGTGGCTCCATTCGTTCAATGATCTGGGCAAAAACTGTTTGGAGACTAAAAAAAAGAAGCAGTGCTACAGAACGTGAAAAAAGGTTTTTCATAGAATAGGTTTTATTTTGTTTCAATAGTTTCAGACTCAAATAGCTGTTTATAAACCACGCCTCGAATATCGTTGTCGCGATTTTGACCTTGCTTAGGAACCTCATGCATTTGGGACATGATAAGACCAACTAATTTACGTTTTGGATCCACCCAAAAATTAGTTTGTTCATATCCGCCTCCGCGCCAAAGTCCTTCGTCGCCATAACCCATTTCTATATCTTTAGCACTGGAAACCCAAAGATTATAGCCATTGTACCCCCACTCATTATCTAGTTGTGTATGAGGAGCGTAAATTTGTTCAACGGTAGATTTTTCTAAAAATCGATGGCCATTCAAGGTTCCGTGATTAAGCAACATTCGCAAAAATTTAGCGTAACCCTTAGTGGTTCCAAGCATCCCTTCTCCGCCTAGAAATGTTTTGAATTCTTGACGATAGTCCACCGTATTTGCACCCAAAATATCCAGCTCTTCTTTTCGCGCAAATCTTAGCTGGCCATCTTTTCCAGAGAAGCTTGGCAATAACTTGATTTCGGACGTAAGCTTGAAACGGAGTCCTTCTATTCCTAGAGGTGTTTTAATGCGCTCATTCAATAATTCCTCTAAATTTTTACCACTGGCACGTTCGGCAACAAAACCTAAAACGGTGGTGTTGGTTCCATAGAAATCAGTAGTTCCTGGAACCATTACCAATGGCATTTCAGCCATTTTAGCAATAATTTCTTCATTGCTCTTTACCGAATTAAAATCGTTGGAATCTACCATTTCATTTAAACATCGGAAAGGTGTCGTTGCATAATAAAAGCCCGCCTGATGATTTATTAAGTGTTCAACAGTCATTGTTTCAGAATTGTCTATCAATCTAATAGGGCAACTGTTGGAGCTTAGGATTGGATTGTTCTCATATGCTTCTGAAAATCCCCCCGCATTTTTAAAGTAGTCATTGGCGTAATTGGCAAGGGGAACCCCCTGAGCATTCACAGCAATTTTCATGTCTTTAAACTCAGGGATATATTTTACCACAGGGTCATCTAACTTCAATAATCCATCTTCAACCAAATCCAATAACAAGCATATCGTAACAATTTTACTCATCGACCAGATTCGAAACCAACTATCACCATCAATAGTAGTGTTGGGAAGCAAGGAGTCATTCACCGCTTGATGTTCGTAAGCAACATCCCCATCAGCGCTTTCAATACGGATATAGATTAAAGGAAAACTCCCATTGTTTACATACCTTTCCACCACTGCATCAATAGCGGCAGGGTCTTGCAGTAAAGCGGATTGTTTGTTAGAATTCATACAGCTTACCGTCAAGAATAGTAATAACATGAAGGGATAAAAACATAGCTTTTTGTTCATTCTCATTTTTTTTATTTGCGTGAAAACCCTTGGTATTTAATCCAGTCAAAATCAGAAAATTCTGTAGTCTTTAGTCCATTGCTTGAAGCATAGAGCCCTAAATGGGTTCCTATATAGCCTTTGCATAAAATAAGATTCGCTTCGGTTGTTTCAAACGGTGTAATTGTCTTTCCATTATCCAAAGAATATCGATAGTAGTAGTTGTCTTTAGTCGATTCTACAAACAAAATAATGTTCCCTGTATAATTCAATAACTCCCGTTTTTTAAAAACCGCTGGGGCTTGATCTTTTTCTTTGTAATAGAGAACTAAATGAGGGGTTCCATCGACTTTTTTAACTGTATAATTTAGATAATTATTGTCTTGCTGAAAAAGGCTTATTCCTGCTTCGGATTGATTTTTTTTGGGTGAAAAATCCATGTTTACTGAATATAAAAAATCGCTTTCCTTTTGGCGAAAACCGAGTGCGTGATAAGAATCACGCAGCTTAAAGCTTTTAGGGCTTAATCGCAAACGTAAATGACCCTGTCTTTCCGATAGAGAAAACATTTCTGGTAATGGCACCCGCCTAAAATTCCATTCCATGTCTAATTTATTTGAATTAAAGTCATCATGAAATATGTCTGAATAATTTTGAGGCTTTTTATCAAATGGAAGTTCTTCATAACGTTCAACTTTTCCCGAAAGTGGAGCACATACAGGCCAATAGTACTCTATGGGTCTCCATATACCATCCTTGCCTTCTTTCCATCCTGAAACTGCCGTTTCCCAAGTCACAGGGATTAGGTGCGTTTCTCTTCCCATATTGGTTGTGCCTTCTAGATCATTTCTGATTCCCAGTGCAACCATATACCATCTACCATCTTTTAATTCTACAAGGTCTGCATGTCCTGTGCTGTGCACCCAATTATTGTTGGATAAATGTCTTGAGGTTAAGATGGGGTTTTTAGGATTAGAAAGATAGGGGCCACGAAGGGTATTGCTATTCGCAATCATCACTGAGTGGTTTCGGGAAGTTCCTCCTTCGGCAACCATAAGATAGTAACGTCCGTCTTTTTTATAAATATGGGGGCCTTCTACACAGCATCCTCCACAAGCTCCTGTCCATATCGAACTGCGTTCCCCTTTCAAAGACCAATTCATAAGGTCTAATTCTTGGACCCATATTTCGCCGATTCCATTGGCATTGGGTTTACCCTTGTCATGTGTGCCGACAAAATAAACCTTGCCATCGTCATCAAAAAAAAGGTCCGGGTCAATCCCTGGAGCATTTTCAATAACATGTGGCATGGACCATGGCCCTCTGGGGTCTTTAGCGGTCAATACAAAATTGACCATTTCAGCCGCCAAGCTTTTGTCTTTAGGGGAATATACATTTGTTACTACTATATAAAAAGTTCCTTTATGATAACGAATTGAAGGTGCATGGATACCTCCTTGTTGTTGAACATCACTGAGGTTTATCGCTTTACTCACTTGCTCCTTTCGATCCAATCCATATCCAATAAGTTCCCAATTCACCAAATCTTTACTGTGATGAATCGGTAAGGCTGGAAAGTATTCAAAGGATGAGTTTACGAGGTAAAAATCATCATCAACCCTAACAATGGAGGGATCAGGATAGCCCCCTCTAATTATGGGATTCGTGAAGTGCTCTTGAGCTTGAGAGAACAAGCAAAACCCAATAAATAATAAAATCAGCAGCTTTTTTTGCATAAGAAACGTAGTCTGTTTTAAATTAAAAAACTTGAGCCATCTCTAAAAGAAATGACTCAAGAATTCAACCAACTTGTCTTTTATGAATAAGACCATAAAAGGGATAAAGTCATCTGTTTATTGTGCTACAACGCTATAGGTATTATCCACAGTATTGAGGGTAATGTTGTATGTTCCAGCAGATACTGCAATGTTGGCTCCATTGGCATCTGTTGTTCCATCCACACCATCATCACCAAGGTTTACACCCCAGTCGTCATCAGCTCTAAATTTCATCTCACCATCAGCAAGAGTGACTCCATAAACGAGGTAAACTCCTTCGTTACAAGGATCTGGAATCATTTTTACATCGGGTCCATCTCCCCAACCATTAAGGGTGGCGCTTCCTACGATTCCCCAAACAGGGTCCGCGGGAGTAACCGTAATGGTCATTTCGTTTTCGTTGAACTCTACATAATAGTTCCCCGCTGTAATAGTAATATTGTCGCCATTGGCTTCCAAAACACCATCTCCTCCGGTGTCACCAAGGTTTACGCCCCAGTCATTGTCTTGACGGATTTTGAATTCCCCATCATTCATGAATAAAGCAGAACGATAAAGCCCTTCTGTTCCATTGGATAGGAATGGTACGTCGTTGCCTGCTGCAAAGCCTCGGCTGTCTCCACCCCAGTTATTGACCGCACTTCCAACAAGTCCCCATGTACTCAATGCAGCTTCTTCACAGGATGCAGCAGCTTCAAGCATTTCAATATTAAAGGTTATAGCCTCTGAAGTCAAAACAGCTTGATTTGCACCACTAGAAGTACCCCCTGCAAATGCTTTTACACGGGCATAAACGGTCCCTTTCGTATTGGGTTCTCCATCGGCATTGCTCGTCGAAGGGTCTTCATCTAGGCCTAATTCAACTGCAAGATCAATTAGATTCGCAACACTTATTCCAAAATGATTGTTGGAAGTGTCTCCCGAATTCATATTAATAGTTGCGAAGCTTTTAGCTGTAGATAATTCTACCAAATATGTCACCGTTGTTGGAGCTTCAAAATCGGGTGCGTTCCAAACTAATCGCTCTGCAATATTCGAAGATGTTGCATTCGATAGTTTATAAACGGGCTGTATTTCGTTTTGAAAACTTAATGTTCCATCTGTGGTTGCAGTGAATACCAAAAAGTCCTCTTTTTCACATGCTGCAATTAGAAAAAGTAGCGCTGCAGCGATTACTGTCTTACTAAAGTTTAAAATTGATTTCATAATTAATAATTTGGATTTTGTTGAAGGTTAGGGTTAACCAGTAATACGTCTTCAGGTAATGGGAATATTTTACGATGCTCTTCCGATGCGGTTCCTTGAGCAACTCCTGCTTTAAATGGCCACAGGTAATTTGCAGAAACAAATTTACCGTCTCGAATTAAATCGGTTCTTCGCAGTCCTTCCCAGTACAATTCTCTTGATCTTTCGTCCATTACGAATTGTGTATTAAATTCAGCAGCACTGGCTAGAGGGGCACCGGCACGTGCTCGAAGCGCATTTATTAATGTCAAAGCAGTTGCTGAATCTCCGCCACCTCGTGCAACGGCTTCAGCATAATTCAAATAAACTTCTGCTAAACGAATGATGGGAATGTCCATGTCCACATGGTCTCCTGAAGAGTCCGAGCCAGCATTTCCATTTACATCGACATTTCTAAATTTGGTTACACCGTAGCCTTCTGTAAATTTTGGAATTTTAGCCATTTCATAGTTTTGACCATCTGTGTGAAACATTGCGCGAGAATCTCCCCAAGAAGTCGGTTCGTTATCGGCATTAGAAGCCGTAACCGCATAGCCAAACTTGTCAACCAGCGCCTTAGTGGTACGTAAGCCTGCCCAGCCGCCATTCACCCCAAATTGAGACGCATCCATTGTGCCGCCAATTGGAGCGTGTACCAAAAAGGTTGATCCTCCCCATGATTGGCTGTTTAGACCATCAAACTGAAGTAAAAAAATAAACTCGTTCTGTGCTCCGTTGATGTCATTATCTGCCAGAAACAATTCGTCATAAGCACTTCCATTGCTGTTTCCGTCATTTGTATTCAAAGAATAGGATGAGTTCATCACCTTTTCTGACTCAGCAATCGTTTCATTGAATTTGTCCTGACCTATATATACCCGGGCATTCAAATAGAGACGCGACAAGAGTGACCAAGCCGCCGCTTTATCAACACGACCATACTCATTCGATTTAGGATCTTTCAACGAACTATCTAAGTCCAAAAGTTCAGATTCTACAAAAGCAAATAATTCCGCTCTGCTACTCTGTTTAGGAAGCTCAGTCGTAACTTTGGTCACCAAAGGTACATTCGCGTACATATCCATTAATTGCAAATAAGCATATGCTCGAATCAATCGTGCTTCAGCAATGTAGTATCCTACTTCTGAATTTGATTTTGCTAAATCTGCTGCGTTTTCAATGAATGAGTTCGCAAATGAGACGACCTGAGCCAAACGAAAATACATTCCTTTGGTCCATGGATTATTAACGTCCCAAGACATCTCATGGATGTTCGGTAAACCTGGATCTCCCCAACCTACTACAGAATGGTCTGTCGTAATTTCATTCAAGGTGAACAAAATTCGCGTGTATTGGGAGAATCCTTCGTCAATTAAGCTTGGATCAATGTCAGGGTCCCCTGCAGGGCCTTGCTGTCCTGTAATGGCCAAACCTGCATATACTTTAGCGAGTGCACCTCGGGCGTCATCAGCCGTTTTGTATACGTCAACTTCTGTAAATAAATCTGGATCAATTGGGTTTTGATCCAAATCATTATGACAAGAAAAGGTCAAGGCTATAATTCCAAATAAATAAATTATTTTTTTCATAGTTGTGAATTAAAATTTGATGTCTAGACCCAATGCCAATGCCCGCGATCTAGGGTAAAAGTTATTATCAATTCCTCCTGTAATCTCAGGATCAATCCCATTGTATTCTGTTTCTACAAAAAGATTATCTCCCGTTACATATAAACGTAATGGGTTCTCTCCCACTACATTTTCAATAGTGTATCCTAGAGTAATATTATCGATTCTAAAGAATGATGCATTTTGAATATAGTGATCGCTAACGGCGTTCTTATCCGAAAAGAATAAAAAACCAGTGTCAAGGTAGTCACTGTGAACATTAGACAATCTATTCAAATTTGTAATTTGAGACTGATTGGAGGAGGCCGACATACTATTGTAGCTATAGTTACCAAAGCTCGCTCGAGAAACAACCGTTAAATCGAATTGCTTGTAACGCATAGATGTGGTGAGTCCCATCAAAATATCTGCATAAGGGTCTTTATAAAAGTAACGGTCATCGTTATTTATCTGACCATCGCCATTGAGATCTGCGTAAGCACCCTCTATAGGACGTCCATCTTCTCCGTAAATTTGCTTATACACATAATACGCATAGGGGGCTTTCCCTTCTTGATGGCGTTGAAGCGAATTTCCAAATCCAAGATCCCCAACATTTTGTTCGTTTTCTAAGCGCGTAATCGTGTTATCATTAATCGCAACGTTATAGTTCACATCAAATGAAAAATCTGCGGTATCAACAATGCTATAGTTCAATTCAAGTTCTACCCCTTTGTTTTCCATATCCCCAATATTGGCATTAATGGTCGTTCCAAAATTTGTAAATGGGTCAACAATAGAGGTTGCAATCAAATCATTCGTGTTTTTGATATATGCATTTACCGAACCGCTTAGACCCAACTGTGCAAAACTGAAATCCAAGCCTGCATTGTATGTTTGACCGACTTCCCATCGTAAATCCTTATTGATCGGAGCAGGACGGAAGGTGGTGTAAAAATTCGTTCCAAAACCATATTGAGATTGAATATCACTTCGAGTATAACGCGTTAAGAAATTATAGTCTCCCAGTCCATTAACATTCCCTACTTCTCCAAAACCTACTCGAAGCTTAAGTTCATTAAAAACCGTTTCAATTACAGGGCTTTCTTTATGAATATTCCAAGCTAAAGCGGTAGAGAAAAAAGTTCCCCAGCGATCATTGGAAGGAAGTTTTGAAGAAGCATCTGTCCGTAAGGTTGCTGTTATCAAATACTTTTCAGAAACTGAATAATTAATCCTCCCAAAATAGGATAATAAGACATTTTTCGATTTGTCAACAAAGTTTTGAGTAATCGAAGTATCGGAGTTTACCGACCCATCACCATTTAAATATTCAATTGCTTGACTGGAAGAATTGTCATATTCAAAACTTTGATAGGAATGTCCAGCGGTAATTGAAAAATTAGAAGCGTCTAATGTTTTACTATAATTTACATACGCATCAACAAGTAAGTTGGTTGAGGTATTGTTGTATTCATTATTCGAACCATTAAAACCATCCGCATCCGTCGGAAGGTTGGCGTCTTGTGTATTAATCCCTTTCCTCGTAGAATTATCAATCCCTGCATTGATCGTTGCTGTTAAGCCTTCCACCGGAAGGTCATAATCTATTTTAACATTAGAGATAATACGATTCACTTCCGATGTGTCTTCTGTTAAATTCAATAAAGCAAGTGGGTTGGTGGGTGATAAAGCCAGCTTCGTTCCATCAGCATCTAGCCACGTATAGTAGTTCGCAAAAGGAGAATTAGCATCAAAAACAGGTTTGGTTGGATCAAAATATGCTGCAGATCCAATCGCTCCCCGATTGGCAAAATCATTTTCTGTATATACATATCGTGTGTTGAAATTCACACGAAGATCCCCATCAAGAAATTGAGGAGAAATATTTAATGAAGCCGTTGTTCTGTTAAATTTGTCCCCCATCAGAATTCCCTCTTGGTCTGTATGGCCTAGAGACGCGCGAAAAGGAATTCCTTTAAGGGCTCCCGAAGCGGAAAACGTACTATTAATTCCAATGGCTTGATCGTAAATCTCTTTCTGCCAATCCGTATCAGATGTTCCCAGTCGTGCAATGATATCTGCATCTTGCGTTGCCTGCACAGCTTGGGTAAATTCGGATGCGTTCAGGACATCAATTCTGCTAATAGGACTAAAAGAGGTTGCGCGAGAACTAAACTCGTAAGAAACATCGCCCGTTTTTCCTTTTTTAGTCGTAATTAAAATCACTCCGTTAGCAGCTCGAGACCCATAAATTGCCGTGGCAGATGCGTCTTTAAGTACGCTCATGCTGGCAATGTCATTGGGGTTGATTACATTCAGTGTATTTCGTGATCCACCAACTCCGCCAGAATCCAACGGAATCCCATCCACTACAAAGAGAGGATTGGAATTTAGATTTAAGGATCCGATCCCACGAATTAGGACATTGGCTCCGTCCCCTGGAGCACCACTATTGGAAACAATAGATACTCCTGCAACTTTCCCTTGAATCAGTTGTTGTGCAGAAACAACGGACCCTTTGGTAAAGTCTTCAGAACCGACCACATCAAGTGTACCGGTTAAATCCTTTTTCCGAATCGCACCATAACCAATGATGACCACTTCGTCCAGTTCATTATCAGATGAAAGACTTAGGTTGATCTGGTTTTGTTCTCCAACCACTGAGGTGGCTGTTTTATAACCAATAAAGCTGGCTTCGAGTGTTTGCCCACGATCAATACTAATGGAATAATTCCCGTCAAAATCAGTGGTCACTCCTTGGTCAGTTCCTTGAATGATCACCGTAGCACCAGGCAATGGAGTGCCTTCTTCGTCAGTGATAGATCCAGAAACCATTTGTTGCGCATAAATCCCTGTGGAAATAAAAAGCGCAGCAAAGAATAACTTTACTTTAAATGTAGTTAGCATAATTTGGTTTTTATTGATAAAAAATCCACTTCTCAATCATCTAAACTAGAAGAAATTATATGGTACAACAAGCCCTTTTTTTAAAGATTTTAACTACAACGTGATAGTAGTCCAACTATAACGTTGTAGTGTTAATAACTTTTTTTTTGAAGAATTATCAGTTTATAATGCCTTATTTTTAACTATTCTAAAAATAACTCCCTTTTTTTCTTAAAATGAAAAAACGAATTACGCTTAAAGGAATCGCTAACGAATTGAATGTTTCCATTTCAACCGTTTCAAAATCGCTGAAAAACAGTCCTGAAATCGGAGAAGAAACCCGTCAAAAAATTATCGCCTTTGCCAAGGCCCACAATTACCGTCCCAACAATATTGCCCTAAGTCTTAAAAACAGAAAAACCAAAACCATAGGATTGATCATTCCAGAAATTGTTCATTATTTCTTTTCTAATGTGATTAATGGAATTGAAAAGTTTGCCAACAAGAATGGTTATAATGTGATTATTGCTGTGTCTAATGAATCCTTTGAAAAAGAAGTATTGAATATGGAAACATTAGCCAATGGCCATATTGATGGATTTATCATTTCAATTGCTAAGGAGACCTTCAAAAAGCAAGACTTTCATCATATCCAGGAAACCATTGATTTAGGGGTCCCTGTAGTCCTTTTTGACCGAGTATTCAACAATTTAAAATGTGATAAAGTCATTGTTGATGACAAAGGCGGAGCGGAAGCTGCCACAAGCTTTTTGATTGAAAAGGGGAAAAAAAATATTCTGTTGCTTACAACTCAAGACTATATCAGTGTTGGGAATTTGCGAACCCAAGGGTATATAGAAGCCCTCAAAAAGCATCAAATCATACCTGACAACAGATTAATTATTAAATCGATTGATGAGGCGAGTTCAGAGAAAGAGATGTCTTATTTAGAAAAGCAAATCAATAATTTATTAAATCAAAAAGTAGCCATCGATGGAATCTTCGCTGTCAATGAAATATATGCCGCATCGGCACTAAAAGTCCTTCGCAAACGAAACATAAATGTCCCGGAAGAGGTCGCTATCATTTGTTTTACCGATGGGGTTATTTCTCGTTATTCTTCTCCTTCTCTTACAACGGTTAGTCAACATGCAGAAGAAATTGGAGAGGTCTCTGCCAAGTTATTGATCGATAAGTTAACCGAGGCTTCGCCACTGGAAGAGCACATTACAAAAGTTATTAATTGTTCGATTGTAGAGCGAGAATCTTCTTAAAAAAAAGCATTTATCAAAAAAACGTCTATATTTGAATTTCAAATTATAAATCCACTTCTCAACCCTTAATTTATAATTTGAAAGGTATATCCTTTCTGCATTTTACTGAAAATGAAAAAAACACATCTGGGCTTCTGGCAGATCTGGAACACGAGTTTTGGATTTCTGGGAATACAGTTCGGGTTTGCTCTTCAGGGTGGATTTATGTCTCGGATTTTCCAAACACTTGGAGCAGACAAATCCGAAATTCCTTTGCTCTGGATCGCAGCCCCCCTTACTGGCTTGATCGTTCAACCCATTATTGGATATTTGAGTGACAATACTTGGCATCCTGTCCTGGGCCGTCGAAGACCCTATTTTTTGATTGGTGCCATTCTCAGTTCACTGGCCTTGTTCTTTGTTCCCTACTCTTCCACGCTATGGATTGCTGTAGGCTTATTGTGGATTTTGGATGCTTCCATTAACATAAGCATGGAACCCTTTAGAGCTTTGGTGGCCGATAAATTGGTTGAGGAACAACGCACCTATGGTTTTGTGATGCAAACCCTGATCATTGGCATAGGTACCTGGATTGCTAGTAACCTTCCATGGTTTATGACTCGCCTTGGAGTCAGTAACGAGGCCCTTCCCGGGGAAATACCGATGTCTATTAAAGTGGCTTTTGCCATTGGCGCTTTGGTTTTTTTCTTAACAATCCTTTATACTGTTTTAACCACTAGCGAATACCCTCCTGAAGACCTTCATGATTTTAATGCCAAAAAAAATAAAGGTTTTAAAGAAGGTTTGAAGGATTTTTGGGATCAGTTTATATCCATGCCCATAACAATGAAAAAACTGGGCCTTATTCAGTTTTTTAGCTGGTTTGCTTTTTTTACCATGTGGAGTATGGCAAACCCTGCCATTACCGAGCATATATTTAATGCTCCTTTTCCGCTCGAGTCAGATTATAATTTAACAATCCCTGCGGAAGCGGAATCATTTGCCCTTGCCAATGCAAAATTCCAAACAGCATCCAACAGCACAGGATCTTATATGGGAGTTTATGGTCTCTCGTCCATGCTGTTTGCTTTGTTTTTGACCCTTTATACCGCCAAACGGAAAATTAACCGAAAATATGTCCATATGGCCTCTTTGATTCTTGGAGGAGTTGGATTTCTTTTAATGTATGGCATTAAGGATCCCCTCTATTTAACCGCTTCCTTCTCTTTAATTGGATTTGCTTGGGGGAGTATCTTATCGATGCCCTATGCCATGCTGTCTGGTGTTGTGGACGAAAAGAATATGGGAGTGGCAATGGGGTTATTCAATATGTTTATTGTTTTTCCCCAAATCGCCGCAGCAATCGGTGGTATTAATTTCTTGTCCTCCCTTCTAGGAGATGCCTCGATTAATGCCATGATCATTGCGGGGCTGTCACTTATTCTTGCCGGAGGATTAAATCTTTTTATTAATGAACAAAACCTCAACGGATGAAATCACCTAAACGTCCCACCTTTGTCTTTGATCTAGATGGCGTGATTACCAAAACAGAAGCACACCATTTTGAGGCTTGGAAACAAACCGCTTCTTTCCTAGAATACGCCATAACTCCAGAAAATAATGAGGCCTTAAAAGGGGTAAATCGTGTCGATTCCTTGAAAAAAATCATTGCATGGGCTGGGAAAAAAGTTCCTTCCGAAACCTTTGATCGTTTGCTACAAGAAAAAAACGAACGCTACATCGCTTCGCTTTCTTCACTTTCTGGAAAAGATATTATGGAAGGAGTTCATTCCTTTATTCTCGATGCCAAAGAAAATGGGCATACAATAGCTTTGTACTCCTCAAGTAAAAACGCAAAATTCATTCTAACAAAACTCAACATAATCAACTTGTTTGATGTGTTGGTAGATGGAAACGATGTCACCCAATCCAAGCCGCACCCAGAAGGCTTTGAGTTGGCTGCTAGTTTATCGGCAACTCCCCCTAAAGATTGTGTGGTTTTTGAAGACTCCCATTCGGGAATTCAAGCAGCCAATCAGATTGGAATGATCACCGTAGGCATTGGGGATGTAAAGAATTTATCTATGGCGACAAGAGTTTGTGAAAATTTTAAAGAAATCTCTTTAAATGATTTTAAATTATGATTGACTACATAAAACAAAACGAGTGGTCTATAATTGAGGAGGGATTTGACCCTAAACGTATCATGGCCTCAGAAAGTATTTTCAGTACTGGAAATGGTAAATTCGGGCAACGCGCCAACTTTGAAGAAGATTATTCAGGAGAACATCTCTATGGAAATTATATTTCAGGTATTTATTACCCCGATAGAACCAAAGTGGGTTGGTGGAAAAAAGGCTATCCTAACTATTTTGCTAAAACGGTAAATTGTCCCGTTTGGAATGCATTGCAGATAGAAGTCAATGGTGAAAACCTTGATTTAAGTCAGTGCAAAGAAGTTCTGCAGTTTTCGCGTGAGCTTAACATGAAAGAAGGCTGGTATCAAAGAATCGCCATCCTTGAATTACAAAATGGTATTCAACTCCAAATTGATTCCAAGCGTTTTATATCGATGGCGATGGAGCAATTGGGAGCCGTTCGTTACTCGATTACCTTATTAAATCACGCTGCTAACCTAAAGGTTGCCCCTCATTTGAAACTTGACACTTCGAATAGAGACTCCAATTGGAACGAACCTTTTACTCAAGCTATTTCGTCTTCTATTGAAGGCCGACAAATTTTTCATGAATCAGAAGTCTTAAAAACAGGTTTTCATATCTGTGCTTTTAATAGTTCTCAACTTACCTTAAACGGAAAAACGATTGAATTTGAAGGAAAAGAATCAATCAATCAATCGTGGGCAGGAATAAGCCATGAAGTAGCTATGAAGACAAATGATTGTTTGTCTATAACCACTTTTGGAGGCTACATTAATTCCATGGATGCTCCCGATGAAAACTTAAAATACAAAGCACAAGACGCTATTCGCAAAGCGGAAGAAAAAGGCTTTAATACGCTCTTGAAAAAGCAGAAAATAGAATGGGAATTGATTTGGCGTCATTCAGATATTAAGATTGAAGGAGATATAAGCGCACAGCAAGCCATTCGTTTTAATATTTTTCATCTGAATCAAACCTACACAGGCAAAGATGCTCGACTTAACGTTGGACCCAAAGGGTTTACTGGAGAAAAATATGGGGGCGTTACCTATTGGGACACCGAAGCCTACTGCCTACCCTTTTATATGGGCACAAAGGATAAGAGTGTTCCCAAAAACTTATTGCGATATCGCTATCAACAATTAGATAAAGCCATCGAAAATGCTGAAAAGCTTGGCTTTAGCGCAGGAGCCGCTCTGTATCCTATGGTTACTGCAAATGGCGAAGAATGTCATAACGAATGGGAAATTACATTTGAAGAAATTCATCGAAATTCTGCCATCGCTTTAGCCATCAAAAAATACATTGATTTTACAGACGATCAATCTCATATGGCTGAAATGGGCTTAGAGGTACTGATTGGAATCAGTCGTTTTTGGGCCCAACGAGTAAGCTTTTCTTCAGCACTCAATAAGTATGTTATTTTGGGAGTTACAGGGCCCAACGAGTACGAAAACAATGTAGATAACAACTGGTATACCAACTACAGTGCTCGCTGGTGCTTGAAATACACCAAGCAAGCTATAGAGTCCCTAGCATTGAATGATCCTGAAAACCATCAGCGTATTTGCCAAATAACCAACTTTAAACCTCAGGAAATACAGCAATGGAATAAAATCATTGAGGACATGTACCTGCCGTACTCGAAAGAGTTGGACATTTATATTCAACACGATGGCTTTTTAAACAAAGAATTAATCCCTGCGGCACAAATACCTAAAGACCAACGGCCCATTAACCAACACTGGTCCTGGGATCGTATTTTGCGCTCCCCCTATATCAAACAAGCAGATGTTTTACAAGGCTTCTATTTTTTTGAAGACGATTTTTCTCTTGATGATCTTAAAAAGCATTATGCTTTTTATGAGACCTACACGGTGCACGAGTCTTCACTCTCTCCCTGTATTCATTGCATTGAATCCGTGCGTCTAGGCTGTCTTGACCAAGCTCACTCTTACTTTTTACAGACCGCTCGTTTGGATTTAAATGATTACAATAAAGAAGTTCACGAAGGCTTGCATGTCACCTCTATGGCCGGTACTTGGATGAGCTTAATCGAAGGCTTTGCAGGGGTAAAAATAAAGAATGGACTATTAAACCTCGCTCCTAAAATCTCTGATCAATGGACTTCTTATTCATTTCACCTCAATTATAGAGATTGTTTAATCTTCGTTGAAGTGACTCATGAAAAAACGAACATCCAACTGATCGAAGGTGAAGAAGTCAAAATCATCTTAAACGATGAACCTCATCAACTTTCAAATCAAAAAATAAATATTATTGAATACTAACTGCTATGAGAAATATATTATTTGTTTTCATTTTCGTTTTAATAAATGCTTGCAAGGAAACTCCCCAAGCCTCAAAAATTAAAAATCCCTTTTCTGTAGAACAAATTAGCGATGGTGTTGTCTATGAAGTCAACATTCGCCAATATTCAAAAGAAGGAACATTTGACGGATTCCGCAAAGACATTCCAAAACTAAAAGCGCTTGGCGTTAAAGTCCTTTGGTTGATGCCCATTCATCCCATTTCCAAAGAAAAACGAAAAGGCGAATTAGGAAGTTATTATTCCGTTTCGGACTACAAAGGAATCAATCCAGAATTTGGTGACGCCGAAAGTTTTGATCGCTTGGTGCAAACGGCTCATGACAATGATATGCTCTTAATCACTGACTGGGTGGCAAACCACACCGGTTGGGATCACCCATGGATTACGGCGAACCCAGATTTTTATACCAAAAACGACATGGGTGAAATAACCGATCCTATCAATCCTGAGACGGGTGAGCCGTGGGGATGGACCGATGTAGCCGACCTTAATTTTGACAATTTGGAAATGCAAGACCAGATGATCTCTGCCATGGAATATTGGGTTCGTGAGCATAATATCGATGGGTTTCGATTTGATGCGGCACATGGTTGCCCCGTTAATTTTTGGAAAAAAACCATGGAACGGCTAACAAAAATCAAGCCTTTATTCACCATTGCCGAATCGGACGGATACCATCCCGGTGGCTTTGAGCTTGTTGAACTTTTTGATATGAGTTATAGCTGGAGAGGACATCATATTATGAACGAAATTGCTCAAAAACACAAGACAGCCAAGGCTATTTTGGACAACATTCGAACCAATACCGAAGACTACGCCTCCAACCATATTCTGATGAATTTCACCTCAAACCATGATGAAAATTCGTGGGGAGGAACCGTATTTGAACGCCTTGGAGAAAGTGTAAAAACCTTTGCTGCTTTGACCTATTTCCTCCCAGGAATGCCTTTGATTTATAATGGTCAAGAGTATGGGTTGAATAAACGTTTGGCTTTTTTTGAAAAAGATTTTATTGCGAAAGATCAAACGGATTTTATTGATTTTTACTCCCAACTAGCTGCTTTAAAAAAGAAACATCCACAACTCCATTTGGCAAAGGATGTTCGTTTTTCAATCATAAATTCTTCTAACACTAATGTGGTAGTATTGAAGCGCACTAAGAATGAAAAGTCAATGTATTTTATTGCCAACCTTACGGAGAAAGAACAAGCGATTGAAACTCCAATAACAGGCTCTTTTATTTCTTTGATGGACGATACCGAGTTTCTCCTCAAAGATTCTATCAAATTAGCTCCTTGGGAATACCATTTTTTGAACCAATGAAATGAATAAATATTCGATCGCTTTTTTTTTCATCTTAATCGGATTGGGTTGTAGTAAAGAAGCTACTCCAATCGAAGATGAGGTCTTGACGAATATTGAAACTCAAACTCCTGAGTCACCCATTGCAGCCCCGGTTGTGCCAGAAAGCATTCCAAACAACCCTTGGTGGAACGATGTGGTTTTTTATGAAATTTTCGTGCGTAGCTTTCATGATTCTAACGGGGATGGCATCGGTGATATTCAGGGGATTATTGACAAGCTCGATTATCTCAATGATGGGAATCCCGCAACCTCTTCAGACCTCGGAGTCACGGGGCTTTGGTTGATGCCAATCTTCCCGTCAGAAAGCTATCACGGCTATGATGTTACGAACTATCGAAACATCAATTCTGACTATGGTACCCTTGACGATTTTAAGCGACTGTTGACGGAAGCTCATAATAGAGGTATCAAAGTAATCATTGATTTTGTTGGGAATCACACTTCCGATCAACATCCGTGGTTTACCGCTTCTGCTTCTAGCCAGGAGAATAAGCGTGACTGGTATCAATGGCAAGACAGCCCGCCCAATTATAATGGCCCTTGGGGACAAAACGTATGGCACGAAAGAAACAACGCCTATTATTATGGCCTTTTTTGGGGGGGAATGCCTGACCTAAATTTCCGAAATATTGAGGTAACCAATGAAATTAAAGACATCTCTCGTTTTTGGGCCGATGAGGTGGGAGTCGATGGATTTAGGATTGATGCTGTTAAACATTGGGTAGAAGAAGGTAGTAACCAAGAAAACACGACGTCTACTCTAAACTGGTGGCGTGATTTTTACGCTTTTCAAAAAAGTATCAGTCCTTCATTAATGACCGTAGGAGAGGTTTGGACGACCACTCAAAATATCTTGCCTTACACCGATAATCGATTAGACTATTGCTTTGAATTTGATTTAGCAGAAAACATTATCAACTCCATCAATGCTCAATCTGCAGCGAGCTTAAAGCAAAAAGTAAATCAGATTACCTCTAATTATGCTTATTCTCAATACGGTACTTTTTTAACAAATCATGATCAAAATAGAGTCTTTAATCGCTTGGGAAGCTCTATTCCACGCGCCAAATTAGCAGCAAGTATCCTACTGTCGCTTCCTGGCGTACCCTACCTTTATTATGGAGAAGAAATTGCTATGAAAGGACAAAAACCAGACGAAAATATTCGTCTCCCAATGCAATGGAATACTTCTGCAAATGCGGGTTTTACCACTGGTACTCCTTGGATTTCTCGCAATGTGAATTCGTCTGAATTTAATGTTGCCACGATGCAAGAAGAGGATAATTCCCTTTGGAATCATTATCGTGACTGGATTCAAATCCGAAAACAAAATACCGCTTTTAGAGCCGGGCGCTATAAAGGACTGGGATCCAATTTAAATTCAATTTTTGCCTTTTTACGTATCGATCTTTTGGAAGACCAAACCGTTTTAGTCCTTCATAACTTATCCGCACAAAACCAATCGGATTTAAATATTAACACGCTTTCGAGTGACCTTCCCAGTGGGGAATATAATTTAATCAACCTTTCGAGTTCCGATACTTTAGGAACTTTGAGTTTTGACTCAAATGGGGGCTTTAATGCAACCTTAACCGGTCTGTCATTGGAGCCATATATGTCTTTGGCAATTCAATTGCAAAAAAAATAAAGGAGAGCCCTTTGACATTAACTATTCAAAAGAACGTGTGTCCTTAGACTCATTCATCCAAATGGATGCAAGACTAAAGCAAAAAACCCTTGGGTTAGGTCTTATCTTTCAATACTATTTATTTGATTGTATCTTTGAAAAAAATTGTTTTGAAGAAAAAACCGGATTCCGTTGTTTGGGATGAAGCTTCCGATTCCTATGTAGCCAAGTTGTTGCCCTATGCTAGTTCCGTCAGCGGTCCACTGATCGAGGTGCCCAATGTGGATGCGTTCAAACGCAAAGGCGTTGAAAAAGCCTCTAAAATCCTCAGTGCTGAATTGGAAGAACTCCAGCAGCGTATCAAAGATTTTGTCACCGAAGCGGGCAACACCCAGCGCGTATATGCCGCAACCTACAAGTTTGAACCTATTGTTGGGGAAACCTATCATCTCTATGAAGGTGAATCTGGCGATTTCCTTTCCATCATTCCCCCCAATCAGTGGCGCAAAACCCATGTCGGTAGTTTCCGCCTGACTTCAGATTTTAAATGGGAAGTCCTCAAAGATTCCTGATTTTCCTTGTAGCTTTATTCTTTTAAGTCCGCAATGAATCCTTGGATAGACATCTCGATTTTGGAAGGCGACACCATCGCGCTCCTACCTCTTGACGCATCCCATCAAGACGCCCTTTTGACCGCCGCCAAGGACGGCATCCTTTGGGAGCTTTGGTACACTTCCGTTCCTTCTTCTGCTACCATTAATAACTATCTTGACAAGGCTCTTGCCGAAAAAGAAAATGGCCAAGCCTATCCCTTTGTGGTCTTTCACAAAAAAACCAAACAAATCATTGGCAGTACTCGATATTACAATCTTCAACCCGAACACCGCCGATTAGAGATTGGGTACACTTGGTATGCCAAAAGCTACCAAAGAACCCGCGTCAATACCGAATGCAAATACTTGCTTTTGCAATATGCCTTTGAAATAAAGCATTGTATTGCTGTACAGTTTATGACCGATTGGCATAACATTGCCTCTAGAAATGCGATCGCTCGCCTCGGAGCCCATCAGGACGGACTGCTCCGAAACCATCGTCTCAACTCCGATGGTAGTTACCGAGATAGTGTTGTTTTTTCTATTACCGAAAACGAATGGTCTGGTGTGAAAAAAAACCTCACCCAAAAGCTACTGCTACAGGAATAGCCACAACGACACGTCCCATCCACTGAGATTCCGTACTTTTACTCCATGCAAGAACAAAGTCCTCGGCAACAAAAAATTGGTACCCTTCTTCAAAAAGAAGTGGCGCAGCTGCTACAATCTGCGGTGCGCCAAGAAGGAATTTCCAATCTCATTTTATCCGTGACCAAGGTAAGAGTCACTGTGGATTTATCTCTCGCTAAAGTCTATTTGAGTATTTTTCCCTCCGAAAAAGCGGACTTCTATCTCAATGCTTTGCAACAAAACAGCTTTCAATTAAAGCATGACCTTTCCCAGCTTCTCAAAAATCAATTGCGTCGCATTCCAGAATTGGTTTTTTACCTCGATGATTCCCTAGACTATATCGAGGCAATAGAAAAAGACCTGACCCGTCCTGACAACCCTATTGAGCCGAACCAACCGCCCAAAGCCGACTAATCATGTGGATTGCCTTTCGGATTGCTTGGCGGTATTTTTTTACAAAAAGCAAACAAACGGTCATTAATCGTATCAACGCTATTGCTGTAGTGGTCGTCGTGGTTGCCAGTGCCGCTTTGCTTATTGTTTTGAGTGCTTTCAGTGGTCTCAAAGAATTTGGTGTGAGTTTTACCAGCGGCTTGGATCCCGATTTCAAACTAGTCCCACAACAAGGCAAAACAATCGTTCTGGATTCCTTTAGTGCCGCTGCTCTGGATCAACTCAAAGCCATCACCGCTTGGGCACCCGTTCTGGAGGAAAAAGTGTTTTTGTCCTTCGAGTCCAAAAATCAAGTGGCCTATCTCAAGGGGGTGCCTCCCAATTATCCCGAAACAATCCCCGTAGACAGCCTGGTAGTTGTGGGCGAATGGGGCACTATGGAACGTGCCGAAACCGTCCTGGGCTACGGTCTTGCCTCTGCTTTGGGGCTCGGGGTTTTTGACTACGATTCTTTTTTGAACATCACCGTTCCCGAAGACAACCCCAACGCACTCCTACAACGGACTCGCCTAAAAACACAAGCTGTTTTTGTTGTAGGGCTCTATCGAATCAGCGATGATCTCGATAAAAAATATGTCTATACCCCCATTGCTTTTGCCCAAGAATTGCTGCGTTACTCTCCCGACCAGTTCAGTGCTTTAGAATTCAAAGCCCCCTCCCTTAGCAAAGAAACCTTGCGGCAAAAACTTCCGCCTGCTCTTCAAAAAAACTACCGTTTGTTAGATCAAAATGACCTCAACGCTGCCTTTTATAAAATGCTGAAAACCGAAAACCTTGCCGTCTATTTGATTTTTACCTTGGTTCTCATCATTGCGCTATTCAATGTTGTTGGTGCCTTGTTGATGATGATTGTTGATAAACGACCCCAATTTTCCATCTACCAAGCCATGGGCTTAACACCCCATCAAATTCGACAAGTATTTTTTCTTTTGGGCTGTTTGATTAGTTTCTGGGGGGGCATTGTCGGAGTACTGCTAGCTTCAGGTATCGTTTTGTTACAGTATTTCTTTCCCTTTATTTATGTTCCTGGAACGGCTATTGCCTATCCAGTGCTATGGGAAGCAAGCAATGCAGGGCTGGTCTTGATAACTGTGTTTGTATTGGGGACTTTCGCTTCATTTTGGGCAACTCGAAAAGTTGGGCAAGTCAGCCGTCAGGCAAATTGATAATCTCCCCACTTCTCCAAAACAGCATCAAACGCAGCAAAGACATCCACCGAATCATTCGCTGTTACCATACGTGTTCGGTATTCTTTAAAATTGGGAATCCCTTTAAAATAATTGGTGTAGTGACGACGGGTTTCTAAAACCCCTAAGACTTCGCCTTTCCAATCCAACGACATTTGCAAATGACGTCGGGCAGCTGTCACTCGTTCTTCCATGGTGGGAGGGGCCGCGTGAACTCCGGTCTTCAAAAATGTTTTGACCTGATTGAAAAACCACGGATTCCCAATACTCGCCCGGCCAATCATGGCACCGTCTAAACCATAGTCATCTCGCATTTCTTTGGCACGCTCCGGCGTATTGACGTCGCCATTGCCAAAAACAGGAATATGCATTCGAGGGTTGTTTTTCACCGCAGCAATAGGTTTCCAATCCGCATCGCCCTTATACATCTGTGCTCGGGTGCGCCCGTGGATGGATATGGCTGCCACGCCCACATCTTGCAAGCGTTCGGCTACTTCTACAATTTTAATAGAATCATGATCCCACCCCAAACGGGTTTTCACTGTAATGGGCAAAGAACTGCGCTTTACCATTTCAGCGCTCAACTTGACCATCAAAGGAATGTCTTTTAAAATTCCAGCACCGGCTCCTTTACATACTACTTTTTTGACAGGACAACCAAAATTGATATCAATAATATCCGGTTTTGATTTCTCTACAATATCCACTGACTGCAGCATCGAATCCAAATTTGCTCCAAAAATTTGAATGCCAACAGGGCGTTCTTTCTCGTAAATATCCAGTTTCTGAACACTTTTGGCAGCATCACGAATCAGTCCTTCCGAAGAAATAAACTCCGTATAAACTACGTCCGCTCCGTTTTCCTTGCACAAAGCGCGAAAGGGCGGGTCACTTACATCCTCCATGGGAGCCAAGAGCAGTGGGAATTCAGTTAATGTTATATTACCAATTTGAACCATTACGGGGCAAATATAGCTAGAAAGTTGTCATCAATCGTTTTGTCCCAAAATTGCTTTACAACTCCGTCTTCTATCCAATAAATTCTTGGGGGTGCACTTCCTATCACGTCAAAAAAAGTGTTCACATCAATCATTTCATATGGGAAGTTAGAATTTGTTATGGTGTTAAACTGTGTTACCGTAGTGTCACCTTCCTCAAAAAACAAAGCCACTACCTGTGGAAGCTTTGCCCCCTTGCTTTGCAATTCAGCCAAAGCCTGTGCAGCCTCTTGACAATATTCACAACTAAGATTAAGTATGGCAACTAAATATTCTCCTTGTGAAAAATCAATACCGCTAGCTTGACCAAATGTTGGAAATTTTTTCACCACTTCACTGGGTTCCGTTTGTATCGGTAACACAAAAATGGTAGTAACAAATAACAAAGGAAACAGTCCCCAAGTAAACCATGGTTTTTTGATGCTTTGACCCTCATGATAAAGTAAAAACCCATTAACCCCAAGGAGAATAACGTTTTTACCTAACGACTCTAGAGGAGACATGCGAATCATTTCCCCAAAACATCCGCAATTACCCGTCTCTCCAATAATCATTAGATAAATCAACTGTATTGAAAATACAATAAGAAGTGCAAAGCTAAATCGAAGAACAAAACGTACATAAAACGACACCATCAAGCAAATCCCTAACCACGTTTCAAGGACAATAATAAGACGCGTTGCCCACGCTCCGTACATGCGATTTGGCACCATGCCTTGTTGCTCTAATAAAACCTCAAAAAAGCCAGGCGCAATGGCTTTCGTATAAGCAGAAAATAAGAAGGTTACAGCTAAGAATAATTGTAATACAATCCGTAGGTAGGTCATTTACTTATTTTTTACAAAACTACTTTTTTTGTTCGTGAGGGGCTCCTCTACGTTCGCTTAGTGTATCTTTGTGTGCTAATGCGCTTGGTTCAACTATGAAACACATTCGAAATTTTTGCATTATCGCTCACATCGACCACGGGAAAAGTACTCTGGCCGATCGACTCCTCGATTTTACAGGAGCCATCACCGAGCGAGAAAAACAAGACCAACTCCTTGACAACATGGACTTGGAGCGTGAACGAGGGATTACCATCAAATCCCATGCGATTCAAATGAATTATACACATGATGGGGAGGAGTATGTCTTTAATCTCATCGATACTCCCGGTCACGTAGATTTTTCCTATGAGGTATCGCGTTCCATCGCTGCCTGTGAAGGAGCCCTATTGGTGGTTGATGCCGCGCAAAGCATTCAAGCACAAACCATTTCCAACCTCTATTTGGCTTTGGAAAACGACCTAGAAATTATTCCCGTCCTCAACAAAGTGGACTTGCCCTCTGCCAATCCCGAAGAAGTAACCGATGATATCGTAGACCTTATTGGTTGCAGGGCGGAAGAAGTCATTCCCGCCTCAGCCAAAACAGGACTCGGCATTGAGGATATTTTAACAGCGATCGTCGACCGCGTACCCGCACCTAAAGGCGATCCCAAAGCACCTTTACAAGCTTTGATTTTTGATTCCGTATACAATCCCTTCCGAGGCGTTGAGACCTATTTTAGAATCTTAAACGGAGAAATCAATAAAGGCCAGAAAATTCAATTTATGGCCACGGGGAAAAATTATTTTGCCGACGAAATTGGAACTCTTCGTTTGCAACAAGAACCCAAAAAAACCATTGGAGCCGGAGATGTAGGATACCTCATCACCGGAATCAAAGAAGCCAAAGAAGTGAAGGTTGGAGATACCATCACCGAATCGGAAAATCCAACCCCTATTGCCATTTCTGGTTTTGAGGAGGTAAAGCCCATGGTTTTTGCGGGAATTTATCCCGTAGACACTGAAGATTATGAAGAGCTCAGAGCCAGTATGGAAAAACTGCAACTCAACGATGCCTCCTTGGTCTTCCAGCCTGAAAGTTCTGCGGCGCTTGGTTTTGGGTTTCGCTGTGGCTTCCTTGGAATGCTCCATTTGGAAATTATTCAAGAACGCCTGGAGCGCGAATTCAATATGAGTGTGATTACCACCGTGCCCAACGTATCCTATCACGCTTTTACCAAAAAAGAACCCGATGCCATTTTACCGGTCAACAACCCTTCGGACTTACCCGACCCCTCCTACCTTGACCATGTGGAAGAACCTTTTATTAAGGCCACTATCATCACCAAATCAGACTATGTTGGAAATGTAATGTCGCTTTGTATTGAAAAACGAGGCACTATCACCAACCAAACGTATCTGACCACAGAACGTGTCGAACTCAGCTTTGATCTCCCTTTGGCGGAGATTGTTTTTGATTTTTATGACCGACTCAAAACCGTATCCAAAGGCTATGCCTCTTTTGATTATTCACCCATAGGAATGCGAAGTTCCAAACTGGTCAAAGTTGATATTTTACTCAATGGAAATCAAGTAGATGCCCTCTCCGCATTGATCCACGCTGATAATGCCTACAACATTGGGAAAAAGATGTGTGAAAAATTACGCGCCTTGATTCCACGACAACAATTTGATATTCCTATTCAAGCCGCTATTGGTGCCAAAATTATTTCTCGGGAAACCATCAAAGCCCTTCGAAAAGACGTTACCGCCAAATGTTATGGAGGCGATATTACCCGTAAGCGTAAGTTGCTAGAAAAGCAAAAGAAAGGGAAAAAGAAAATGCGTCAGGTGGGTAGTGTAGAGATTCCTCAGCAGGCTTTTATGGCCGTCTTGCAATTAAACGACTAGATTCCAGAGCTTATCCGTTTTGTCATATATTCTATCTTTAGAAAAAATCAAAACATGAAAAGCCTTCTATCAGTATTCGTTAGCTGCTTATTTGTGTCCAATAGTTGGTCCCAAACTGCAGTTCAATTAGATCAATGGGCCGCCGAAGCCACTTTGGAATCCTTCCCAATGTTACGTGAAATATTAAGCATTCCCAACGATGGTCTTCGCCCAGCTGAAATTGAATTGAATGTTCAATGGTGTGAACGCAGCTTTTCAGAAAGAGGCTTTACCACCCAACGAATCGCTACACCAATGGCCCCTTTGCTTTTGGCTGAGAAAAAATTTCCAGGAGCCAAACAAACTGTCCTTGTGTATTTGCAAATTGACGGTCAACCCGTAGATCCTTCCAAATGGCAGCAAGAAAGTCCCTATATCCCTGTTCTTAAAAAACAAAATGCTCAAGGCCAATGGGAAACCATTGCTTGGGAAAATATTCAGAACTACGAAGATGATTGGCGGGTTTTTGCGCGTTCTACCAGTGATGCCAAAGGGCCTGTTGTCATGTTTTTAAAAGCAATGGATGTACTTCATCGTGAAAAACAAAATCCCAATTTCAACCTAAAGGTAATCATGGACTTTGAGGAAGAACTCGGTTCTCCCCACTTGCCCGAAGCAGTCAAGGCGAACCGTGCCCTTTTGGCTGCCGATCAATTGATTATTTTTGACGGTCCCATGCACCGCTCTGGTAAGCCAACCCTGTCTTTTGGAGCCCGAGGCATCTCCACCGTTCAATTAACCACCTATGGCCCTGTGGCCCCACAACACAGCGGTCATTTTGGAAATTATGTTCCCAATCCTGCCTTGCGACTGGCCAAATTACTCGCCTCCATGAAAGACGATCATGGACGAGTGACTATCCCTGGTTATTATGACGGAATTCAAATTGACAACAAAACAAAAAAGATCCTCCAAGCTTTTCCTCATGACAAAGAGGCCTTTATGAAAACCCTCCAGGTTGGAGAGGTAGATAAAGTAGGGCCTAATTATCAAGAATCCATTCAATATCCCTCTTTAAACATTCGAGGAATGCAATCGGGTTGGATCAACGACAAGGCCAGAACAATCATTCCCGCCTGGGCTCGTGCAGAGATTGATGTCCGACTTGTTTTGGAATCCGATCCCAAACGCCTGATTCGATTGATCAAAGAGCATGTTGAAAAACAAGGCTATTGGGTTCTTGATCGAGAGCCGACTGCTGAAGAACGTACTCGCCATCCAAAAATAGCAACCCTAACCTCTGAAATTTCATACCAATCCTTTCGGACAGACTTGGACACTAAAGTTGGAAAATGGCTCCGAAAAGCCTTGATTAAAGGGTTTGGAGAAGAACCCATTCGCGTTCGGATGAGTGGTGGTTCAATTCCTATTTCTCCTTTTGTCAATACACTTGATATCCCTGCGGTATCGGTTCCTACGGTCAACCGAGACAACAACCAACATAGCCCAAACGAAAATATTCGTTTGCAAAATTATCGAAACGGGATCAAAACCATCTTGGCTATTTTAACCCAACCCCTCTAAGATGTCTATTCATCTGTCTGTTGTAACACTTTTAGTGCCGTTTTTCATCGTTGCTCAGCAGTATGAAAAACAAGAATTTGTCAGTGAAAAAGGCACCTTACCCTACCGCATTTTGCTTCCTGAAAACTATAAGGCTTCTAAAAATTATCCCTTATTAGTATTTCTACATGGGTCTGGTGAGCGCGGCAAGGATAATGAACTCCAATTGATGCATGGAAGTTCGTTATTTCTCCAAAAAGAAACGTGGAAAAGTTTTCCCGCCATTGTTGTTTTCCCCCAATGTCCCAAAGATAGTTATTGGGCTGCCGTCCTTTCACAGAAGCCTTTTAAATACGCCCAATCAAAGCCTCTCAACAATCAGCTTGATTTGGTGGAGGAATGGTTAACACATCTCGAAACCAACTATCCCGTAAGAGCAAATCAAATTTACTTAGCCGGTTTGTCAATGGGAGGTATGGGAACCTTGGAATTGCTTTTCCGGAATCCCCAAAAGTTTGCAGCGGCCATTGCCATTTGCGGAGGTGTTCATCCCTCATGGGCTGAAGAAATACAACATACGCCCCTATGGCTTATCCACGGACAGCAAGATCAAGTAGTAGCCCATTCCTTCTCAGAAAGACTCTTCAATGCCCTACAAAAAAAAGACGCTCCCGTTCGCTTTACCTCCTATCCCGAACTCAGCCACAATAGCTGGGACAAGGCTTTTCAAGAGCCCGACTTCTTGGCTTGGTTGTTTTCCCATCAGCGTAATTAAGCTTCTTTTTTCTGTTCACCTCTGGTTCACTTACGGATTCAAATCTTGAAGCCATCAAAGCAACATTATTTCAAATTAGAAACAACACACAGGATTAATTAGCTACAGTTGTCTTAGATACATTCGTAAATTATTATATTGTAATTCGCAAAAGCGACCTGACTATGGCATTTACGAAACTATTGATTGGATTTGCTTTTTCGCCCAACCTGAGGGCGAATATCTTCGAGGCTACTCGTTTAGCCTTTCAGTTTGATGCCGAGATTTTATTCCTTCATGTAGGAGAAAAAACGACTCAAAAAGAACAAGAATTTCAGCAATTATTGGCCTCCATTCCCCAAGCGCCCAAAAAACAATCCGTTATTTGGAAAGCTGGAAGCCCTAACGATGTAATTGTAGCCACCTGTAAAAAAGAAAAAGTTGATTTGCTATTGCTTGGTGCCTTAAAACGCGAAAAAATGTTGCGTTATTATCTGGGTTCCATTGCCCGAAAAGTGACCCGAAAAGCCCCTTGCTCTGTTCTTTTGATGCTGCACCCATCGGTAGAGCGCATCCCTTGTCAGCATATGGTTGTCAATGGGTTTGACAGTCCTCACACCTTACACACCGTAGAAAAAGCCTATGAAGTAGCTCAAGCCCTAAAAACCCAAAAAATTACTCTTGTCGAAGAGATCAGTCCATCAGAAATAAAAATAGCCGTAAGCGACGACAAAAGTTTACGCAAAGCAACCTTACGAAAACAAAAGCTAAACCGACAGGAAGAGCGACGCGTACAAGACATTCTAAAAGAAATTCCCGAAACCAAAAAGCAAGGTGTCAAAACCCAGTCACAGAGCATTTTTGGCCGAAGAGGTTATTCCATAGGGCACTATGCCCGACTGATGCGCGCCGATCTTCTAGTAATGAACGCTCAAGAGGAAAGTCGTTTTTGGCATCGTTTGTTTCCTAAAGATTTGGAACATATTCTCAACGAAATCCCCACCAATGTTTTAATCATAGCACCCGAATCCCATGAGTAAAAACAATTCCATAGGGCTTTTCATCAAAACACTTCCCCAAAATATCTTTTCGGGTTTTGTAGTATCCTTAATTGCATTACCATTGTGCCTTGGATTGGCATTGGCCTCAGAAGCCCCTCCTATCGCTGGGGTTATCTCTGCCATTTGTGGCGGTATGGTTGTGGCCATTTTTGGTGGCTCGTCCCTAACCATCACTGGGCCCGGAAATGGTCTGGTCATTGTTTTACTTGGTGCGATTACGGTCTTAGGGAAAGGCGATCCGCTTCAAGGCTATTATTTTACCCTTGCTGCTATTATTTTCTCGGGTGTATTGTTGTTCTTATTCGGGCTGTTCCGCTTGGGGGCTTTAAGCGAGTTTTTTCCCGCTTCTGCCTTGCAGGGGATGCTCGCCGCTATTGGGATTGGTATCCTTGCCAAACAATTCCATGTCATGCTAGGAATCACTGGTGTTAGCGGTAGCACCTTGGCTCAACTTGCTGCTTTTCCAGAATCTATACAGCAACTTACCTCTCTAAGCACGGAACAACTCTTGGCCCCTGTGATTGGTATCGCTAGTTTTGTCTTTCTTTTTCTATACGCACGAATTCGAAACCCTTTATTCCACCTCATCCCAGCACCAATGTGGGTGGTCGTCGCAACCATCGCTTTAAGTTATTACTACGAACTGGTTCTTCAACAGACACAGCCCTTAGATCCTTCTTTACTCATCCAATTGCCTGGTGATCTGGTTCAAAGTCTGCCCTCACCAAATTTTGGCAAGGTTACACAATTTGACTTTTGGGGTGTCGTGCTGAGTATTACACTTATTGCAAGTATTGAGTCCTTGTTAAGTATTAAAGCCGTTGATAAATTAGACCCGTTAAAAAGACGGTCTAACAACAACAAAGACTTACGTGCGTTGGGCTTGGCTTCTATTGTTAGTGGCTTTCTTGGTGGCCTCAATGTGGTTACCGTTATTGCCCGTTCCTCGGTCAATGTCAACAATGGAGGGACCAATCGTTCGGCCAACTTTTTCCACGCTTTTTTCTTGGTGCTTTTCGTGCTCCTTTTTGGACCACAAATTCAGCGCATCCCCTTACCCGCCTTGGCAGCAATTCTCGTTTATACTGGCTATAAATTAGCCACTCCTGAGAACCTTCTGCGAATCTATCGCATTGGTAAAGAACAAGCCTTAATTTTTGCCGTGACCCTTGGAGTGACTCTTTATACCAATCTGATTAGTGGAATCGGTGCTGGGATTCTAGCTACTTTTTTGGTACACCTTTTCTTGACCAAAGGCCTCGGGCTGTTCAGCCGAAACCTACTCAAGCCCAATGTGCTGATGTATCAAGAGCAACAAAGCCAAACCTATTTTGTGAGTGTTAAACACTTTTGCACCTTTTTGAATTTCTACCGCTTAAAAGCCAAATTGGATGAAATTCCACAAAACGAACATGCGATTGTAGACTTCTCCCTCTCTGATTTTGTCGATCATACTGTTATGGAAGGGCTCAATGACTACCGAGATAGTTTTAGTCGTAAAGATGGAAATTTTGAAATTATTGGATTGGACGTCCACGAATCCGTTGCAGCCCACCCTTTTTCGGTTCGGCGTTTTAATCCTGTTCCCAATTTATTACGCCTGGGTGATAACTTTACCAAAAGACAAGATTCACTTCGCGAACTAGCCTTGGACTTGGGATGGCAGTACAATCCACAAGTAGATCAAAAAAGCAATGGAATTGACCGTTTTTTATTTTTTAAAACCCGCCAATTTAACTTTACCTCCAATCGCCTTACAAGTCCTAAAAAGACTTTTTCCTTCTTTGACCTTTCCTTTAGCGAAGGGATTTTTATTGCCAAAGAAGATCTCAACTCTTCCTTTTTACTGATAGAATCTCCGCTGCCTTTACCTGTTTTTGTATTAGACCGCGAGAGTTTTCTTACACCCTTATACCAGCTCACAGGCATTGAAGATTTAAATTTTGAGGCCTTTCCAGACTTTTCCAAACGCTTTTTCTTAAGCGGGGAAGATAAAAAAGCCATCCAAGCTTTTTTCACCAAAGAGGTGGTGTTCTTCTTTGAAAGCCACCCTGTTTATCATGTTGAGTCCAATGGTAAAAAAATCTTGATCAAAGGGAGAGATCGCTCTGCCAGCGTTTCCGAAATCAAAGCCTTGCTAAGCTTTGCGCGTGAGTTCTACCAGATTTTAGAGAAGCAGGGAAGCTGATTCGCGACTTAATTTGTACTTTCATCGGGATAATCATTGAATTCTAATGACCCTATATCCCATAGAAACCGGGAATTTTAAATTGGACGGGGGAGCCATGTTTGGTGTTGTCCCAAAAGTGCTTTGGCAGCGAACCAACCCCGCAGACGATTACAATCGCATTGATATGGCGGCGCGTTCCCTTTTAATCGAGGATGGCAAACGTCTCATTCTTATCGATACCGGGTTGGGCAACAAACAGTCAGAAAAATTTTTTAGCCATTATGCCTTGTGGGGCGATCATTCACTAGAACGTTCTTTGGCTGCGTTTGGGTTTTCTAAGAATGATATCACAGATGTTGTTTTTACACACCTTCACTTTGATCACTGTGGAGGAGCTATTATGCAGCGACCCGATGGAATGCTGGTTCCTGCTTTTCCCAATGCGCACTTCTGGTGCCATCAAGACCATTGGAATTGGGCCACGAACCCCAATCCTAGAGAAAAAGCCTCCTTTCTTCCTGAAAACATTCGTCCCATTCAGGAAAGCGGACAGCTTCAATTTCTGAAGGGCTCTGGTGAAGAATTACTCAACACGCCCTTGGGCGTCGATTTTTTGGTTGTGGACGGTCATACCGAAAAGCAATTGCTTCCCAAACTAGAATACCAAGGTAAAACCCTGCTTTTTGCTGCCGACCTATTGCCCACTGCAGGTCATGTTCCGATTCCTTATGTCATGGGCTATGATACACGCCCCCTATTGACTTTGGAAGAAAAAAGTCTCATCTTGCAGCGCGCCGCCAACGAAAATTGGTGCTTGTTCCTTGAACACGATCCACGCAATGAAGTTATTACGGTTCAGCAAACGGAAAAAGGGGTTAGACTGAATCAAACCCATATGTTTAAAAATTTGTTTTCATAAAACTATCGTCAAATCGTGATCTAAGGACTGATCCCTTATCGTTAAAAAATTCACCCTCATGAAAAGACTATTATTATTCGTCCTAGGATTATCGCTCACCGCCTGTGGTGGTGTTAGCTTTAAAGGGGAACCTATCGTCGTATCCACCCAAAAACCATTAGAAACCACCCCCTCAACATCCCAAAAAAACGAATGGGCTCAACTCGATTTAGTTCAAGATCAAATTCCTGGGATGTCTGTTAAAAGAGCCTACTCCGAACTCATCCTAGAGAAAGAAGGTGTAGAAGTTATTGTCGCTATCATTGACTCTGGCGTGGACATCGAGCACCCTGAATTAGCTTCTAATATTTGGATAAATCAAGATGAAATCCCAGATAATCAAATTGACGACGATCAAAATGGTTATGTAGATGATGTCTATGGCTGGAACTTTCTTGGAGATTCACAAAACGAAAACTTGGAATACATTCGTTTACAAAAGAAAGAAGATCCCGGTTCCGATGCTTTTGAAGTCTATGAAAAAAAGCGGCAAAAGGAACGCAATAAATACAAAAGCCGATTGGCTAATTTTCTCTTTTTGGAGGATCAAATTCCCCAATCCCGTCAAATAATAAAGGATGCCTTAGGAACCCAAACCATCGACTTGGATGCCGCAAGAAACATTCGTCCGATGCGACCAGAACTTTCTGAAGCCATTGCCATGATGAGTTATGTCGAAAGTGTTGAGATTACAGATGCCATTCTAAAAAAAGCCATTAAGCAATATCGAGATGCTCTAGAATACCATCACAACCCTGACTTCGAAGGGCGTTCTATTGTTGGGGACGACCCTGATAATCTCAACGATCGCGACTATGGGGATGGGCGTATTCAAGGTCCGGAAGGAACCGATACGGATCACGGAACCCATGTGAGTGGTATTGTCGCTGGCAAGACGGTTGGCGTTGCTAAAAACGTCAAACTGATGGTCATTCGGGCTGTTCCCAACGGAGATGAATACGACAAAGACATTGCACTTGCGATACGATATGCTGTGGACAACGGTGCCAAGGTCATCAATGCCAGCTTTGGCAAAAGCTATTCTCCTCATGCAGACTGGGTACACGACGCCATACGATATGCTGCAGCAAATGATGTCCTTTTGGTGCATGCGGCAGGGAATGATAATGCCAATGTAAACCCCAATAATGAATCCAACTTCCCCGATGATTATGATGGTGGGAAGGAAATTTCAAAAAATGTTATCACTGTCGGCGCTAGTGCATGGACCTATGATGAAAACCTACTCGCTGTATTTTCTAACTATGGAAATATCTCAGTAGACGTCTTTGCGCCAGGCTATAAAATTTATTCCGCTACCGCTGGACAGGGTTACGAACGCCTTAACGGAACCTCAATGGCTGCTCCCTATGTTAGCGGTGTCGCTGCTGTATTGCGCTCTTTTTATCCAAGGTATTCGGCTGAAAAGATTAAGAAAATTATCCTTGCCTCTGGAGTTCCTATGTACGGTGAACTTATCGTCCCTTCGGGAGAGGAAACCTACAATCCTTCTTTTTACTCCAAAAGCGGTAAATTAGTCAACTTATACAATGCCTTGCTTTACGCTTCAAAATAAAATACTTATGAAACGTCTACAACAAACACCAACGACAACCCAGATGAAAAATATTTGTTTTACAATTACCGCTTGTTTCTTTTTTAGCACTGCCCTTGCTCAAACATATTGGCAACAAGAGGTTGATTATACCATGACCGTTGAAATGGACGTCAAAGACTTCACCTATGAAGGATCTCAAGAGCTCATTTACACAAATCATTCTCCGGATAGTTTAAAAAAAGTCTTTTATCACTTGTTTTTTAATGCCTTTCGACCAGGGAGTCAAATGGCCATCCGGCAGGACAATGCTGCTGATATCAACACTCGTTTTGAGGTTGATCTCGATTCCATTTCTCCAAGCGATGAAGGGCGTTTGGACGTTTTTAATGTAAAACAAGACGGTCTTGCTTTGGTTACGGAAATGTCAGAAACCATCCTAGAGGTTACCCTCAATGAACCCCTGGCTCCTGGAGCTCAAACCGTTCTAACCCTTGATTTTAAGGGAAAAGTGCCTGCTGTGATTCGTCGAGCAGGGAAAAATTCAGCCGAGGGAGTGGCCCTTTCCATGGCACAATGGTATCCGAAATTGGCCGAATATGACTATGACGGATGGAATGCCGAGCCCTATCTTGGACGCGAATACCATGGCGTATGGGGTGATTTTGATGTAACCATCACTCTAGATAAAGACTATATTGTAGCGGGGAGCGGCTATTTGCAAAACGCCGACGACATCGGCTATGGTTATTCAGACCGTAAAAAACCCAAGACGAAAAGAGGGAAAATCAGTTGGCATTTCCTCGCGCCTCAAGTACACGACTTTACATGGGCTGCCGATCCCGAATACATTCACGATACCCATCCCGGACCCAATGGTGTAACGCTTCATTTTTTCTACAAAAACGATCCTGAAATCATTGAGAACTGGAAAAAACTTCAGCCGCAAACCGCAGAATTAATGCGCTTTTTCAACAACACCGTCGGAACCTATCCTTATAAACAATACAGTGTGGTGCAAGGAGGAGACGGTGGTATGGAGTATGCTATGCTTACACTGATCACTGGAGGACGGGATTACAGAGGGCTCTTTGGGGTCACCGCGCACGAGCTCGCACACTCGTGGTTTCAACATATTCTAGCAACCAATGAAATGAAGCACGAATGGATGGACGAAGGTTTTACCACCTATATTTCTACCTTAGCGGAAGATGTTATCTTAGAAGAAAACAACCCTTTTCCTTTGGAAGGTTCCTATTTACGCTATCTTGATTTAGCCACCTCCGGTGTTGAAATGCCCCAAGCAACCAATGCCAATCGCTACAACCATAACCGCGCTTATGAAACAACGGCCTACAGTAAGGGTGCAGTGTTCTTAGCCCAGCTTGGCTATGTGATCGGTTACAAAAACCTAGCGAAAACACTTAAGGAATATTACGAAAAGCACAAATTCACCCACCCAACGCCTAATGATTTTCGACGTGTGGCTGAGAAAGTCTCAGGAATACAACTGAAGTGGTATTTAACAGATTGGACACAGACCACCAATCGAATTGATTATGGTATTAGCTCTGTGGAAACCACAGAAGACGCTACCCGAATAGCCCTTAAACGAAAAGAATTGATGCCGATGCCTTTGGATATCTTGATTAACTTTAAAGACGGCACCCAGCGCATCTATTATGTTCCAATAGCACTCATGCGCGGCGAAAAGGAAAATCCGTATCCTTTTGATTGGACCGTTTTACCGGACTGGGCTTGGGCAAATCCTAATTATTCTTTTGAAATTGATCGCCCCATGGACGAAATTGAATCTATTATTATAGATCCTGTTTTTTTGATGGCAGATATTGATCGTTCTGATAATTATTACCCCAAGGTCTCTTTTGAATGAAAATCAAAACCTTGAAAGGACGAGAAGTGATTTCGGCACTTTTTAAACAAGGTGCTGTTGTAAAAGCATCACCCTTACTGATGCGCTATCAAAAAAATGACGCCTTGCCAAATCTACACCTAGGGGTAAGTGTTCCGAAAAGTAAATTCAAAAAAGCCGTTGATCGCAACCGTGTTAAAAGGCAAATGCGTGCCATCCTCCAAAAAAATCAAGCCGCTGTTTGCGATGCTTTTGCGCATACGGGACACCAAGGAATGCTTCTGTATCTCGATAATAAGATTCCTGAAAGCACCCTGTTGGAAAGCCATTTGCTCGTATTATTGAAAGCACTAAAAGAAAAGTAAACTCTTACGCACGATGCATTTCGCAATGGGGAATACCATCTTCCAAATATTCCTTTCCCATGTTGACAAAGCCGTGGCTTTCGTAAAATTTTTGCAGGTGTTTCTGAGCAGAAATTTTTATGGGAGGTGTTTTATCGCCATTCTTTAATGCTTCGAAACAAAAACGTATTAAATCATGCCCTAGTCCCATGCCTCGATAAGTTTCGCGAACAACCACCCTTCCGATCACCGCTTTTTTAGGAGTGAAAATATCTAGATCAAAAAGTCGTGCATAAGCCACCAAGTTCAGCGAATCATACACAAATAAATGTTGTGCTTTAGTATCCAATCCGTCGATGTCTTGATAAACGCAATCTTGCTCTACTACAAAAACCTCAGATCGGAGCTGGAACATATCATGAACCTCTGCAACTGAAAGAGCATCATAGCTTTTTGTAAAATGGCGGTATGAAGGTTTAGCTACAGGCAATTTTTTGAACTCTGTTTTCGTGTCTGCCGCCTTCAAAATCTGTTTCCAAAAAAGTGTCAACCATTTGTATTGCTTGCGGCAAGGAAAGATAACGTGCGGGTAAACTCAATATATTAGCATTGTTGTGCTGCCGTGCCAAAGCAACTATTTCTTTGGACCAACAAAGGGCTGCACGGACCTTTTGATGTTTGTTGGCAGTCATCGCGGCTCCATTGCCACTACCGCAAATAATAATACCCAAATCTGCCGACATCGTTTCTACATCATGAGCTACAGGATGGATGAAATCTGGATAGTCAACGCTCGCTTCTGTATTTGTTCCATGATTTTCAACTTGATGTCCTCTCTTTTCCAGATGAGCCGTGATAGCTGCTTTGTAGTCCACACCAGCGTGGTCGTTTCCAATACTAATTTTCATCTTTTTAAATTTTGTTTTCCTTAATGCTGTTAATCGTTCGTTGATAATTTGAGTATAGATTGTTTATATCTCTAATAACTTTTTTTGTTTTTTATTTCCAATTTTCCAATCACAAAAAGAGATCTAAACAGCCTTTTTTTTAATTCTTTTTTATTGTGAACTTATCCTCTGTTTTCTGTTATTTATTAACCCTGGATTTTGTCTTTTATAGAAAAAATTATACCCAAAATCAGTTATCAACCTATTGTTAATAGCTTTGGTTTATAAATGAATACCAATTATTTAAGACTGTAAATCCTTTTGATAATAGGTGTATATAAAAGTAGTTTTTTTTTGACCAACCCCTTATCAAAAAGTTATTGTAATAATTAACACTACATCATATACATCATTTCTTATTTAAAAATTTTAAAAAATGAATAATGTATGTATGGATAGTTGATAAACTCCAAAGAGAGCCATTTTGAAAAGCGTAACTTTGTCTCAGCAAAAAGCTCATGTCGAAGAAGAAAAATAAGAACCAGCAACTAACGCGTAAGATTCAAAAACATTTACGCGAACATCCAACCAAAACGTACAACCATAAACAAATAGCTTCTGTTTTTGGTTTTACAAGCACTCAAGATCGAAATGCAGTCATTACGGCTTTACAAAAACTGAAAGCTCAGAAGGAGATTGTAGAAAGTCAACGAGGCAGTTTTCAATGGAATGGCAAGAATGCACAATATTTTGATGGTAAATTAGAAATTACTGGCAGTGGAAACGGATTTGTTGTTTTGGAGGATCGTGATGATATCTTTGTTCATCGTAAAAACCTCAAAGGTGCGTTTCATGGTGATTTGGTTAAGGTGTATCCTTACAGAAGAAATAAAGGAGGTAGAAGTGAAGGCGAAATAGCAGCTATCAATGAGCGAATCAAAACCCGTTTTGTGGGTACGCTTCAACGCCAAAAAGATTTTGGTTTTGTTTTAACCCAAGGGGTTCATATGTACACCGATTTCTTCATTCCTAAAGAAGAATTAAAGGATTATGAAGAAGGAGATAAAGTAGAAGTAGCGCTAATCGATTGGCCAAAACGCGCTTCGTCCCCGCATGGATCCATTGTAAGAAGTTTAGGGAAACCAGGGGAGTTAGATACAGAAATGCACACGATCCTATTAGAGTATGGCTTGCCTGCTCATTTTCCAAAAGAAATAGAAGAAGCGGCACATCAAATCTCAGATAAGATTTCGCCAGAAGAAATCAAAGAAAGAAAAGACTTTCGATCTGTTCTTACCTTCACGATTGATCCAATTACCGCTAAAGATTTCGACGATGCCATTTCTTTCCAGAAACTACCAAATGGCCATTATGAAATTGGAGTCCATATTGCTGATGTATCGCATTATGTAGATGAGGAATCGATCATAGATGATGAAGCTTACAGTCGAGGAACATCTGTTTATTTGGTGGACCGCGTGGTTCCCATGCTCCCAGAAAATTTATCTAATGGTCTCTGTTCCTTACGACCCAACGAAGATAAACTAACTTATGCCGCCGTTTTTGAAATGGATTCAAAAGGGAAAATCCATAAAGAATGGTTTGGACGCACGATCATCTGTTCCGATCATCGTTTTGCTTATGAAGAAGTGCAGTATGTATTGGATAGTAGTGATCCAATAGTGGATGCCACAATCTCATTGACAGGTAAAAAGTATGAAATACCAGAGGCCACTTTTCAAGCCATTAATGAGTTAAATAGACTGGCACAGCAGTATCGATCTCATCGTTTGTCTGCAGGAGCTATTTCCTTTGATCGACAAGAGATTCAATTTCGATTGGATGCCGAAGATCACCCAGAGGCTGTTTATTTTAAAGAATCCAAAGCGGCACATCAATTGATCGAAGAATTTATGCTTTTAGCAAATCGCTCTGTTGCCGCCTTTATTGGAAAACAAAAGCCGGTAAAACCGTTTGTCTATAGAATTCATGACGAACCTGACGGAGACAAATTAGAAAACCTTCAACAAGTGGTTAAGAATTTTGGCTACAAGTTTAATCCCAACGCGAAACAGTTAAATAAAGAAATTAATACGTTGCTCAAAGAGACTCATGGATCTAATGAACAAAACATGATAGATACTTTGACGGTTCGTTGTATGAGCAAAGCGGTTTACACTACAGACAACATTGGACATTATGGCCTTGGATTTGATTTCTATAGTCATTTTACCTCCCCTATTCGTCGTTATCCTGATGTATTGGTTCATCGTCTGTTGGATTTTTATTTAAAAGGCGGAAAAAATGTTAATGTAGATCTGTTAGAAGAAGCCTGTGTTCATACATCCCAACGCGAACAATTGGCCACCAAAGCAGAACGCGAGTCCATTAAATATATGCAGGTTAAATTTATGGAAGATAAAGTAGGACAAACGTTTGATGGTATTATATCTGGGGTGACTGAACGTGGTATATATGTGGAATTAAGCAGTAACAAATGCGAAGGAATGATAAGTAGTAGGGATTTATTAGGCGATCATTTTTACTATGATGAGCAACAGCACGCTATGATTGGACAACGAACCCGTCAAGTATTTACGCTTGGTGATCCTATCCGCATAGAAGTCAAAAAGGCGAATCTGCTCAAAAAACAACTGGATTTTGTTTTAGCACCTGCTGATCAGGGAAATTAATATCTTTGAATAGCCTTGAATTGTTTTACGTCCGGTTTAATTGTTAAATAACTCTTATTTATGAAACGTCTACTCTTCTTTTTTCTCCTATCACCTCTGCTCACTATTGCACAAGAAGCTACTCAAGATAGCCTATCCCAACGGATACTCGAAATAACGCCCTTTGTGAATCTTAAAGTTTATTCGGGAATCGAAATTGAACTGATCGCTTCAACTAGTGATAGTTTAGTAATCCGTAGTGAAACACCAGATGAAGTAGTTAGTGTTTTAAAAGGAAATACACTAAAACTCCGTTTAGGTTTAGAGTACATGTTACAAAAAACGCAAACGCAAATTCAAGTGTATCACTCGCAACCTTTGGATATCATTGATCTTAGCCAAGGGGCACAGTTAATAGCACCGAACACCGTGGACCAAACTAGCTTGTCATTGATCATCCAAGAAGGGTCCAAAGCAGAATTGGATATGAAAGTCGAAAAACTAACCGCAAAGATTCAATCAGGTTCAAAGTTCTTTCCAACAGGATCGGCTAAAAATGTAATTCTTTCTGTCTCATCAGGTGCCACCTGTGAAGCTGATCAACTGTTTTGTGAACAAGTTGATATTAAAGCAAATTTTGGAAGTGTCGCTTATGTAAATGCGAGTCAATTAGTGGATGCCAAAGCCAGTGTCAATGCTACCATACGAGTACACGGTAATCCAGCAAAATTGATCACTAAAGAGTCCGTTGGCGGCAAAGTGATCGAAATGAAATAAAAACAAAACCCCTCAAGAATCTAAATACGAGAAGGGTTTTTGAGGCACCGAGCGGATTCGAACCGCTGTACAAGCTTTTGCAGAGCTCTGCCTAGCCACTCGGCCACGGTGCCTTGTTTAGTGCAAAGTTAATCATTTCCTCTGGCTTCCCAATTTTTTCTATCGGCTTCCAATTGAACTGCTACGGAATAAACGTTTGCATTTATTGGAGGATTCTTTTTTTCTATTTTGATGTCCACTGCATTAACAGTGATGTGTTCTTGAAAAATACGATCCTGGATTTTATATAGGATCACTTCTATTAGCTTGGCGCGTTCTCGCATAACTTCTGTTACAATGGCGGTAATGGATACATAATCCACCGTATCAGCCAGATCGTCGGACGCGGCAGCAGCACCAAAATCGGTACTTACAACAACATCAATTCGATAATGAGTTCCGATCTGTGATTCTTCCTCCATACACCCATGAAAAGCATAACAGTGTATGTCGTTAACATATATTTTTCCCATAGCCGCAAATATAATTGGTTCTATCAAGCTAGGAGAATTTTCGTTTGTAATATCTTTGCACAAAAATTCGGCTATGACGGAGGACTCCAAAGGGTTAAATTTTATTGAGCAAATCATCGAAGAAGACCTTTCAGCTTCCTATGAGGCTTCGGACTTGCGTTTTCGGTTCCCACCGGAACCAAACGGTTTCCTTCACATTGGTCATGTCAAAGCGATATGTCTCAACTTTGGCTTAGGAAAAAAGTATAATGCTCCCGTAAACCTCCGATTTGATGACACCAACCCAACCAAAGAGGAAACGATTTATGTGGAAGGAATAAAGCGGGATATACAGTGGTTGGGATTCGAATGGGATCAGGTCGTTTTTGCATCTGACTATTTCGACCAATTGTACAATTGGGCGATTGTCTTGATCGAGAAAGGTATGGCTTATGTCGACAGTCAAGATTCGGCATCCATGGCGAACCAAAAAGGCACTCCTACCCAACCCGGTATAGAAAGCCCTTTTCGTAACCGTTCTATAGAAGAAAACAAAACATTATTCCAAGAGATGCGTGCGGGGAAACATGAACAAGGGTCTCATGTGCTCCGTGCAAAGATTGATATGGCCGCCCCCAATATGTTGCTTCGTGATCCGGTAATGTATCGAATCCTACACGCGACACACCATCGAACAGGGGATGCATGGTGCATTTATCCTATGTACGACTGGACACATGGCGAGTCGGATTACATAGAGTCGATCTCACACTCGCTTTGTACCCTCGAATTTAAACCACACAGAGAGCTCTACGATTGGTTTTTAGACGCTCTATCCCCATTGAAAGGCATTCGTCCTAAACAACGAGAGTTTTCTCGCTTAAACCTTTCCTATACGGTCACAAGCAAGCGGAAACTCGCTCAATTGATCGAACAGAATTATGTTAGTGGATGGGACGACCCTAGAATGCCCACCATTTCCGGACTACGGCGTAGAGGATATACCCCTGAATCCTTACAACAATTTGTCACTACTGCCGGTATTTCGAAACGAGAGAATGTCATTGATGTTGGTTTATTAGAGTTTTGTGCGCGTGAACACCTTAATAAAATTGCACCTCGCGTACATGCCGTTTTGGACCCTGTCAAATTAACGATCACAAATTATCCTCAAGGGCAAGAAGAAATGTTGATTGGAGAGCTCAACCCCGAGGACCGAAACGAAGGCACTCGTGAGATCCCTTTTTCCAAACATCTTTATATAGAACGTGCAGACTTCAAAGAAGAAGCGAACCGTAAATTTTTCCGTTTGACTTTAGGGAAGGAAGTCCGTCTAAAAAACGCTTACATTATTAAGGGTCAATCGGTTGTAAAAGATGACGCAGGGAATATCATTGAAATTTTATGTACGTATGACGAAGACAGCAAAAGCGGTTCGGGCTCTGAAGCAAGTCAAAGAAAGGTCAAAGGAACGATTCACTGGGTATCCCAATCTCATGCTAAATCCATAAAAGTTCGGTTGTATGACCGTTTGTTTGCGCATGAGAGCCCTGACAAAACGAATGAAGATTTTCTTACCCATTTAAACCCCTCTTCTTTTGAAGAAATCACGGCCTTCGCAGAGCCCCATATTTCAAAGGCAACTGTGGGTGCTCAACTCCAGTTTCAACGAATAGGATACTTTTGCGTGGATCCAGACAGTGATCACTCAGACACATTAGTTTTTAACAAAACCGTGGGGCTTCGGGATAACTGGGCTAAGTCTTAGGATTGTCTTTCTTTTTCTGATTCTGCTCTTTCATGGCCTCACCAATTTGGTTACTAGCCGTAAAAGAGGCCACCATATTATTGAGCATATCGCTACCCGCCTGGGGAGAATTCGGCAACAAGATCAAGTTGGAATTCGTTTCTTCTCCTATGGATTGAAGTGTATCGTAATGTTGGGTGACCACAATTAAGGCAGAGGCCTCTTGTGAATTGATCCCTACATTATTCAGCACATCTACGGACTCCTCCAATCCTCTAGCAATCTCTCTTCTCTGGTCTGCAATCCCCTGCCCTTGTAGTCGTTTACTCTCAGCTTCTGCTTTCGCCTTTTCAACAATCAGAATCCTAGCTGCATCTCCTTCATACTGGGCAGCGACCTTTTGTCTTTCCGCAGCGTTGATTCGGTTCATGGCTGTTTTTACTTCACTATCCGGGTCTATATCTGTTACCAAGGTCTTAATGATATCATACCCATAATTAATCATCGCATCATTCAGTTCACCCTTTACGGCAATGGCAATTTCATCCTTTTTCTCAAAGACATCATCCAGCTTCATTTTTGGCACCACAGCTCTAACAACATCAAAAACATAAGAGGTAATCTGATCTTGAGGAAAATCAAGTTTATAAAAAGCTTCATAGACCTTTTCCGGTACGACTCGATATTGGACAGATACCTTTAATTTGACAAATACATCGTCCTTCGTTTTTGTTTCCACAATCACATCCAGCTGCAATACTCGCAAACTGATCCGTCCAGAAATTTTATCAATCAACGGAATTTTAATATGTAAACCGGGTTGCCGCACGGCAATAAATTTCCCAAAGCGCTCAATGATGGCAGAGGTTTGCTGCTTGACAACAAAGAGTCCAGATAGTATTAGCAATACGCTGAACAGAATCAAGAAAATAGTTAAGAAGTCCATAGATTAAATGTTTAGATGGTTTGTAAATGATTTGATACGCTCTAAATTACTGTTTTTTGTTAGCAAACGCATAAAGTCAAATAAATCGGGTCCTTTCAGACTGCCAACCAAAGCGACCCGTAAGCATTGCATACCAGCCCCCACCTTTAAACCCTTTTTTTCTATATCTTCCATAAACGCTTCTTTGGTCCATGTTCCCTCCGAAACTCTATCCTTCACTTTAAGCAATAGTTTCTTACACCGATCCTTGTCCAACTTATTTACGACCTTTTCATTATATTGAACGGGAGTGTTCTCAAATAGATCGATTAATCCTTCTAACTCAAGCAATGTTTCGGCACGATCCCTCATCAGTGATACTTTTGCCTCTATTCTGTCGATTTGATGGTAATCTTTATTTATCAAAGCCACCAATTCGTGTGCTTGTTTTTTCTTCATATGCTGGGCATTCACCCACAGCGCTTTTTTAAAGTCAAAACGCGCCCCTCCTTTTTGTATTCCTTTCAATCCAAAAGCGGATTCTAAGTCCTTAAGCGTAAATATTTCTTCATCTGTGCCATCATTCCATCCCAACAAAGCCAAGTAATTCAATACCCCCTCTTTAAGAAAACCGATTTCCCGAAATCCTATTGCTTCTTCCCAACTCAGTGGGAATACGGGAAACCCCCCTTTGGCACCATCACGTTTTGACAGTTTCCCCTTTCCTTCTGTTTTCAAGATGAGGGGTAAATGGATGAATTTAGGTACATTCCAACCAAAACCATCGTAGATTAGTTTGTGTAAGGGCAAGGACGGCAACCATTCTTCTCCTCGTATAACACAGCTGATATCCATTAAATGGTCATCAACAACATTGGCAAAGTGATAGGTAGGCATCCCATCCCCCTTCATCAATATTTTGTCATCAATCTCTGAGGCATTTACCCGTATAACTCCGCGCAATTCGTCGTTGACAATGATGGGTTCTACGGCATCATTTTTTAAGCGGATAACATACCCTTCTTCATTTATGAGTTTTTCCGTTTCATCAGCAGTTAAACTCAAACTATTTCGGAGGCGATCACGATTATGCGCTCCATATTTAAAGGTTTCCTTTTTGGATTCAGCTTCGCCGCGTTCTTTTTCTAATGCCTCCTTGCTGTCAAATGCATAATACGCTTTTCCGTTATCGATCAATAGCTGAATGTATTCTTGATATATCGATTTACGCTCGCTTTGACGATAAGGACCATGGTTCCCTTTATGGTTTGGGCTTTCATCAACTTTTAGTCCCAACCATTCTAATGTTTCTAGTATGTATTGTTCAGCACCAGCCACATACCGATTTTGATCGGTATCTTCTATCCGAACGATAAAAGTTCCCCCTTTGTTTTTCGTGTATAAATAGTTGAATAATGCGGTTCGAACTCCTCCGATATGAAGAGGTCCTGTTGGACTGGGAGCAAAGCGTACGCGTTCCATTTTTATTTTCAAAGATAGCATCTTCCCACTAGACAGGGGTTGTGTATCTTTGCAGAGTGGAATTAAATTTTAACAACGCACCTAGCTTTCTTGACAGTAAGCTCTTACGCAAAAGGATTCAGCAGATAATAAACGACTATAATGTTTCATTATCCCATTTTGCTTTCAACTTCGTCAATGAAGATCGTATTCTTGAGATCAACCAATCTTTCCTGAATCATGATACGCATACGGATGTTATAACGTTTGACTACAGTACAGAATACGCTTTAAGCGGAGAATGTTATATATCTTTAGATAGAGTGGTTGAGAATGCAACAAAATTTTCACAAAGTACTGAAAACGAACTACATAGGCTTTGTATTCATGCTGTTTTACACTGTTTAGGTTATTCCGATCAAACCAAAGAAGAAAAAGAGGCTTTCCGCTCTCTAGAAAACAAATATTTAGATTTGTTCCACGTGAAACCATAAAATATGTTTGCAAAAGAATATGATGTTATCGTTGTAGGTGGTGGACATGCGGGCGCAGAAGCCGCCGCCGCCGCCGCCAACATGGGATCGCACACCTTATTGATCACTATGAACCTTCAAACGCTCGGTCAAATGAGCTGTAATCCCGCCATGGGTGGTATTGCCAAAGGTCAAATTGTTCGTGAGATTGATGCTTTAGGAGGCTATAGCGGCATTGTATCTGATGAATCCGCGATTCAATTCAAAATGCTTAACCGGTCCAAAGGTCCTGCCATGTGGTCACCAAGAGTTCAATCCGATCGCATGCTGTTTTCTCAGCAATGGCGTTGCCACTTGGAAAAGACACCTCTACTCGATTTTTATCAAGAAATGGTCAAAGGGCTGGTTATCGAAGACAACACTGTTGTCGGTGTGGAAACCAACCTTGGTCTTCAAGTCCGTGCAAAGGCTGTCGTTTTAACGAATGGCACCTTTCTTAATGGCTTGATACATATCGGCGAAAAGAATTATGGTGGAGGACGAGCGGGTGAATCGGCTTCCTATGGTTTGACTGAAAAGTTGCAAGATTTGGGATTCATCAGTGGTCGAATGAAAACAGGTACGCCACCACGTGTGGATGCTCGATCCTTGGATTTTTCCCTTATGGAAGAACAACCCGGCGACAAAGAGCCACAAAAATTTTCATATTTAGACACGATACAACCCTTGACAAACCAACGTAGCTGTCATATCACCTATACCGATGATGCCGTACACGAAACACTTCGTCAAGGCTTTGATCGCTCCCCAATGTTTAATGGCAATATTCAAAGTATTGGTCCACGCTATTGCCCGTCAATAGAGGACAAGATTAACCGCTTTACCGATAAGAACCGTCATCAAATCTTTGTCGAACCAGAGGGATGGAATACGGTGGAAGTCTATGTTAATGGTTTCTCAACCTCTCTTCCCGAAGATATTCAGTATGAAGCCCTTAAACGTGTTAAAGGATTTGAACAAGTCAAATTCTTTAGACCTGGCTACGCAATTGAATATGACTACTTCCCACCGACCCAACTCAAGCATAGCCTGGAAACGAAACTTGTAGAGAACCTTTTCTTTGCCGGACAGATCAACGGAACGACCGGTTATGAAGAAGCCGCTGCGCAAGGTCTTATGGCGGGAATTAATGCGCACCAAAAAATCAAAGAACAAGAAGCTGTCGTGCTGGATCGGGATCAGGCCTATATCGGTGTTTTGATCGACGATCTTATCACTAAAGGAACGGAGGAACCCTATCGCATGTTTACCTCACGAGCTGAATACAGAACGTTACTACGCCAAGACAATGCCGATGCACGCCTAACGCCCTTGGGACATCAGATTGGATTAGCTTCCGAATCACGTCTCCAATCACTTGATAACAAACAAAAGGAAGTGGCACAATTAAAAGGTTTTCTCAAAAACACCAGTTACGACGTTACAGAAGTCAACGCGGTTTTAACCAAAAAAAATTCAGCTTTAGTCACCCAGTCTGATAAGCTACATAAGGTTTTGGCACGACCTAATATTGACCGCACGGATCTTCTTTCACTTAGCAACGTCAAAGATTTTGTAGAGTCCCATTCGATTGCCGATCTTTCTTTTGAGCAAGCCGAAATTCAAACCAAATACCAAGGCTACATCGACAAAGAAGTTGCCCTTGCCGACAAGATGAAACGCCTCGATACGGTCAAGATCCCAGCCGATTATGATTATAGCCCTTTGGCATCTTTGTCCCACGAAGCCAAAGAAAAGTTGTCAGCCATACAGCCGATCAATTTGGCACAGGCCTCACGTATCAGCGGCATTAATCCATCCGATATTGCGGTACTATTAGTTCAATTAGGTAGATAAGTTTCACGTGGAACAATCCGAAAGATGTCTCAAAAAAAAACGTATCGACCCTTACAACTGCAAGATCATTTCTTGTCAAAGGAATCTTTTGCTATTGATTGGGATCCATCGCAGCAGATCGGGGCGACTGTGTTTCCCGACAGTCTAGATCTGAACGCCTATTACAAAAGCACCAATTATGCCTCCCACCAAGACCAAAAAAAAGGGTGGTTTGGAAGAGCGTATCGTCTGGCCCAACGGCTGATGTTTTATCGAAAATTAAATCTATTGACTTCTTGCATTTCAAAATCGGGACGTGTTTTAGATTATGGATGTGGGGTAGGAGACTTTATGACCACACTTACCAATAAAGGATATGATACGGTTGGAGTTGAACCCAGTCCCTCAGCGAGAGAAGTACTGGCGGCTAAAAAGCTAACCGTTTTTCCAAGCCTGGAAGGTCTTCGTTCAGCCTCTCGATTTGATGCCATTACGCTTTGGCATGTCCTCGAACATTTGGAAAATCCGTCAGAGAGCCTCCAACATTTTTACGAAAAGTTACAGCCAAAGGGCTATTTGATTTTGGCTTTACCCAATCCTAATTCATGGGATGCCCATCACTATAAAAGCTTTTGGGCTGCCTGGGATGTGCCAAGGCACCTTTGGCATTTTACTGAAGAAGGAATCATGCGTGTGGCTACAGAAGCGGGTTTTGTTCATCGAAAAACAGATGCCTTACCACTTGACGCTTTTTACGTTAGTCTCCTCAGCGAAGGGTATAAGGGGGGCTCTCTAAAATGGATGCGTGCTTTGTGGAATGGAATCCGCTCTACTGGGCATGGAATTCTGCATAACAATTATTCTTCGCAAATCTATCTATTCCAAAAGGCTTGATTCTTTTCGATTTAATAGGCGTGACAACTCTAAGGCAAAATGTGTAAATAGAATTTTAGCATTGGCATTGCGTCCGAGATTATAATGCGCTTCTTCGAGTAATGCTTTTAAATCAAATACATTATCACTGTGAATATAAGGGGCAAATTTATTTAGGTCAAAACCGGTAAAACTATTAAAGCGATGCAGGTCTGCAGCTTGATAATTGACCATCAAAGCATCGCGTATCAAGCCGAGACCGTAAAGCATAAATTGCTTTTGATTTTCTCGATTTTGTATAGCCAGCTCCTGTGCCCATTCAAACAAGGGTAAAACAATTTGTTTGTTAGCCCTCGCTTTAAAAGCCAATCGCAAGCCCTTTATCCATAATGATTCGAGCTGTTGTTGCCCTTCTAAATTGGAAAGGGTCTTATGCATTTGTCGCCAGCTACCCTCCGCATTTTTTATCAAGGCGTCCGAAGGTGTTTTCGAAAACTGCTTTTCAGCCGCTTGCTTGAGCGCCTCGGCACTTATGGGAGGAAGTTTACTAATTTGACAGCGAGAGGTGATGGTAGGCAGTAGCATCTCGGATTGCTCGCAAATCAAAATAAAGTAAGTCCCTACAGGGGGTTCCTCTAAAATCTTTAATAATTTGTTGGCGGCGGGAGCTAATAATAAGTCGATGCCCCAAAGAATAAAGACTTTGCTTTTCCCAGTGAAAGGTTTCAATGCGGCTTGCTTTTGGAGTGCCACAATATGTTCTACCCGAATGGAGCCTTGTTTGTTCCCACCGTCCAAATTTTGCACCCAGTCAAAAATAGACCCAAAGGGCGTTTCAAGACAAAACGTCTTCCAGAGTCCAGAGATCTCACTAGCGTTGTTTTTACCGGAAGTTAGGGTTGGATAAAAGCAGTGTAAATCGGGTTGGTCCAAAACTGCTGAAGGACTTTCTGCCTTAGCGCCCTTAAGAATGGTTTCACTTAAGGCCAAAGCGAGCGGGAGTGCTCCATAACCATTTCCGTCAACAAATAATTGAGAGTGAGGCAAATAGCCCTCATTGTATTCTTTAATAAGGTTTTCTAAGAAGTTGTCTTGACCGATGCTTGTACTACTATTCACATAGCTAAAGATAGTATAATTGTGTAAGATCTTCTCTTTCAACTCAAGACCAATGAAGAATTCTTATATATTTAAGCTGGCTGTGACGCTAAACGCCTATTAAAGAGTATTTTTGAAAAAATTTTAACGAATGCAAAGTATCGAAAACCAATCTTTTGAAGGAAAAACAGTCATTGTTCGAGTGGATTTTAATGTGCCGCTAAACGAACAATTTAAAGTAACAGATGCTACACGAATCCACGCAGCGAAGCCTACTATTGATATGCTCACATCAGCGGGCGCTAAATGTGTACTGCTATCCCACTTAGGTCGTCCCAAAGGGAATGACCCTGATTTGTCGTTACAACATATCGTCCCTTCTGTGGGCGATATTCTCGGCAAAGAAGTGCAATTTAGCAGCCAAACCATTGGAAACCAAGCTATTGAAGCTATATCTTCCGTCCCTTGTGGCGGCGTTATTTTGATGGAAAACCTTCGCTTCCATGCCGAAGAAACCAAAGGCGATCCGGCTTTTGCACAGGCATTAGCAGACTTGGGAGATGCCTATGTTAACGATGCTTTTGGAACAGCGCATCGCGCACATGCTTCTACAGCAATTATTGCAAACCATTTTCCCAAAGCAAAATATTTCGGATTATTACTTAAGGGGGAAGTACAAGCCATAAAACAAGTAATGGAAACGGGTCAAAAACCCGTTTTAGCGATTATAGGCGGAGCAAAAGTGTCTTCCAAACTAACCATTCTCGAAAGTTTATTGGACAAAATTGATGATCTTATCATTGGTGGTGGAATGGTCTATACTTTTATTCACGCCCAAGGAGATAGCGTTGGGACCTCAATTTGTGAACCGGATCTAAAAGAAACAGCCCTTGCTTTATTAGAAAAAGCCAAAGCCAAAGGCGTTCGTGTTCATTTACCTACTGACGTACGTATTTCCGATGCGTTTGACAATAATGCGACCACTAAAATTGTTCCCGTAGACGCGATTCCTGATGAATGGATGGCACTAGACTGTGGACCTGACAGCTTAAAGCACTTTGGGGAAGTGGTTCATCAAGCAAAAACGATATTGTGGAACGGGCCTTTGGGTGTTTTCGAAATGGAAACCTTTGCCAAGGGAACGATCGGTCTTGGAGAACACATTGCTAGTAGCACGGGGCAGGGTGCTTATTCGTTGGTTGGTGGCGGTGACTCCGTGGCAGCTGTGAAACAATTTGGTTTTGAAGAACAAATGAGTTATGTTTCCACCGGTGGAGGCGCTATGTTGGAAAGCCTAGAAGGCAAACAACTCCCAGGGATAGCGGCTTTGCTCTCCTAAAAGAACCACAATGAAGTACAGCCGTCTTATTCTTCTTATTGTAACAGTAATATTTTTCATTCGTTGTTCCGAATCAAAGACGGGCCCTCGACTTTTGGCTGACTCGAGTGGCCGAATCAATACGGTCACGGTAGTTATGCCTAAGAGCGATTGGAAAGGTAGTCTCGGTCAAAGTGTGCGGAAAGAATTGGAGAGGGAATACGAAGGACTGCCCCTTGTGGAGCCTCAATTTACGGTGAATTATATGCCACCCAAACTATTTGACGGTTTTGCCAAGCACAGTCGCAACATCATCCTTTTTGTCAAAGACAGTTTTCCCAAAGCAAATCTTTACCAAGATCTCTATGCAAGACCCCAAGTAGTTTCTCAGATCCGCGGTGAAGATGCTGAAATTCAGGCGTTTTTATATGAAGAAAATGCAAAGTTGATAAGTGCTACGATGGTGGAAAACGAACGCAAAGAGAAACTGCGGAGAATGCGCAAATCCTTAGCTAAAGGCACTGCATTTAAAAATCAGCTGGGACTTCAATTCACTTTTCCAACGGCTTATAAAACCTTTAAAACAGACAGTCAATTTGTCTGGATTCAAAAAGAAATTCCAAAGGGTCATTTAAATTTGATAGCCTATCCGGTAAAAGGACGTCTTTCAGAAATTGCTAAAGGAAATAGCATTCAAAACCTTCGTGACTCTATTGGAAAAAAAATGATTCCCGGACGTCTTCCCGGCTCATATATGGCAACGGAAGAGGAATATCGCCCGTATTTTTACAAGTCTAAGGTGCGCGATCGAGACGCCTATATCACAAAGGGTGTGTGGAGTGTTGCCAATGATTATATGGCGGGACCCTATGTACATTATTTGATAAAGGACACGGTGAAACACCAATGGATAGCAGTGGAAGGCTTTACCTTTGCACCGTCAACAAACAAAAGAGAATATATTTTTGAGTTGGAGACGATTATTCGTTCCATCCAATGGGAATAGGAACAGCTTAGGCTTTTTTGTCCTTCTTATCCTCGTCTTCTTTGGTGGCTTGTTTAAATTCTTTTATGCCACTACCCAACCCACGCATGAGCTCTGGGATTTTTCTACCCCCAAAAAGGAGTAAAACAACAACGATAATAAGAATTACTTGTGGAGCTCCAATCATGCCTAAAAGTATTTGCAAAGAAACCATAGCGTTTAAATTTCTGATCCAAAGGTAACTAAATTTCCCCAACTAGATTTGCATTATCGCAGCATCCAACCAGCCTAATGTGTATATTTGTTCCTACAGATGGCCGAAAAAATTCCCTTTCGAAAAAGAATTGTCAAAAAGCTCCTAAGCCGTTACCGGCTGGTAATTGTCAACGAAACGACTTTTGAAGAGCAATTGTACTTTAGAATCTCACGACTCAATGTCATCATTTTGTCTTCTCTCATTTTTGGAATTATTACAGGTTTGGCCTTTTTGCTGTTTTCCCAAACCCCATTAAAAGAATTTATTCCCGGAAAAGCGTCGTCTGAATTGAACAAAATAGCGGTTGATAATCAATATATGCTTGACTCAATTTCGGAACGCTTTCGACAACAATCCATTTATCTAGGGCGAATTCAAAAAGTATTACGAGGGGATTTGGCTTTCGAAGACCTCGACTCCATAAGTCTTGAGGAGGAAACGAATATAGAGCAAAATCAGAGCATCCCCCCAAATGCTGCAGATTCACTCTTGCGAGAAATGGTGTCTCAAGAAGACAAATACAATGTATTAGAAGACCAAATGGCAGATGCCCGAAGCGTTTTGCTTTATCCACCAGCACAAGGCCCGATATCTCAAGCCTATGATGCAGAAAACAAGCACTTTGCTGTAGATGTGGTGTTGCAACCCAACACCCCAATTAAATCTATTGCCGACGGAACCGTTATTTTCTCGGAATGGACCGCGGAAACGGGGTACGTAATTATGGTGGAACATCCCTACAGCCTTTTGTCTGTGTATAAGCATAATGCGTCTTTGACCCATACGCAGGGAGACATTGTTCGGGCGGGAGAAATTATTGCAACAGCAGGCAATACGGGTGAGTATTCGACAGGCTGGCATTTACATTTTGAACTCTGGTCCGATGGATATCCGATGGACCCGATTGAATTTATTGATTTTGGAACCGAGACGCTAATCGAAGAAAACCCCTAAGGAGGAATGAAAACATTTTTCGCTCGTTTATTTGCCAAAAAGATCCATCGTAAAAATCAAAAATGGATTGCAAACCCGCACCAGGCACAAGAAAAGATCTTTAATTTTCTCCTAAAAACCGCCCAAAACACGCAGTTTGGAAAAGATCACAATTTTAAAAAAATTGAAAACTATCAGGATTTTAAAGCCCAAGTGCCAGTTCGTAACTATGAAGGCTTACGGCCATATATAGAGCGAATTTTGCAAGGGGAAAAAGACATTCTTTGGCCTGGCCAACCACTGTATTTGGCAAAAACCAGTGGAACCACATCGGGAGCAAAGTTTATCCCCCTCACGAAAGCTTCTATGCCCACGCATATCACGGCAGCCCGAGACGCCCTTTTGAATTATATTCATGAGACAGGAAACACAGATTTTGTTACGGGGAAGCAGATTTTTTTGCAAGGAAGTCCTGTCTTAGAAAAGAAAAAAGGGATTGCTTTTGGTCGTCTTTCGGGAATTGTGGCGCATTATGTTCCTTCCTATTTACAGACCAATCGAATGCCAAGTTGGGAGACCAACTGTATTGAAGACTGGGAAACGAAAGTTTCTGCCATAGTGGAAGAAACGGTATCCGAAAAAATGACTTTAATCGCTGGAATACCCTCTTGGGTTCAGATGTATTTTGAACGACTCAAACAGCACGAAAACAAAGCCGTGGGCGATATTTTCCCTCATTTTTCTCTTTTTGTTTATGGGGGGGTAAATTACAAACCTTACCGAGCACTTTTCGAAAAGCTAATTGGACGCAAAGTGGACTCTGTTGAACTATTTCCTGCTTCCGAGGGCTTTTTCGCTTACCAAGACCGTCAAAATGAAGAAGGTCTTTTATTGCTTTTGAACAACGATATTTTTTACGAATTTATTGAAGCGGACACCTTTTTCAGCGATGCGCCTAAACGGATTTGTCTGGAAGAAGTGGTGTTGGGAGTGAACTATGTTTTGATATTGAACACCTCTGCAGGTTTGTGGGGTTACAATATTGGAGACACGGTTCAGTTTGTAAGCAAAGCTCCCTATCGTTTAATTGTAAGTGGCCGGATCAAACATTTTATTTCGGCCTTTGGAGAACACGTGATTGGCAAGGAAGTAGAATCTGCACTTCAGGAAGCCATGGCGGGAACCAAGGCAAGTGTGAGAGAGTTTACAGTGGCACCACAAATTGCGCCCCAAGCAGGATTGCCTTTTCACGAATGGTTGATTGATTTTAATGTTTCCCCAGAAGATCCTTTGGCATTTGCCGCTGCGCTTGACACTGCCATGCGCAGTCAAAACATCTATTATGACGACCTAATTCGCGGAAATGTATTGCAGCCAGCAGTGGTGACGCAAGTAAATAAAGGGGCTTTTGAGGCTTATATGAAATCCATTGGCAAATTGGGAGGACAAAACAAAGTCCCCCGACTGACCAATGACAGAAGCATTGCAGACGAACTTGTTAAGCACTGATGGTAAGGTCTTTTTCAAAACGGTGCTTTCTGGTTTATCCCTTAGCAAACACCTTTGTCCATAAGGATTTAGCAACTCTTGGTGATCTAGGCGTTTCGGTCTACGCGCACCAACTAAAGCCCACCAAAAACCCCTTGCTTTTTCTGCTGGAGCAATTCAAGCTTCTGCTCCTTTCGCTCTGGCAAATTCCTCGTTCTCACCGTGTAGTTTCTTGGTTTTCGGATTTTCATTCCTTGTTTCCCCTAGTTTTGGCGAAGCTCTTTGGCACTCCCTCTTTAGTGATTGTGGGAGGTTTTGATGCGGTTTCAGACCCTAACAATGCCTATGGAATTTTTTACAAAAAAGGAATCCGACAGCAAATAGCCCGCTGGAATTACCAACTGGCAGATCGTATTTGGGTGGTTGACGCGACACTGCAAAAAGGCTGTCAGACGGCGGAATCCAGAGACGGAATCGTTTCAGGTCTGGAATATTGGATACCCGGGTTGGCTCCCAAAATTGAAGTTGTTCCAACAGGGTATGACCCTAACTATTGGAAAAAAACACAGGAGAAAAAACCAAAGACAATTCTAACAGTTGCCAGCATTACCAGCGCTAAAGTAGTCCGGCGTAAAGGGATCCCTTTGTTTCTTGCAATGGCCAAAGCCTGTCCGGATTGGACGTTCACTATTGCAGGGGATGCTGATGGGCGACTGGCAAAACTGTTTTCGCTCTCGAACAACGTGCGCGTCCTTGAAAGACTAAGTTCCGATGCTCTTGTTCAACTATACAGCGAACAGCAATGTTATTTCCAAGCTTCTCGTGTAGAGGGCCTGCCCAATGTTCTTTGTGAAGCCATGTTGTGTGAATGCATCCCGATTGGTCAAAAAGCCTTTGGCATCGAAACGGCAATTGGCAACAGCGGACTCCTTTTTGAGACCCCACCAACGGTTGAAATGTTTCAAAAAATGCTAAGCGAAGCCCAGCAAAAGGACCCTTCCCTCTGCCGAATTAGAATTAAGCAAAAATTTCACCAGAAAAAGCGCGAAAATAAATGGAAGCAGTATTTTAATTTAGATCAAGTAATAGATACATTATAAGCACTTAAAGTTGAAAACAGGGATTATATCATACAGCACTTCTGACAATCTTGGAGATTATATTCAAACAATAGCTGTAGAACAATTATTGAGAGAAAAAGCGACCCATTTTGATCGGGAAATGTTGCATTTAAATCCTGAAAAAGAGTATAAATTGTTGATCAATGGTTGGTTTATGGAACAGCCAACACATTGGCCTCCGCACCCCCGTTTTACGCCGCTTTTTTTTTCATTTCATTTGAACCCCACAGCGGAAGACCATCTTTTAACCCCTCAAGGGGTAGCTTATTTTCAAAAACACCAACCTATTGGCTGCCGAGACCACTACACCCGTAAAAAGCTCCAAAAACATGGTATCGAAGCATACTTTTCGGCTTGTGTGACATTGGGCCTATCTCAATCTCAGCTCAAAACGGAAAGCAACAAAACCCCCTCTATTTTAGTATTGAGTGCTTTTGAACGCTTGGAATCCATGGGCAAGGCACTGGATCGTAAAAGTGGGGGTGGTTGGCAAAGACTTAAAGCAGCGTACAATCGGTTTCGTTTTATCAAAGCGCACAAACGATTGAATGCTTTTTTGAATCAGGTAGATGCTCCGGTTTTGTATCGCTCGCAAATTCTACCGCCCTCATCATTGACTCCGGCAGAGCGATTTGAAAAAGCGCAAGAACAATTAGCCGTTATTGCGCAAGCCCGCTTGGTGATTACGTCACGAATTCATACAGCCCTTCCAGCAGTGGCAATGGGAACGCCGGTTTTGTTTTTGACAGATGGCCTAGAGCATCCCAATCAAAGCAGCCGCTTGGAAGGCTTGTCCCAATTTTTCACTTGTATCAACAGTAATCAGCTAAAAACGATCGATTGGGAAACGCTTGAGAATCCTCAAAATCCTGAGCCCTATGTAGCTAAAATGAAAGAAAAGGTCAATCATTTTTTAGAAACCGACAAAAAATGATTCTAATAGAAACAATGCAGGATGCAACTCGTATCTTTGCCAAAAATAGATCATGAATGTACTTATTCTAGGTGGGGGTGGCCGCGAACACACCTTTTGTTGGAAGCTTGGTCAGAGCCCTCTTTGCACAGAAATATTTGTGGCTCCAGGAAATGCAGGCACACAGCAGAAAGCAACCAATTTGCCCATCGACCCCATGAATTTTGAAGCAGTCAGACAGACGATTTTAACCCACAACATTGGAATGTTGGTCGTAGGTCCTGAAGCACCCTTGGTAGCAGGAATTCATGATTTTATCAAATCAGACAAAGCTCTTGAGGGAGTATTGGTTATAGGCCCTGAGAAATTGGCAGCGACTTTAGAAGGAAGTAAAGAATTTGCCAAGGAATTTATGCAACGCCATCAGATCCCCACAGCAAAATATGCCAGTTTTACTGCGGCAACCCTTGAAGACGGAAAAATGTTTTTAGCAGCCATGAGTGCACCTTATGTATTGAAAGCAGACGGTCTTGCGGCAGGAAAAGGAGTTCTTATCATTGAGGATTTGTCCGAAGCACAAGCAGAGCTGGAAAGTATGTTGGTTAATGAAAAGTTTGGAACCGCTTCGCAAACGGTGGTGATCGAGGAATTTTTAAGCGGTATTGAATTATCGGCCTTTGTTTTGACCGATGGAAAAGCAGCGGTAAACCTCCCGATGGCCAAAGACTATAAAAGAATAGGAGAGGGCGATACGGGACTTAATACAGGTGGAATGGGTGCCGTGTCTCCTGTTCCCTTTGTAACCCCCGAATTTGAAAAGAAAATACAAGATCGAATCATCACGCCAACACTGGAAGGTCTTCAGAAAGATAAGATCCCTTTTCAAGGGTTCATTTTCATTGGACTCATCAAGGTAGGTGAGGATCCTTTTGTGATTGAATACAATGTTCGAATGGGAGATCCAGAAACGGAAGTAGTACTCCCACGAATTGAATCGGATTTGATGGAACTGTTGCTAGCCACAGGAAAGCAAACGCTTCAGTCGCTGCATTTATCATTTGATGAGCAGGTAGCCACAACGGTTATGGCTGTTTCAGGCGGCTATCCAGAGGCATATGAGAAGGGAAAAGAAATTACCGGACTAGAAGCTACTGAAAACAGTTTGTTGTTTCACGCAGGAACCCAGCAAGAAGGATCGAGGGTGGTGACCAGCGGCGGTAGGGTACTCAGCAGTACAGGAAAAGGCAGCACAATGGAATCCGCCTTAGCGAAATCCTATGCTACCCTATCAAAATTAGATTTTGAGGGAATGAATTACCGAAAAGATATCGGATTCGACTTATAAAAAGGAATGGGCGCTGGGATCTTTGTTCTCTTCGCCACGTTGGTTGAATAGTTGTAGTTGGCGCACCCAGTAGATTAGAGCCACGAAACCAATTAGTACAAAGAGCCAGGAGAAAGCATTGGCCATCCACCAATTATTCAGTTCAAGTTCACGAAGCATATTGAGTGGAATAAACAGAATCTCTTCAAACAAAAAAGCGATAGCTTCAAAAAAGTTTTTCATCATTTGGTTTATATATATTGCAAAAGTAAGAATTCGGTAAAATGTTAGCAACGCTTTTTGAAAAAACAACTCTGACAAGCTATTTCTATGCCGGAATTGTTTTGGTATTGGTCTCTTTTCTTCGCTATACAAACCAACACGACCTTATTTTTAATGCTAGTGCTATAGGAATACAGCTGTTAGAAACAGGTCTCGTATTCGTCACTTTACTGCTGAGTAGCTTGTACTTCCGAGCCAGTGGATTTTTGAAATTAGACAACTTTTATGCTTTATTGTTTGTGCTGTTTTACGGATTTATTCCAGAGGTTTCAGGAGCACTTTTGAACTGGATACAATTGGATTTATTATTGTGGGTTGCGGTATTGTTTTTACGCATTCCATGGAAACAAAACCCACAACGTATACTACTTGATCTTAGCTTGATATTTGGAGTGTCCGTTTTTCTTTCTTTTCCCAACAGTTCCTATCTTCTTTTGATCTATATAGGGCTTTGGATGACAGAGGTAAAAAAAACACAACTTTTTTTGATCCCAATTGTAACGCTGTTATTTTTATGTGTAATACCATTGACATTAAGCGATTTATTTTTTTCACGAGATTTTTTATTTTCTAAAGTGACATTTAATTTTGTCCCAGATCTCATACAAAAAGGCACTGTGAAAGAGATTATATGGATGTCTCTAGGGGGCTTTAGCCTTTTGGTTTTGATTCGTGAACTGGCTCTTAGGGGACGACTCAACAAACCTCAAAAAAACAGTATCAACCTACAATTGGGTTTTCTTTTTTTGGTTGTGACACAATCGATTTTTTTAGAAGGACAAACATCAAAAAGCCTTTTTTTACTCCCGATAATTGTATTTGCTTTCAAAAGAATTTGGGTTCCCAAAACCCATCGAGGGCGATTGCATTTCCTTAGTGCAATTTTAGTTTCGGCACTACTTGTACAAAGCATGTTTCCGCTATAAGTGAAAGAGAGTATCTTTAACCAAGCAAAGAGTTTTATAAAGGGACATTCTCAAAACCAATATTTTATTTGACGGGAAAAGAGTGCCCATTTTAAAAAAACAGAGTTGTGAGAGTGAATGTCCTACAAAATTTAAACAAGTACAATGCGAATACTGGTGTTTTGTTTTTCTACTTTGGGTAATATCGCCATGACAATTCCTGTTTTTCGTGCTTTGTTTGATGCGCATCCTGAATTGCAAATTTCTTTGGTAATACCGGCCAAAGCGCGTCCTTTATTCAAAGAATTTGAACGCCTAGAGGCAGTGCCTGTTTTTTTTAATGAGAGACATCAAGGCTGGAAAGGGCTCTACCGATTGTTCAAAGAATTACAGGATCAAAATAAATATACTGCAATCGCTGACCTTCAGGGTGACATAAGGAGCGTTTTACTGGGCGGATTTTTTCAGCTAAGAGGATCTGGAGTGGAACGAATTAGTAGGGGGCTCTTGGAAAAAAAGTCGCTTACTCGTTCCCAAAAGAAAATTTTTAAGCCCATAACCCATACTGTTTTTCGCTACGCGACAGTTTTCCAAAAACTGGGCCTTGAGGTTCCAGTAGCTGACACCCCTTCGCCACCCAAGCCAGCATTTAATTTAAAGTTCACAAAATGGGAAAACCCCCAACGGAAGTGGATTGGGATAGCTCCTTTTGTATTGGAATTGGGGAAACGTTATCCCTTGGATCAAATGCAAAAAGTAATTGCTTATTTGCAGCAAAAACATACGGTATTTCTCTTTGGCGGAGAAGCACAAGAAAAGCAACAGTGTGTCGTTTGGGCGAAGGCTTTCTCTAATGTAGTGGTGGTTGAAGAGGAGTTGAATTTTGAGGAAGCATTGGAATTAATTCCCTATCTGGATTTGATGATTTCGATGGACAGTGCCTATGGGCATTTTGGGGCCAATGCACAACTCCCTGTTGTTTCAATTTGGGGACAAACACACCCTTATAACGGATCTGCGCCTTTTGGACAAAGTCATAAACAGGCTCTTGTACCGGATCGCAAACAGTTTCCAGAATTACCAGTTTCGATAGATGGAAACAGAAAAGGGGTTGATATGGTGGCAATTTTTAAGACAATCCCACCGAAAGCAATCCTTGAAAAAGCCTTGGAAATCTTAGGCTAAACATCGTCGAAATCAACGGCGATGTCCGGAGTGGTAGGATGCGCTTGGCAACTCAAAACAAGCCCTTCTTCAATTTCTCCATCCGTCAAAATTTGGTTGGAAGTCATGGTGGCGCTCCCTTTTATAACGCGGGCAATACAGCTGCTACAGACGCCCCCTTGACAGGAATAGGGAACATCAATTTTGTTTTGTAGAGCCACGTCCAAAATGCTTTGCCCTTCTCCCCCTTGTAGTTCTGTGGTCACCGAATCACAGGTCAACTGAAGCATATAATTCCCATTAGGGGTCACTGTTTCCGAAGGGGCTGACGCACTGGCAGTAAAGAGTTCATAAAGAATGGCTTCTTTAGCAATCCCCTTTTCTTGTAAAAATGCTGAGGTCATTTCAATCATTCCTTCGGGTCCGCACAGGAAAAATTGTTCGGATTGTAACCCCCCTAGTTCTGAAAGCGATTCTAATAGGGCCGCTCCAATTCGTCCAAAGGCATGCCCTTCGACGGGATGCTGGCTATAAGTTCGCATGACGACAAACCGATCTGAGTAGTCCGAAATCAAATGATCTATCTGATTTTTAAACATTTCGTCCTCAACGGTTTTATTGGCATAAACTAAATAAAAAGTTGAAGTAGTATTTGCTCCTAATACTTCTTTGGCAATCGCCAAAATTGGGGTGATGCCACTACCCGCAGCGATCCCTGCATAAGAGTGGCTCTCATGAGGAGTGTTAAGAACAAAGCGCCCCTCGGGTTGCGCCACAGACAAGATACTTCCTGCTGTTATTTTTTGGTTGGTATAGGTAGAGAAACGACCGTTGGGAACTTGTTTGATACCCACCTGAAGAATTCCCTCCGATGGAGCCGAGCAAATGGAATAGGATCGTCGAACGAGTTCACCGTCTATAGTTTCTTCCAAACTCAGATATTGACCAGCTTGATAGCGGAATTTCTCGGATAAATTTTCTGGGACTTCAAAAGTCAAGGCCACGGATTTTGGCGTGAGACGCTCCACGTGACGCACTTTTAAGGGGTGGTACATAGCAAATTTTTAGCAAAAATAATTAATTATCTTTGATTGTAATAAGGAAAACATGTTCGAATCCGTTGATTTTAGATCACTACGCAAAAAGGAATGGAAACGGGGTGCACAATGGGAATCAAAACTGATCGTCCGAATCTTGATCATTCTCTTTGCCATTTACATGGCGATTTGTTTCTTTTTTATAGGTATTGGGGGCTATTTTATTCTAGAAAAAAAATTTCCCGGGCAATCTCCTTCCGGCATGGCAAACAACTTTTTGTTTTACTATTTAGGAGCCGAGTTGATCTTGCGCTATATGATCCAACAATTACCCATAACACGAATTCAACATTTTATGCTGCTCTCGATTCCCAAAAAACGAGTCGTTCAAAATGTGATGTACCGCAGCCTATCCAGTTTTTACAATAGCAGTTTGCTCTTTCTATTTTTACCCTTTGCTATCCTCATGGCGGTGAAAGAGGAAAACTACCTATCGAGTGCTGCTTGGTGGTTGAGCATATCTTTATTGATCTTAAGCATCGGAAACATCGTATACCTACTCAACAAAAGCCGATGGTTTTCCCCCATTGCGGCAGGATATGCCAGTGTCGTATTGCTTGATAAATTTGAGATTTTTTCTGTGCCGAAATGGCTGGGTGAGGGGATGAATCGTCTCTTGGAAAACCCCTTGTGGATAGGGATCCCCATTGTTGCTTTTGTCCTTAGTTATCGATTGACCAAAGGGCATTTGATTCGAAACTTTTACTTGGACACCGCCTTAAAAAAGAAACGAGAAAAAATGCTTGCGGGGGAACTGAAAGCCTTTAACCGTTTGGGACTTCGTGGAGTGTTTTTGAAAAATGATATCCGCTTGCTGTTAAGGAATATTCGAGTTCGACAAATCCTGTTCGGCGCGGCAGGCTTTCTCTTGTATGGCTTGGTTTTTTTCCCTCAAGAAATTTATCAGGAATCCGCCATGGAAGTCTTTGCGGCACTTTTTACCACAGGAGGTTTTGTGCTGATGTTTAGTCAGAATATCCCCGCTTGGGACAGTGCTTATTTTAAGTTGTTGATGACCCAACGTATTCCCTTGTATGAATACCTGTATTCCAAATGGCTCTTGCTTGTGGTATCGGTAGCTTTGGCTAGTTTCTTAGCAATTCCTTACCTGTATTTTGGTTTTCGAGTGTGTAGCCTAATTCTTGCGGCCAGTATTTTTAATGCCGGCATGGGAAGTTTTATCGGTTTGATTTCAGGAGCACTAAATCACACCCCCATTCAGTTGAATATTAAAGCCAAAGCCTTTGAAAACACTCAAAACTTTAATTTGACGCAGTTTCTATTTGTGATTCCTAAAATCGCCATTCCAGTATTGCTTTATTGGCTGCCAAATCATTATTTGGGTTCCCCTTGGGGTGTTGTTACTTTGGCCGGGTCAGGACTTTTGGGCTTGATTTTTCAAAAACCGATCCTCCAACTTTGCGTACGATTCTATCAGCAGAAAAAACATGAGATGCTCGAAGGCTTCTACAAAAATTCGCAGTGATGATACACCTAAAAAACTTGAGTAAAAAATATCAAGGCACAACAGTACTAGAAATACCGGAACTTAAAATCCAAAAAGGCAGTTGTTTCGGCTTGATCGGGAATAATGGGGCAGGCAAAACGACGCTTTTTAGTTTGTTGCTGGATCTGATTCAGCCCAGCAAGGGAAGTGTCACCAACAAAGATATTCACGTGGCGAAGTCCGAGGCATGGAAAAACCACACCACAGCCTATATCGACGAGTCTTTTTTGATCGGCTATTTGACTCCCGAAGAATATTTCGATTTTATTGCTTCTTTGCGACAGCTTTCCACACAGAGTCTTTCGGAATCCCTAGAAGCCTTTCAATTGTTTTTTAATGATGAGGTGCTGGAGCAGAAAAAGTACATCCGGGATCTCTCCAAAGGCAATCAGAAAAAGGTGGGAATCATTGCTTCCCTGCTGGGTGACCCCGAACTGGTAATCTTGGATGAACCCTTTGCGAACTTAGACCCTAGCTCTCAAATTCAGCTCAAACGCATCATCCAAGAACAGGCACAAAAAAAAGGGAAAACCTTTCTGATCTCAAGCCACGACCTTAGCCATGTAACGGAAATATGTGATCGAATTGTCCTCTTGGAAAAAGGAACCCCTATTCAAGACATTCAAACCAGCCCGTCTACCCTTAAAGAGCTGGAGCGATATTTTGGGGCTTAGTTATACTAAAACATCTTTTTTTCAGTTTAATTAATACCAAAAGACTTCTTCTTGAGAATTACGAAATATGCCATATTTTCGAGTTTATTTTTTCTGTTGTTGAGTTGTTCAACGCAGAAAAACCGTTTTGTGAATCGACAATACCATCGGTTGACCACGGCCTACAATGTTTTGTTCAACGGAGAAGAGGCCTTTGCTATTGGAAAATCCATCCTTGATGCCAGTGTGGAAGACAACTTTTTTGAGCTGCTAGAGGTGGAGCCTATTGCACTATCGGGGGAGAACGTCAATGATGCCACCTTGGTTCCGGGTTTTGATCGGGCTGAGGAAAAAGCCGTAAAGGCAATCCAAAAACATTCCATGCGATTTGATGCGGTGCAACGCAATGACCAAATCGACAAGGCGTACTTGCTTCTTGGGAAATCAAGATATTACGATCGGCGTTTTTTTCCAGCGTTGGAGGCATTCAATTTTCTTCTGGACAGTTATGGTTCTCAGGCGGCCTACCTAGAAGGGGTAATTTGGCGGGAAAAGACGAACATTCGACTGCTCAACAATGAAATTTCTATTGGGAACCTTCGTCCTCTGGCACGCCAGCTGCTGCGATCCAATAAATTTTATGGCGCAGCCAATGCCACCGTAGCACAAGCCTTTATAAACCTTAAAGAATTGGACTCCGCGCAGTACTATATCTCGGAGGCGGCTCTTTTTGAAAAAGACAAAGAACTTCAAGGGCGTTATCACTTTATCAACGGCCAGCTGTTGGAGAAACTGGGAAAAAAAGAAGCGGCTCAACAGGCATATGAAGCGATTTTAGAGTTAAAGAAAAAAACAGCCCGTAAATATTGGTTGCATGCTAAGATCAAACAACAAATATTTCAGGCAAAAGAAAACGGAATCAAACCAGAAGAAACGCTATTAGCCCTTCTAAAGAAATACGACAATCGTCCTTTTGAACACGTCATTTATCGCTCATTGGGAACTTTCTATTTGGAAAAAAATCAAGACAGCTTGTCAGAATCTTATTTTGCGGCCTCTCAAAAAGCATCAACCCTAGATGAACCAACGCAAAAAGCCAATTATCGTGATTTGGCTGATTTTTATTTTCTCCGCGGAGCCTATGGAAAAACGGGCGCTTATTTGGATAGCCTGATTCCACTTTTGAAACAAAAGTCGTTAACCCAAAAAAGAACGCAGCGTGAACGAGACAATCTGCAAGGAATCTTAGAATACGAAAATCAAATCCAAAGCACGGACAGTCTATTGCATTTAATGGGGCTTACTAAAGAAGCACAAACCGAATTTTTCACCAACTACTTGGAAGAAAAAAAGAAAAATGTAGCTGCTATAGTACAGGAAAATCTGGCAAACAATCGTAAAAACCGCCTATTTGCTTCGCAGAAAAGCAGCGAGTATTATTTCTATCGACCCAATTTGGTGGCCCAAGGAAAGCAAAGCTTTTTGGCGAGTTGGGGAACCCGCCCAAATGTGGACAACTGGCGTTCTGCACAGCAGTTGATCCTTCCGGATGAGACCGATGAAGAAAGTGAAGAAAAAGCCCCTGCGGCAGCCATTCAGCTGGAAGATGTGTCTTCTCTATTAGAGCAACTACCCTCAGAAGAAGACCGCGATAGTTTGGTTCGCCTAAACCATCAAAGTTATTTGCAGGCAGGTTTGCTATACAAAGAACAGTTCGACAACCCCGATTTAGCTTTGGGTCGACTGGAAGCCCTATTGGCAAAAATACCCGGGCCCAATGAGGCTGCCCCAGCTTTATACCATTTATATCGGATTGAGGAAAGTCAAAACCAAGTGGAAGCCGCGCGTTACAAAAGCCAGTTACTAATGTCTTATCCAGAGAGTCCATTTGCCTTGTTGTTGACAAATCCAGATTTTCAAGATAATGCCGAAGAAAGCACCCCTTCTCAGCAGTATCAAGCTTTATTAGCAGCCTATCAGCAGCGCGACTATTCTAAGGCAGAAACATTAGCCAGCACCCTTGCCGTGGTCTTAAGTGCTACAGATTGGGCTCCTAAAATAGCATTGATTCGGGCGCACATTACCGGACAAAAAGAAGGTCAAAAACGATGGATAGAAAAACTGGAAGCGCTCAAAGAAACCCACCCTCAAAGTCCATCAGCGGCTTATGCTGTGGAAATTCTTTCCCAATTGAAACGCCAACCCAAGGAGAACAAGAAAACCTATGCACTGTACAAGTGGGTATTCCCTTTTGCACAATCCCAAACAGCTCCTCTTGAAGAAACAAAAGAGGTTTTAAGCACCGCACTGGCTGAACATCAAGGCTTAAAAATCAGCATTGATCCCTATTCACGACAATATCAGTTTATAGTTGTTCATGGATTTCGTTCCAAGCGCGAACTAAGTAGTTTTCAAGAGGACTTAATGCGTGTAAAGCCAGAACTGGGTTCAAATAATTTTGTAGTTTTGAGCCAAGAGTACCAAGAGATTCAACTCAAAAAAACTTGGAGACCAACAGAAAAACATTAAAATGAAAAACGGAGAGGGCAACGGCCAATACAGCAAAATAGAACTAACGACTCATATCAAGGGAGATATTCTTTCGGATGCCGATTTTCGCATTGACGGAAAACTCGAAGGGTCTCTCAAAACAAAGGGAAAACTCATTGTTGGTAAAGAAGGAAAAATCATCGGTGAAGTTCATTGTTCTAGTGCCGATGTGGAAGGGAACTTTTCGGGACAGCTCGTTGTTTCCGAAAACCTAACCTTGAAATCCACGTCCAATGTGGTGGGCGAGGTAAGCACAAACAAACTTATTGTTGAAACGGGAGCACTTTTCAATGCGACCTGTAGTATGGGCAAAGAGGTCAAATCACTCAGTAAAAGCGGATCAGCTCGTGAAAAAACAGCCTAACCGCTGGTTGCTTTTTTCCTCTCTTGCCATACAAATGGGGGTTTTGTTTTATGGTGCGGTTCGTTTAGGAACCTACCTAGACCAACGCTTTGAGTCGGATCGAATGGCAACACTAGCTTGTTGTGTTTTGGTACTTATCGCAAGTTTATTTCTCATCCATCAGCAAAGCCAAAAACTATAAGATGGAGCGATCGCTCGGGATATTTATTTTTCTTTTTGTCATTGCCGGCCTTTTACAAGCGGCTATTTACCTTTGGGCGAAAATTCCCTTGGAAGCCACCTACTTGTGGGAATCTTATGTGGTGCAAGGCTTTATGGGCGGATTGAGTCTGTGGATTATACTTCATAGCGCTCAGCGTCCCAAAAACCATGTGGCCTTTGTGTTCATGGGAATTAGCTTTCTGAAATTTGCACTATATTTCTTAATTTTTCATCCCATCTTAAAGACAGATGGCATCCTTTCTCTGACCGAAAAAACAGATGTATTAATTCCCTACCTAGTCGCTCTTGGCTTAGAGACCTTTTTGGGCGTCCAGAGGCTCAATAAAATATAGAATAAACTGTTTTGGGAATTGCAGCAAAGCGACTACATTTGCATCGCATTTTAGATGAAATGAAAAACGCCCAATTAGGATTGTATTCCAGAGCCATAGCAGTTGCTTTATTACTGCTTTTTACGACTCCTTCACTCTTCGCAAACAACAGCAAAGAAACGGATAGTTCCGCCAGTGATGGAATTTCTAAAAAAGAAGAAATCAAAGCCTACATTCGGCATCACCTTGAAGACGCTTATGATTTCTCTTTGTTTTCATACACTTCAGAAGATGGAGCCCATTACTATGTAGGTGCCCCGCTTCCAATTATTCTATGGGACGAAGGCCTTCAAGTATTTTCTTCTTCCCAATTTCATCATGGAGAAATAGTGGCTAAAGCAGGCGACAAACACTACGCGCTTTATCACAATAAAATTTACCGAACGGACGCTGAGGGAACCATTGTTTACGATGCGGATCATCATCCAACGAACATAAAGCCCTTAGATTTTTCGATTACCAAAGGAGTAATCAGTATGTTGATTACCTGCTTACTGATGTTTTTCCTGTTTCGTTCTTTGGCAAAATCCTATGCGGAAAACGGAGGTTTGCCTGCGGGTGTAGGGCGTTTTTTTGAGCCGATTGTATTGTATGTTCGGGATGATATCGCCCGACCCAACATCGGGGAGAAGCACTATCAAAAATACATGAGCTTCTTGCTTACAGTGTTTTTCTTTATCTGGTTCCTCAACATGTTTGGTTTGACACCACTGGGAATCAATGTCACTGGCAATATTGCAGTCACTACGGGTTTGGCTTTGCTAACCTTTTTGATTACAAACCTTACAGGCACCAAAGATTATTGGTTGCATATCTTTGACCCATTGGGAAGTTCAATGCCCTGGATTGCAAAGATTCCTTTATATATCATTTTGATTCCCATCGAAGTCTTGGGAATTTTTATCAAGCCTTTTTCACTGTTGATACGATTGTACGCCAATATGCAGGCGGGGCACATTGTATTGATGAGCCTGATAGGGTTGATGTTTATTTTTAAAAGTTGGATCGGAAGTTCATTGTCTTTTGGACTGGCCTTCGCGATTTCCTTAATAGAAGTATTGGTAGCCCTATTACAGGCCTACATTTTCACCATGCTCTCCGCGCTGTATTTTGGATTTGCCTCAGAAGAACACGAGCATTAGTCGCATGAAGAAAAGATTGTTTTGTATAAATCGAATGTTTAATTAATAATTAATTCACTATGGAAATTCCAGTAATGGTAGGCGCAGGCCTTGTTGTGATCGGAGTAGGAATGGGAATTGGTCGAATCGGTGGCTCAGCCATGGAAGCGATTGCTCGTCAACCCGAAGCATACGGAAAGATTCAAACGGCAATGTTGATCGCTGCCGCTTTGATTGAAGGAATTGGCTTTGCTGCATTGTTTGCAGTAGGCTAAATCAACCTTAAGGAGGTGCTGCAACGGTTGGTTGCAGCACCCTCTTTTTTACGGAACCCATAAAGAAAACATCGTATGGAAAAACTACTCGAAGAATTCTCATTAGGTCTATTTGTATGGCAATCGTTCCTATTTATAGGACTGTTGGTTTTATTGCGCAAATTTGCTTGGAATCCTATTCTGGATTCCATCAATGAGCGCGAGTCCTCTATTAAGGAAGCTTTGTCTTCTGCGGAAAAAGCCAAAGAAGAAATGCAGGCTGTTCAAGCCGATAACAAACGGATTTTGCAAGAAGCACGAGCCGAAAAAGAAGCTCTTTTGGCTGAAGCCAAAAAGACAGCTTCTGAAATGATCAATCAGGCAAAAGAAGGCGCTCAAAGCGAAGCCGATAAAATCATGCAACAAGCACAAGAAGCCATTCAAGCAGAGAAAGAAGTGGCCTTGAAAGACCTCAAAACCCAAGTGGCGGATTTGTCTTTGGATATTGCTCAAAAAGTATTGCAAGACGAACTTGCTGACGAAAAGAAACAAACGGCTTTGGTGGCCAAATTATTAAAAGAGTCCAAACTCTAGACTATGATTCAAAACCGCGCTGCAATCCGTTATGCGAAAGCCATTCTCGCTTTTGCCCTCGAGCAAAAAGCCGAGCAAGAGGTTCAAAAAGACTTTCAACAGTTGTTGGAAACGGTTAACGGTTCGCCAGAATTAGCAGACTTTATCGAAAGTCCGGTATTGGATGCCGCTACCAAAAAAACGACTTTGGAAAAACTGTTCCCCCAGCAGTCCAAAGCAACACAACAAGCCATGGTGTTGCTGGCGGATAACCAACGAATTGATTTGTTGGCTCCAATAGCAAAAGAATACCAAGACCGTTACGATGCCCTGCAAGGCATTCAAAAAGCGGTGGTTACAACGGCTGTGGCACTGGAAGCTTCTCTGGAAAAAGAAGTGTTGGCCATTTCCCAAAAAATGACAGCTAAAAAGGTGGTTTTAGAAAACCGAATAGACACCGCTATTTTAGGGGGTTTTATTTTGCAACTGGGAGACCAGCAATACAATGCCAGTGTTGCCCAGCAATTGCAAACCCTCAAACAAGAATTGACAGAAAACTAACGTTATAAAGCGCTAAATAAACACTATTATGGCAGCAATCAAACCCGCTGAAGTATCAGCCATCTTAAAAGAACAGCTTGCAGGAACAAACACCGAAGCCTCTTTAAGTGAAGTAGGGACCGTACTCGAAGTAGGAGACGGAATCGCACGTGTGTATGGATTGACCAACGCCCAATATGGGGAATTGGTAACTTTTGAGTCGGGCTTGGAAGCCATGGTACTCAACCTTGAAGAGGACAATGTAGGGGTCGTATTGTTAGGGCCATCCAAAGAAATCAAAGAAGGAGATACCGTTAAGCGTACCAACCGAATTGCTTCCATCAATGTAGGGGAAGGAATTGTGGGACGTGTGGTTGACACTCTTGGAAACCCAATCGATGGAAAGGGAGCTATTGAAGGTGAATTGTATCAAATGCCTTTGGAACGAAAAGCACCGGGAGTTATTTACCGTCAGCCAGTAAATGAGCCTTTGCAAACAGGAATCAAATCTATTGATGCGATGATCCCAGTTGGAAGAGGACAGCGAGAATTGGTTATTGGAGACCGACAGACAGGTAAAACAACGGTTTGTATTGACACCATTTTGAACCAAAAAGAATTCTACGATGCAGGAGAACCGGTATATTGTATTTATGTAGCCATCGGACAAAAAGCATCTACAGTAGCAGCGATTGCTAAAACCCTCGAAGACAAGGGCGCTTTGGCCTATACGACCATTGTAGCCGCAAACGCTTCGGATCCAGCACCGATGCAGGTATATGCCCCTATGGCAGGAGCCGCTATTGGAGAATATTTCCGTGATACAGGTCGCCCAGCATTAATTATTTATGATGATTTGTCTAAGCAAGCGGTCGCCTATCGTGAGGTATCCTTATTGCTTCGTCGCCCTCCGGGACGGGAAGCCTACCCTGGGGATGTTTTTTACTTGCACTCCCGTTTGTTGGAGCGTGCTGCAAAAGTGATTGCCGATGACAAGATTGCCAAAGGGATGAACGATTTGCCAACCGCCTTAAAAGACAAAGTCAAAGGAGGGGGATCACTCACTGCCTTACCGATTATCGAAACCCAAGCCGGAGACGTTTCGGCCTATATTCCGACCAACGTAATTTCGATTACCGATGGACAGATTTTCTTAGAATCTGACCTCTTTAACTCTGGGGTACGTCCCGCGATTAACGTTGGAATATCCGTTTCTCGTGTAGGAGGATCGGCACAGATCAAGTCCATGAAAAAAGTATCGGGAACCTTAAAACTAGATCAAGCACAATTCCGTGAATTGGAAGCCTTTGCCAAGTTTGGTTCTGATTTGGACGCGGCCACTCTCAATGTTATTGAAAAAGGGAGACGCAATGTAGAAATCTTGAAACAGGCACAAAATGATCCGTTTACGGTGGAAGATCAAACCGCGATCATTTATGCGGGGTCTAAAAACCTTTTGCGTAAAGTTCCTGTGGATCAAGTAAAAGCATTTGAAAAAGCTTATATCGAAGCACTCAACAAATCCCATCGTGGTGTTTTGGACACGATTAAGTCTGGAAAACTGACCGATGAGGTGTTGGATACGCTCAACGACGTAGCCGCTAAAATTTCGGCTCAATTTGAATAAACCCTTATGGCGAATCTTAAAGAAATACGCAACCGGATCGCTTCGGTATCTTCTACGATGCAGATTACCTCTGCCATGAAGATGGTATCAGCGGCCAAACTGAAAAAAGCGCAAGATGCCATTACAGCCATGCGCCCCTATTCGGATAAGCTCACCGAGTTGATTCAGAATCTCAGTGGTTCTATTGATGGGGATACGCCCAATCCCTACACCCAAGTTCGTCCGATAAAAAAAGTATTGCTTGTGGCCATCACCTCCAACAGAGGTTTGTGCGGCGGGTTTAATTCCAATATCATCAAGGGAATTCAGCAGTATATCACAGAGCATCCGAACGAAGAAGTGCAGTTGTTGACCTTAGGGAAAAAAGGAAACGATATCTTGTCCAAAAACAAGACCCTTTTTGGCAATAACAATGCAATTTTTGATGCTTTGACCTATGCCAATGCAGCAGACATTGCCCAAGAATGTATGGATGCCTTTGCGAATCAGCAATTTGACATGGTAAAGGTGCTATACAACCGATTTAAAAACGCTGCGACACAAATTGTTACCACAGAAACCTTATTACCAGTTGTAGCGACAGCGGAAAATAGCAGCAGCGGAGGGGATTATATCTTTGAACCCACCCAAGAAGCGATCGTGAATGAACTACTGCCTAAGAGTATTAAGATGCAATTGTTCAAAGCCTTACGAGATTCTTTTGCGAGTGAACACGGTGCCCGTATGACCGCTATGCACAAGGCAACCGATAACGCTACGGAAATGCGGGATCAGCTCAAACTGACCTATAACAAAGCACGCCAAGCCGCCATTACCAACGAAATCCTTGAGATTGTTGCGGGAGCGGAAGCCCTTAACGGCTAAACAGACGTCGTCAAATATCGATTTTAAAGCCCCTTTTTGGGGCTTTTTGTATTTTCATTTATCCACAATCCCCAAATACCGCTATGAAAAAAGTTAAAAACACCTCCCAAGATGGACTAATGGACTGGCCGGGCTTTTACTATTTGCGATAGGATTGATGGGCTATGCTTCTCCAGAATGGTTTTTTACGGACAAATACGATGTGATGATACCATCCTCACAAAGCAAAACTATTTTACGAGTTATGATGGGTTATATGGCAACGATAGGGACACTTTGGTTATGGGCCTATCAAGTTCGTTTCTTATACGCAACGGGTTTTTTAACTTTCGGCTTTATCCTTTCCCGCATCTTAGGCTTATTCCTCGACGGTTTTGACCAAACCCACACCTATATTGAATTGGGATTTGAAATGATTGCCTTGATCGTAATTCTTAGTGTCTTGAAATACTCAAAAAAAGGAAAATGAAGGAAATGCCTGATTTTGAATTCGAACGCCTACATTTTTACGCCCTTAAAGCGTCGGATCTACATAGCATTCACGAATTGCACTCGTTTCCTGAGGTGGCACAGTACAACACTATTGGCATACCTAAAAACCTAGCAGCAACTCGAAGGGTGCTGTCCGCCCGTTTGGATTCATCTGACAGAAAGCCAGGATTGGCCCATTTGGGCTTACAGGCCGAAAATGGCACGGTTCTTAAACAATTATATCAGCAGATGAAACAAGCCGAAGGAGATATCAAAGAAGAAGGCGATACGGTTTGCTGTTATGCCAAAAGCGAAAAATCATGGATTGAAGACCCCGAGGGTATTTCATGGGAAGTGTTTCACACCTATGGTGAAGCGACCTTCTATGGCAGTGGTGAAAATGCCAAAAAGGCACCCGAATCAATGGATAATTGGCAGGATCACCAAAAAGCAAATAGCTGTTGTGGGCCCCAATAACCCCAAACAGTAACCCATTAATTTCAGTTAATAACCTTTGCCATAAATCCTAGGCTAGCATTCTTGGTCAGTAGGCTTTTTTTGTACTTTAGAGAGGCGAAAAAACAGCGATGACAACAGTACCCATTATCAACGAAAGCCCTTTTGAGCTCCCAACTTACGCTACCGTTCAATCGGCGGGTTTGGATCTGAGAGCCAATATTGAAAGCGCAATAACATTGGCTCCATTAGAGCGAAAAATCATAGGAACGGGTCTTAAGATGGCACTTCCCTCGGGTCTTGAAGCCCAGGTACGCCCTCGTAGTGGCCTAGCGGCTAAGTTTGGAATCACCGTCCTAAATGCTCCCGGCACGATTGATGCCGATTATCGAGGCGAAATAGGGGTGATTTTAGTCAACCTTTCCAATGAGGCCTACACCTTGCAACCCGGAGAGCGAATCGCTCAACTGGTGATCGCGGCCTATACGCAAGTACGCTGGGAAGCCGCAACGGAATTAACAGACACCTACCGAGGTGATTCAGGATTTGGAAGCACTGGAAAGCAATAAGTTATTAATCTTTAACTAAATTAGCACTTGAAAATAATTGTTCCCATGGCGGGTCGCGGTTCTCGCCTTCGCCCTCACAGTTTAACGGTTCCTAAGCCGCTGCTTCCAGTAGCAGGGACGCCCATTGTGCACCAGCTGGTTTCTGAAATTGCCAAGGTGGTTGACACCCCCATTGATGAGATTGCTTTTATCCTGGGAGACGTGGCTTTTTTTGGTTCAGACGTCGAGCAGCAGCTTACTGCTTTGGCCCATAGCTTGGGAGCCAAAGCAACGATCTATAGACAAGACGAACCCTTAGGAACAGGCCATGCCATTATGCGTGCGGCGGATTCCCTTTCAGGCCCTGCCGTTGTTGCTTATGCGGACACCCTTATTCGTGCGGATTTGACTCTTGATCCCAAAGCGGATGCTGTGATATGGGTCAAACAAGTCGCCAACCCGTCGGCTTATGGAGTTGTACAGCTTAACGATGCCAAGCAGATTGTAGGACTTATCGAAAAGCCAGAGACCTTTGTTTCGGATCAAGCCGTGATTGGAATTTACTATTTCAAAGACATTGGAATACTCAAAGAGAAGCTAACCCACGTGGTAGATCGCCAACTGCTTCCTGGAAAAGAATATCAGATCAATGATGGTATTTTGGCCATGATGGAGGAAGGCTATCATTTTCACCCGGGCGTTGTTAAGGAATGGATGGACTGTGGCAATCCACAGATCACCCTTGACACCAATTCCCAAATGCTAAAAATATTGGAGCAAGAAGAAGTGCCTTTGGTGGCCTCAGATGTGGTGTTAGATAATAGTGAAGTTATACCTCCTTGCTATATAGGGGAAGGAGTGGTACTCAAAAACAGTAAAGTAGGCCCCTGTGTGGCCTTGGGTGCGGGGACTCAGGTTCATAACAGCACCCTTAGCCATTCGTTGGTTCAGCAGCATACCAAAGTCCACAACGCAAACTTGGAGCGTGCGATGCTGGGAAACAATGTGTATTTTGACGGAAAATTCACGGAAATTAGTATTGGAGATTATTCGACCCTGAAATGAAATTAAAAACACTCTTTGGAATGCTAGTGCTGGCACTGTTATGGACGAGTTGTAAGTCCTTAGCAGTGCTGCCTAACAAAGCCCCAGTCGATAAAGTTGATTTAAAACTGCTAAGCAAGCAGATGAACAAGCAGCATGCTAAATTCAACCACCTGAGAGGCCGTTTAAAGGCTACTTATGACAATGGCAAAAATAAGCAACAGGTGATTGTGAGTCTTCGGATGACACAGGATGAAAAGATCTGGATGAGTGCCAATATGCTGATTCCTATCGCCAAATTGATGATCACTCCTAAAGCAGTACAGTTTTATGAGAAATTCCAAAAGACCTTTTTTGAAGGAGATGTGGATTTTATCAACCGTCAATTCAACACCCAGTTTGGTTTTCAAAACCTACAAGATTTATTGTTAGGAAAACCGGTGATAGCACTCCAAAAAGGCCGTTGGAAGCAAATTGCCAATCCCATTGATTATGTTCTAAGTCCCCGGGGGCGGATTAAAAACTTTAAGCCGACCTATTTTGTTGACCCAACGACCTTTCTTCTAAAAGAACAGCGATTTGTGCTGCCACAAGGACAGCGGATACTATCATTCAAATATCCAGAATATCAAAAAGTAGGCGGGGAAAACCTGCCCAAACGCGTGGAAATTTCCTTTTTTGACGGAAAGGAATTGTTGCAATTGCAACTTGAATTTTCCCGTTTGAATTTTCCCAAAAACATTACCTTTCCTTTTAGCATCCCAGAGGGGTACCAACCGATTTCGTTTTAAAAAATGTGGCGATCTTTTCTCTTCGTATGTCTTTCATGGGTTTTGACCCAACCGCTGATGGGTCAAGTCACCGAAAACCGCCAAAAAGAATTAGAAGCCCAACGCCAACGACTACAAAAAGAGATCAAGCAGATCAATAAGATGCTGTATTCCAATTCGTCCCAACGTAAATCGGCTTTGGGACAAGTAGAAGATTTGGAAGTCAAGCTCAATGTACGGCAACGACTTATTCAAGTCAATAACCAACAAGCCAATTACCTGACCCAGCGGATCCGAATCAACGAAAAAGAAATTGCCCAACTGCGCAAAGACATCGATAAAGCCAAAGCGGATTATGCCAAAATGATCCAAGAATCCTACAAAAGCCAGTCGGAACAAAACCGTTTACTATTTCTTTTTTCCTCGGAAAGCTTGCTTCAGGCCTACCGACGCATCCAGTATATGAAACAGTATGCACGATTTCGCAAACGACAAGCCAAAGAAATTGCGGAGAAAACGGTTTTGCTTCAGGATTTGAATACGACTTTGATTGCACAGCGTGAGCAAAAAGAAAAATTGGTTGCAGAAAATCGACTTTCCCAACAAAAGATCAAGAAAGAAAAGAGTGAGCAGCAAGCGATGATTCAGCAGCTCAAACGCAAAAGCAAAAAGCTGGCCGCACAGATTCGAAAAAAACAACAACAAGCCGATGCCATTGATCGTGAAATTCAACGATTGATACGTGAAGCCATCGCGGCATCGAACAAAAAGGCAGGGAAAAAAGCAAGCCGAACGTCTTTTGCCATGACCCCTGAAGAAAAGCTAATTGCATCCAATTTGGAGTCTAATCGAGGACGTCTGCCCTGGCCGGTTGCTGAAGGTGTCATTACACAGCGTTTCGGAACACAACCCCATCCGGTGGTACGCACGACGATGATCAAAAGCACAGGAATTACTATTGCCACAGCGCCCCAAAGCGATGCGCGCGCGGTATTTGATGGCGAAGTGATGTCTATTTTAAACTTTAAGGGAAGCAATCCCACGGTTTTGATCAAACATGGGAATTATATCACGGCCTACAAAAATCTTGGAAAGGTCTATGTGAAAAAAGGCGATAAAATCCGGACGAAACAATCGGTTGGACAAGTATTTACCAATCCATTAGATGGTAAAACCAGCCTCCAGTTTAGCCTATTTAAAGCCTCTAAACCTCAGAATCCGAGACTGTGGTTGGCGCGTTTGTAAAAAAAGCGTTCTAGTTCTCTTCCAAATACCAAGCTTCCTCGTTGAGGGTGTACTTGACGAAAGACAGTAGATTTAAGGCTTCGCGCTTGGACGTAAAGCGTCCATAGGCAACACGGTGCAAGCCTTCAGGATTGACAACGGCAAAAGCAGCGGAGTATCCTTGTGCTTTAAGATTTTCCAATTTGCGTTCGGCATTGGCCATATCACGATAGGTTCCAGCAATGATGCTGTAATAGGGTTGGTCTAAAGTAGCTGATACCTCTTCAGTGTCTTCGGACGCTGCGGACTCGTTAGCCGCTAGATTTAACTCTATTTTTGAAATGGCACCCAAGTCAAAGGTTGCTTTCGCCACATTAGACTGAATGCGTTTTTGAGCCATTTCTTGGTTTTTGGCACGTTCGTTTTCAAGGTATTGACCGCCAAAATAATAGCCAGCACCTGCAAAAGCGATGCCTAAAACACCAATAGCAACGTATCGCAATACAGGGGAACCCTTGGAGGATTTATTTTCCTCGGGGGTAAACATGAAATTTTCGTTATTCTCTTCCATCATTGAAAAGATTTTTAATGGTTCTGTTTTTTTTGGTTCGACGACTGCAGGTGTTCGCGTAAACATCCGTAATCCAAACGCTTCTTTGTGGTAATTTATTTTACCGTAAGGTAGAAATTCTATTTTTTTGGAGCTATTCAGACGCATTTCTCCCAAATCTCCTAGTATTAAGGCTTGGGTTTGCAGCTTTTGTTTCCACACAATAATTTCTTTTTCGATCGCACGCAGGGCACTTTCGTAGGAAATATTCTGTTTCGTTGCCATGTATTGGGTGAGGACTCCATCGTTACTCTTCAGTAAATTATTAAAAGTCAAATCTCGGCGGAAAGGACTGAAAAGCCCTTGAGCATAGTCAATCTGTACTGGAAATGAGCGTGTTACAAAAGCCCCAAAGTCGGGAATGGTCACACATTCATACTGGTATAATAGTTCCCGTAAATAATACGCTAGGCTCATAGAATCAAATGTAGGAATATCCTTCCGGATTCAAAACGCGAAAAAATGAAAGTTCGTATTTTAGAACACCTCAAATTTTTATGAAACGACTTACTGCTTGTCTGACCCTCCGTCTTTTGCCATGAATCGGCCCTATTACAGCTCAAAAGCTGGTGGCTGCTTATGGCAGTCCCGAAGCCATCATTGACTCTAAAGCAAAACCGAAAGAATGACTCACCGAACGGCTTTTGACACTGTTAGGTCAGGCATCCTCGTTTAAAGGGGAGGTTCAACCCCTAAAACAGTGGATCCAAAAAGAGAAACTTAAACCCCTTCTTTGGGGAACAGAGGATTACCCTGTAGTCTTGTCTCGTTGTCCGGATGCACCTCTGGTCTTGTTTTGCAGGGGCAATCTGTCTTGGGAGTCCAGACGTTGGGTGGCAGTAGTGGGGACACGCCGTCCAACCCCTTATGGGGTTGAAAGCTGCCAGGCACTGTTAAAAGAACTCGCTCCTTTTCATCCGGTGATTGTTTCGGGCCTGGCCTACGGAATAGATGCAGTGGCACATAAGGCCGCATTGAGAGAAGGCTTAGACACGGTGGCCTGCTTACCTCAGGCCCTGGGCTTACCGATTTACCCTACCTCGCATCAAGATTTGGCTGAACAAATCAGCCAACAAGAGGCTTTGGTTTCCGATTTTATCCCGCAACAGGATTTTGAACGGGGTCATTTTGTTCAACGCAATCGACCAATAGCGGGGCTGTGTCAAGCTACTTTGGTTATGGAGTCGGGCATTACGGGGGGAAGCTTAATCACAGCCAATTTTGCCAGCCAATACGATCGGGAATTGTTTGACTTGCCAGGGCCCGTGCATTCTAATAAAAGCAAAGGTTGCCACTCTCTCATTCAGTCACAACAAGCACAATTATTAGACTCCATTACTATTTTAGTAGAAACTTTGGGTTGGGAGGAGACAAATAAAACAGCCCAACAAACCCTTCCATTAGACCTGAGCGAAGCCGAGTAGAAGGTCTATCATTTTCTTATGCAACAAGGAAAACAAAACCTGGACTTTTTGGCAAAAACCCTGGAGATAAGCATTTCAGAAACAGCAATTCTATTGATGCAATTGGAGATGAAGAAAGCGGTGCGTCTTCTGCCGGGGAAATGTTCTGAAGTGCGTTAATACCCCACTTTATTGCGGACTCTTAGAAGTACTTCGTTGGCAATGTCACGTGCACGATCGGCTCCCTTCGCAAGTGCGATTTCAATTTCTTGAGGGTGTTCCAAAAAGTAGTTAAACTGTTGCCGTTCCTTTGCAAAGCGCTCTAAAATAAGGTCATACAAAGCCTGTTTGGCGTGTCCGTAGCCCATCCCTCCAGCGAGGTACTCTTGGCGTAGAGTTTCGACTTGTTGGGCGTTAGCAAGCAGTTCATACAAGGCAAAGACATTGCAGCTGCTGGGGTCTTTGGGTTCCTCCAAGGGGGTGCTATCTGTTTGAATTTTCATGACCTGTTTACGCAATGCCTTATCATTCAAAAAGATATTGAGAGTATTTTCTTTGGATTTACTCATCTTTTGCCCGTCGGTTCCGGGAATGTATTGAGTTTTGTTTTGAACTGAAGCTTTTGGAATGACAAAGGTTTCCCCCATCAGATTGTTAAATCGTGCTGCCACATCACGGGTCATTTCCAAGTGTTGAAGTTGGTCTTTTCCCACTGGGACTACCTCGGCATCGTAGAGTAATATATCTGCGGCCATCAGCATGGGGTAGCTAAAAAGCCCGGCATTGACATCAGCCAAGCGGTCGGCTTTGTCCTTAAAAGAATGCGCCAAAGTAAGCCGTTGATAGGGAAAGTAACAGCTGAGGTACCATGTGAGTTCCGTGGTTTGACACACATCGCTTTGGCGATAAAAAATCGTTTTTTCTGTATCCAAGCCACAGGCGAGCCAAGTGGCAGCGGTGGCCAGGGTGTTTTCTCTGAGTGTTTTTCCGTCTTTAATTTGCGTCAGTGAATGGAGATCGGCAATGAAGAGGAAAGATTCGTCTTGAGACGCTTTGGCTAGTTCAATAGCCGGTAAAATGGCACCCAATAGGTTGCCTAGGTGAGGGGTTCCAGTTGATTGTACGCCCGTAAGAACTCGTGCCATAGCGATGGTTTGTGTTTGTGGTGTACAAAGATATTTCTTTTGGGCGGCGCACCCAAAAGGGAAGCTCCCATTTGCAAAAAAAACCTACTTTTAGACCAATGCGACGCATTCTTTTAATTCTCTGGCGTATTTGGTTTTACACCCTTGCGGCGATTCCGGTTTTGGTTCTTTTTCCGCTCTTAGCCCTTTTGGTGCTTTTGCCCAACGGCTATCCTTATTTATTTTGGATTGCTCGAAACATCTGGGCGCCTTTTATTCTGATTGGAATGGGTTTTTGGACACGCGTTCAAAACACTTCTGGGGCCCAACCCCAAAAGAGTTATCTCTTAATCGCGAACCACGCAAGCTACATTGATCCTTTTTTGATGCTCCGGGCTTGGAAGACCCCTTTTGTGTTTGTGGGAAAAAAAGAATTGGTGGAAATTCCCGTTTTTGGGTTTATCTATAAGCGTGCTGCCATTATGGTGGATCGATCGGATAAAAAAAGTCGTTTTGCCGTATATGGATTGGCAGAAAAAGTGATCCATGGTGGCTATAGTGTGTGCATTTTTCCAGAAAAAGACTATGTGGACGAATCCTTATTGCTGAACGATTTCAAACGCGGTGCGTTTAAAATGGCTATAGAACACCAATTGCCCGTATTGCCCATGGTTTTCTACGATCCTAAGCGGATGTTTCCTTGGTACACCACCTATGGTTTCCCCGGACCGATGCGGGTTGAAATTCATCCACCATTGCCAACGGAAGGACTTACGGAAAAAGACATTCCCGAATTGCAGCAAAAAGCGCATGATTTTATCAAAGCTAAATTATTGGCAGATCCCAAGCAGCGTGCTGTGGAAGCACTTGCCAAATGGGAGTCTTTTCAGTCCTAGGGAAGATAAATTTCACCTTTGAGATAGAGCCGCGCTTCCCCACCAATTCGGACGCGCTCCCCTTGGTCTTCACAGTCCAAAACGCCAAGACGTTGCGAAATCTGTCGTGCTTGCATTTGCTGTTTACCCAGTTTGGACGCCCAAAGGGGAATGAGTGAGGTATGGGCTGAACCGGTTACATAGTCCTCATCGACCCCAGATTGAGGGGCAAAAAAACGCGAAACAAAATCTACTTGGTCTCCTATGGCGGTAACAATCAATCCGCGTTCGCCAAGTTGTTTTATCCAGCGCATATCCGGCTGGAGACGCGCCACTGCCGCCTCGTTTTCGAGCATGACTATAAAATCGGTTTCTCCTTTCCAGTATTCTACCGGAGCGGCTCCCAACCCTTCTAACGCACCTTCAAGAGGGGCGATGGGCGCAATGCGATCGGTGGGAAAATTGAGAAAAAATTGATGTTCTTCTTGGGTGACTGAAAGCACACCTTTGGACAAAGTTTCGAATTTCAGAACCTTTTGGGGCACTTTTAGAACCATTTTGAGCACAAAAGCACTTGCAAGAGTGGCATGACCGCAAAGATCTACCTCTACATCGGGGGTAAACCAACGAATGTGATATCGGTCCCCATCGGGAATGACAAAAGCGGTTTCGGCCAGATTGTTTTCGTTGCCAATGGCTTGCATTTCAGCATCGGTCAACCATTGGTCTAAGATGCAAACGGCAGCGGGATTGCCGCCAAACACATGATCGGTAAAAGCATCTACTTGGTAAAGGGTCAGCGTTGGCATGTATTATTCTTCCACAACCTTGAGTGCGTTTTTGATTTTGTCTTCCAGTTCTTCCATCAGTTCTGGATTGTCTTGCAAAAGGGTTTTGACGGCATCACGTCCTTGACCCAATTTGGTGTCTCCATAGCTAAACCAAGACCCACTTTTTTTGACAATTTGATAATTGACGCCTAGGTCAATAATCTCTCCTATTTTGGAAATGCCTTCTCCATACATAATGTCAAATTCGGTGGTTTTAAAGGGCGGTGCCACTTTGTTTTTAACCACTTTGACACGGGTTTTGTTGCCCAATACTTCTGCATCTGGACTTTTGATCTGAGTAGAGCGACGAATGTCCAAGCGAACGGAGGCGTAGAATTTAAGGGCGTTTCCTCCGGTGGTGGTTTCTGGATTGCCAAACATGACTCCGATTTTTTCTCGAAGCTGGTTGATAAAGAAAACGGTACAATTGGTTTTGCTGATCGAAGCGGTGAGTTTACGCAGTGCTTGCGACATCAAACGGGCATGGAGTCCCATTTTGGAGTCTCCCATTTCCCCTTCAATTTCGCTTTTGGGCGTTAGCGCGGCGACAGAATCAATTACAACGATATCGACGGCTCCGGAGCGGATGAGGTTATCGGCAATTTCCAAAGCTTGTTCCCCGTGATCGGGCTGGGAGATGATGAGTTCACTGATATCGACCCCAAGTTTTTCTGCATAAAAGCGATCGAAGGCGTGTTCCGCATCGATAAAAGCGGCGATCCCTCCAGCCTTTTGGCATTCGGCAATGGCGTGGAGGGTTAGGGTGGTTTTCCCGGAAGATTCCGGTCCATAGATTTCAACCACTCGGCCTCGAGGATAGCCGCCCACACCTAGGGCTATATCCAAGCCTAAGGAACCAGAAGAAATGGCTTCTACATCTTGTACCACTTCGTCACCCAGCTTCATTACCGAGCCTTTACCATAGGTTTTATCCAGTTTGTCCAACGTTAGCTGGAGCGCTTTGAGTTTTGCTACTTTATCGTCTGCCATAATCATTTTTCTTTTCGGTCGTAGCTAAATTACCAAAAACAAAAGTCGTAGAAACGGGCTTCGAAAAGGGATTATTAACAAAAATAGCAGGGCGTGATAAATCGGTAGTTCATTTTAGAACCTAAAACAGTCCTATGGGTGGTGGTTAGTGCCAAACCCCATTGAGGTTTATTCTAAAGATTTCGTAGCGGCTATTTTGGTGCCCTAAGGACTCCTTTTTGTGATTCTTATGCGATCACATAAAATGTTGTATTTTCAAAAGACAAAATTCTTTATGATGCGACATTTTTGGATACTAGTATTGGCTACGCTACCGCTAACAGCTCAACATATTTTACCCCTGCGAGAACGCGCAGCGGCAGTTGAGGCCCTCCAGGAGGAGCGATTGAACACACTTTTACCTCGACTGATGGCGGAGCGTGACCTGGATCTCTGGGTGCTGATTACGCGGGAATACAACGAAGACCCAGTGGTTAAAACCTTGTTGCCACCCACTTGGCTGAATGCCCGCCGCCGAACGATTTTGGTTTTTACCAAAGACCCCAAAACAAATACTGTAGATCGGGTGGCGCTAACACGTTATGCTTTTGGAAAGCACTTCCCTTCCGTTTGGGACAAAGCAAAAGAGCCCGACCAATGGAAGGCGCTGGCGGACTATATTGGGGCACAGCAGCCAAAGCGGATCGGGATCAATATTTCTGAGGAATACGGCATTGCGGATGGACTGGCTCATACCGATTATCAGGGGCTTTATGAGGCCTTGTCGCAACGATACCGCCAACGCTTGGTATCAGCAGAAGACTTGGCCGTTGCTTGGATCGAAACCCGAACCGCACAGGAAATGCTGCTTTTTCAGCAGTTGACAGAAATCACACATCGTATCATTGCGGAAGCTTTTTCGACGCAAGTGATCACGCCCGGGGTGACCACCACGGAAGACGTGGTCTGGTGGTTGCGTGAAAAAGTAAGTGGTTTGGGATTGGACACCTGGTTCCACCCCACGGTGGATGTGCAACGCTCCGAAGCCAGCGATTTGTATGCCTTTGATGGACAGCAAAAACTGGATGTCATCCAAGCGGGGGATTTATTGCATTGCGATTTTGGAATTACCTATTTGAGTCTAAACACCGACTGCCAGCAGCTGGCTTATGTGTTGCATCCGGGAGAAAAAGCGGCTCCTGACTATTTGCAAGCGGCCTTGGCGGCAGGCAACCGAGTACAGGACTTGTTCACCCAACACTTTCAAACCGGGCGCAGTGGAAACACCACCCTAAAAATGAGCTTGGAGGCCGGACGAGCGGAAGGCTTACGACCGCAAATTTATACACACCCTTTGGGAACCTATGGCCATTCGGCAGGGACTACCTTTGGAATGTGGGACGCCCAAGAGGGAGTGCCTGGCGATGGTGACCGGCCCCTGCATGAAAACACCGCTTATGCCATTGAACTCAACACCAAAGTGTTCCTTCCAGAATGGAATAAAGACATTCGGGTGATGCTGGAAGAACCGGGTTTTTGGGGAATGGATGGCTTTCGCTACATCCACGGTCGGCAAACACAACTTTTATTGGTTGGTGGGCAAGAAGCGCATTTGGGGGAGTAGAAAGCTCAATACTTTATATATTGTTAGGGAGCCTAAGCTCCCTAACAATACAGTATTTATAGAAGAATACTATTTTATAGGAGTTTTTATTTTTTAACCAATTGTTCTGCGGACTGTTTTCGAGAACTAACCAAAGGGATTCGAACCATCAATTCATGATAGCTTGTGTTGATTTGGGAGAATAAATCGGGAGTGGGGAAATGATAGGAATATCCAATGGCCAGACCACTTAGGGGGCTGACCAAAAAGGAAGCCCCAAGGGTTCCATCTTTATGGTATCCGAGGTTGAGTTCTGTTTTGCGATAGGCGAGTCCTTCATTGAATACCAAGGCATTGGAAGCGTTGGGCACCCATCGAATCAAGGTAGAAGCAAGAAATTCCCAGTCTTTAGCAAAAACAGGTAGGCGAAGCCCGGCAGAGAAATAGCTGTGCAAATCATCGGCGGGGGTTGGTGCCAATTCATCGGTTTCTTTATCGGATCGATGGCCAAAGAGCATGGGGAGAGAAAAAGAAACATAAAACTTTCCCCCTTGCCAATAGGCTCCAGCATCAATATTGGGATAAAAGCGAGAAGCGGTCCTAAGAGATGGGTCGTCGTTGTTTAGTATACGGGTATTGGTAAAATCAACATTGGTAAAGGTACCCCCTCATTGAATCCCTAAAAAGAGAAAACTTTTCTTTCCCATAGGCAAGCGATAGGAAAACGTGGCAAAGGCTTTGGTTTGTGTTTCAATAAAGGTTTTGTCGCTGAGTAAGAGTACTCCCCAGCTCAATTTTTTTTCTCTTTCGGGAATGGAAAGCGTGAGGGCAATAGCCCCGAAGAGGCTAAAAAAAACATTTTAGAAGCCATAACCCTTATTGTAATATCAGTCGACTGCCCTAAAGAATTACAAAAAGCCTACACCCTTCATTTTCAATATGACACTCAGAGTTTTCTGACATATTACAGTACTGTTTTTTCAATGCCAGCCCTTGAACGCTTGACAGGTATCAATCAAAAGCAGTTGCACCACTATTGCTCGGGTCTTAAAAAACCGCGTGCCGACAAGAAACGAAAAATCCAAAAGGCCCTCCATCAACTGGGTGCGGAACTGCAAGCATTGGAATTGGTTTAAAATAGTACCTTTACCCATCACTTAAAACGTTTATAGTATGCAACTGTACAACAAACTAAGTGCTGAAGAACGCCGTGAACTTATTGCGCAAGCCGGAACCGAACGCTTGACGCTTTCGTTCTATCAGTACCACCAAATCGACAACCCAAAAATTTTAAGAGATTACTTATTTGTGCACTGGGACAACCTGGATGTTTTGGGTCGAATCTATGTAGCTAAGGAAGGCATCAATGCCCAACTGTCTGTTCCTGGACCCCGCTTCGATGCGTTTAAAGCCTTTTTGGATGACATTGATTTTCTAAAGGGGGTCCGACTGAACATCGCCGTAGAGCAAGACAACGAATCGTTTTTAAAACTGACGATTAAGGTGCGGGACAAAATCGTAGCTGATGGCTTAGAGGGCACCAGTTTTGACGTGACAAACAAAGGAGTGCATGTCAATGCCCGTGACTTCAACCAGCTTTTGAATGACCCCAACACCGTCTGTGTGGATATGCGAAATCATTACGAAAGTGAAATTGGGCATTTTGAAGGAGCCGTTACCCCCGATGTGGATACCTTTCGGGAATCCTTACCCATTATTGAAGAAGACCTCTCAGAACACAAAGAAGACAAGAACCTCCTCATGTATTGCACCGGAGGGATTCGTTGTGAAAAGGCCTCGGCCTATTTTAAGCACAAAGGATTTCAAAAAGTGTTTCAACTGGAAGGGGGAATTATTGAATATGCCCGTCAGGTCAAAGCTCAAGGTTTGGATAACAAGTTCAAAGGCAAAAACTTTGTTTTTGACGAACGCCGTGGGGAGCGCATCTCAGAAGATGTGATTGCCCAATGCCACCAATGCGGCACCCCCTGTGACACCCATGTAAACTGTGCCAACCAAGCCTGTCATTTGCTTTTTATTCAGTGTGAAGCCTGTCAGGAACAAACCCAAAGCTGTTGTTCCGATGCTTGTCAAGAAATTGTAAATCTGCCCGAAGCCGAACAACGCGAACGCCGACGGGGGACACACAACAGCAATAAAATCTTTAAAAAAGGGCGTTCTGAGGTTTTAAAATTTAAACAATAAATTAAGAAAATCGGATCGTTTCGCTGCCGGAATATGCCGTATCTTTACCCTAAACCCACTCCCTTATGAGTTGTTCCAATTGTTCCACTGCCAGCGGCACCCCACGGGGATGCCAGTCCAATGGCACCTGCGGAACGGATAGTTGCAACAAACTGACGGTGCACAACTGGCTCGAAAACATGGTGCTGCCCGCCGGGCAAGAACCTTTTCGAATTGCGGAGGTGCGGTTTAAAAATTCTCGTAAAGGCTTTTATCGTTTTTCAGAAGACCTCCGCCCCTCCATCGGAGAGGCCGTGGTGACCGACGTTTCTCAATCGGGACACGACGTGGGTCGAGTCACGCTGACTGGAGAATTGGTTCGGTTTCAGATGAAGAAGAAAAAAGTCGCCATGGACAGCGACGAAATTCTAAGCATCAAACGAAAAGCAACATCGCGTGATTTGGAAGTGTGGCAAGCCGCACGAAATAAAGAAGAAGAGGTTCAAAAACGCGCGCGCGAACTTGCACTGCGCCTTAAGCTACAAATGAAACTTTCCGATGTGGAGTTTCAAGGGGACGGCAAAAAAGCAACGTTTTACTATACGGCCGAGTCACGAGTGGATTTCCGTCAGTTGATCAAAGACATGGCTAAGGCCTTTGGCATTCGCATCGAAATGCGGCAGATTGGGCTGCGCTTCGAAGCCTCTCGTTTGGGAGGTATTGGGTCTTGTGGACGCGAGTTGTGCTGCTCCACTTGGTTGACCGACTTTCGTTCCGTTTCCACTGCCGCAGCACGCTATCAACAATTATCGTTAAATCCTCAAAAACTGTCTGGTCAGTGCGGCAAATTAAAGTGTTGCTTGAATTTTGAACTGGACGCCTATCGTTCCGCTTTAAAGGATTTTCCACGCATGGACACCAAGTTAAAAACGGAGAAAGGCATCGCTCTTTGTCAAAAGATGGATATTTTCAAGGGAAAACTTTGGTACACCTACAAAGACGATTGGATGCTGTGGCATGAATTGACTGCCGAAGCCGCGCAAGAGATCATTGCCAAAAACCAAAAAGGGGAACCCGTGGCGGCATTGGAAGATTATAGCGAAGATCCCAAAACAGAAGCCAAAGCAGTAGCTTTTGAAAACGTGGTGGGACAAGACAGTCTCAACCGTTTTGACACCCCTAAAAACCGAAACAAAAAACGTTCTAACAGTCGGAATCGGAACCGCAACCGCAACCGCCGACGCAGTCCTCGTGCCAATGACTAGGTGGTTTTGCCTTCTCGGAATTCTTTTGTTGGGCGCCTGTGAGGGATCCCAAAACCTACGGGCGGATCAAGACTTTGGTGCCGGATGGGATGCCGTGGCGAGCTTTGATATACCCTCGCGTGCCACCCAAGAATACGATCTTTTTTTGCACCTCCGAAACGACAATAACTACCCTTATGCCAATATTTTTCTGATTGCACGCTTGCGCTCTGACAGCTTAGTTTTGCACACAGATACCTTGGAATACTCCATGGCTGATCCCAGCGGCAAATGGTTGGGGACGGGTTTTGCTGAGGTCAAAGAAAGCAAGCTCTATTGGCGGGAAAACATTAGGTTGATAGACAGTCTTCCGTACCAAATTGAAATTGAACAAGCCCAACGCGCACAAGGAGCCGTAAACGGTTATCAAGCCTTACCCGGGATTCTTAGTGTCGGCTATTCTTTAGCCCCAAAATCACCATGAAAAAAGCGTTGTTGGATTTACTAGTGAAAATATTACACCGATGAAAAAGCAATCGTCTTCAAAGCCTAAAGGGAATCAATTCACCGCCCGAATTCGGGAGTTTGCCTTGCCGTTAAAAATCTTTTGGGGCCTATTCTTTTTTGGTGTTTTGATCGGAGTGGGAATATTTGGTACCGCCGCATGGGGCGGCTTTGGTCCCATGCCGGAACTAAAGCAGTTGGAAAATCCAGACACCAATTTGGCGACACAGATTATTTCTGCCGATGGGGTGGAATTGGGAAAATACTATTTGCGAGACAACCGCACCCCGATCAGCTTTAAAGAAATCCCCAAAGATTTGGTGACAGCATTGATTGCCACGGAAGACGAACGTTTTTACAGCCATTCTGGGATTGATTGGCGAGGAACACTCCGAGCGGTTTTTTATCTGGGAAAAAAAGGAGGCGCCAGCACCATTACACAGCAGTTAGCGCGGCAATTGTTTGTAGGAATTCGCTCCCAAAACAAAAAAGAAGCAATTCTGCAAAAGGTCAAAGAATGGGTGTTGTCGGCGCAGTTGGAACGCCGCTATACCAAAAACGAATTGATTGCCATGTACCTCAACATCTACGATTTTGGCTACAATGCCGATGGGGTACAGTCGGCGGCAAGGATTTATTTTGACAAAACCCCTCAGGAACTCAATTTGCAAGAATGTGCCATGCTGGTGGGAATGCTAAAAAATTCCTCTCTTTATAATCCAATCCGTCGTCCGGATCGGGTCAAAGCCCGCCGAAATGTTGTGCTAGATCAAATGATCCGCAACGACTTTATTGACCCAGTGGATCGGGATTCGCTCCAAGCCCTGCCTTTGGAAATTCGCTTTACCCCCCAGTCACACCGTGAGGGATTGGCAACCTATTTCCGCGCTTACCTCAAAGAATTTATGGACGATTGGATTGCCAACAACCGCAAACCCGATGGAGAAAAGTACAACCTCTACGGCGATGGGCTTAAAATCTACACCACGATCGACTCGCGCTTGCAAGCCATTGGCGAAGCCTCGGTAAGTGCCCATATGAAAAACTTGCAACGGGAATTTTTCATTCAAAACACGGAGGAACAAAATCCCACAGCACCCTTTTTGGATTTGCGAGAAGGGCAGGTGGATACGCTGTTGATGAAAACCGCTCGTCGTTCCGAACGCTGGCGCAAACGGCGTGTGGCGGAATGGGAAGAAGAGAAAATATGGGAAGACTTTCAAAAACCGGTGGATATGGAAGTTTTTAGCTGGGAAGGAGAGATCGATACTTTGATGACGCCTTTGGATTCCATTCGCTACTACAAACATTTCCTTCGCGCTTCTTTGATGTCAATGGAGCCACAAACGGGCCATGTAAAAGCATGGGTTGGGGGCTACAATTACAAGCATTTTCAATACGATCAAGTGAAACAAGGACGTCGTCAAATAGGCTCGACCTTCAAGCCGTTTTTGTACGCCACAGCCATCGATCAGTTAAAACTTTCGCCTTGCGATTCTTTACCCGATGCCTTGTATTGTGTTGAACCATTTAAACACGGAAACGACGAGGCTTGGTGTCCGAAAAATTCGGGAGATCGCTACGGTCGAACCCGAACCTTAAAGAACGCCTTGGCAAATTCTGTCAATACCATCTCAGCCCGTTTGATGGATAAAGTCGGTCCGCGCCCGATCATCAATTTGGCACGAAAAATGGGAATCAGCTCGCGTTTGCCGGCAGTGCCCTCGATTGCCTTGGGAACCCCTGATATTAGTTTGTTTGAAATGGTGGGCGCCTATGGTACTTTTGCAAACCAAGGAATCTACGTAAAACCAACCATGGTCACACGTATTGAGGATAAAAATGGAATGGCCGTTTATGAAGTTGTGCCGCAAACCCGAGACGTACTAAGCGCCGAAGCGGCTTATGTGACGGTCAACCTGATGCAGGGAGTGACAGAAGCCGGTTCTGGAGCACGATTGCGCCATGCAGGATTGGAAAAAACAAATTATATCTACGAAAACGTGATCACGGGCTACCCCTACATTTTTGAAAATTCCATTGCAGGAAAAACAGGAACCACGCAGAACCAAAGCGATGGATGGTTTATGGGGATGGTGCCCAATCTTGTGACCGGCGTATGGGTTGGGGGTGAAGATCGATCCATTCACTTTAAAGAAATCGGCTTTGGCCAAGGAGCGACCATGGCTTTGCCTATCTGGGGCTTGTATATGAAATCGGCTTACGAAGACGAAGCCTTGGGGATTTCTAAAGAAGCATTTTTGGAGCCAGAAATATTGACGATTCCATTGGATTGCGAAGCCTTAGCAGAAGAACGCAAACGCCAAGTCAAAAGCGAAGAAGAAGACCTAGATGATCTCGGATTCTAATTATCCGCAGCAAACCATTCCGCAAAAGCCGTACCGGTTTCTCGAAGCTTTAAACTGAAAAGAGCGACCCCTTCGGGGAGTAAATCTTTGATCTTGTAAGCAAAATCGACCAGGAGCAATTCACAGGTTGGTTGATAGGTGACACGAACGATCTTATGCCCTGTAGCTTCCATCTCATCGGCCAGTTTTTTGTGGGGAGTACTGACATTCAATACGGTGGCATGATCGAATACCGCTACGATTTCACGCTTCACAATCTTTTTGAGGTCGGAAAAATCAATAAGCATTCCATTCTTGACATGCCCCCGATCTTCTTTTGGGGTTCCGATTAGGGTGACATCCAATTTATAGGAATGACCGTGGACGTTTTTACAGAGACCATCGTAGCCGTAGAGCGCATGTCCGGTTTCAAATGTAAATTCTTTAGTGATGCGAATTTTAGCCATGGAGGTTTTTTAAAATATTTTGACAGTGTTCCGAAAGGGCGAGTTTTCCAGTGATTGCAGCATTCTTAGCAAGCAGTTCTTCCCAATGCGCGGTGTCGTTCCAATGCAGGGTGTTCAATTCTTGTAAGGCCTGACTTCCATAACCCGCCAAGCGTTGCGCCAAGGCGTTAACTTGGGTGTCCAAGGCTGAAATATCCGTACAGCACTCTGCATACAAACCTTTAGTGTGGGCCCAAGCGGCGGATCGCCATTGGGAACTATCGAGGGAGAGTTGGTTAAAAGCAGTCTTACCAATTTTTCGACTCACGGCAGGTTCAATCACATAAGGCCCTATACCAATAGAGAGTTCCGACAAACGGATGCCAGCGGCTTCGGTTGCAATAGCATAGTCACAGGCGGCCACCAAACCAATGCCTCCACCAACGACCTTGCCTTGAACTCGCGCGATGATAAATTTGGAACAACAACGAATGCTGTTGATGAGGTTCGCAAAGCCCATAAAGAAGTCCGTTCCCGATTCCAGGCTATCTACTTGCTGTAAGGCTTGCAATGAAGCCCCGGCACAAAAAGCGCGATCCCCTTCGCTTTGCACAACAATCACCTTAACTTCCGGATTGGCATCAGACTCACGAATTAAGTCACAAAAGTCTGAAAGCATCTCTGGGGTTAATGAATTAGCGGCAGAATGCCCAAAGGTCAAATGAGCAATCTGGTTTTGGATTTCTATGCTTAGGGTTCCTTCCATAAAACAAAACTAAGAATTCTTGGCGCGCCAATCGTTTTGCAAGGAAAAAAGAGCGGTTTTCCGAAGATTTGAAGGGACGTATAAAGTGGAATAGCTCCTATTTTTGACAGCCTGTAAACTACTTGTGATCAGTGTCATATAAGCTGGGAGACAACTCTTAAAAGGGTGGTTATTTTTTTATTAACTAAAATATAATGTGCCAAAAGTCCGTACCTTTGAAAAAACTTCCAAATGAAAAATATCCTTGTACCCATAGGGATTACCCCTGAAGTTTCAAAAACCCTACAGTATGCCATTGACATGGCTGAACATTTTGGCAGCGCACTGTACGTAGTTGATGCATATCCTTCAGCGATTCCTACAACGAGCATTATGAATGTTAAGGGCATCATCAAAGAGAACACGCTAAACCGAATAAAAGACGTGATTCAACAAGTGGATCGCAAAGGATTTGACATTCAGTATGTGGCTCAAAACGGTGATTTGCTGAGTGCTGTTCGTGCCTTAGACCATAAGATCCATCTGGATATGATTGTGGTTGCCCCACAGAACAACGATATTTCGGACGATGTATTTTTAGGAAAAGTAGCAGGAAGTTTGATCAAGCAAACAGAAATCCCTGTCATGGTCGCACCGATTGAGGGGGATTTTAAATCGCCCAAAAGACTCCTTTGGGCATTCAAAAAAGGACAGGTTCAAAATCCAAAGACCTTGCGGCCTTTACAATTGCTGAAAGATAAATTTGACACCATCATCAACGGATTATTGGTAAAAACACCGGGACATAAACCAGGTGATTTAGAACTGGACGACGCGATGGCGGCTTTGGTTCCGGAGCCGACTATTACGGCTAACGCTACGACCTATCAAGGCGTGTTGGAACACTTCCAAAGCAACCAACCCGATATGCTCGCTGTAATCAAACGCGAACAAGGATTCTTTGAAAAGCTGTGGAAAACATCCATTGTCTACAAACACGAATTTTATTGCTCAATTCCTCTCCTGGTTCTTAAACCCCGGTCCCGCTATCGTTAGTGTATGGGGGGAGGAAATAGCATTTTAGCTTTTTGTTGCCTTTTATTATCAGCACCCCTATTGGGGCAGTCACACCTCAGCTTGAGTGTTGACAATGACCTTTATTTTGCTACAGATTACTACTATTCCAGTGGTATATTCATTCGTTATGGAAAGGAAATAAAAAAAGACAGTTCCACGGTAGAACGATTTTTTTCAAAGATAGAAATAGGGCAGTTAATCTACACACCTAGAAAGCGTTATGCTACAGAGATTGAAGTTTTAGATTATCCTTTTAGCGGTTATCTTTTTGTACGGTATCAGAAAGAAAAAGTCGATCCCAATCGGCGGGGCTATCAGTATGCGACAGAATTAGGGGTCTCGGGAGCCGCATCTTTGGCAGAGCCTATGCAAAATCTCTATCATGAGCAGGTCTTACAACTACCTCCTTTAAGTTGGACAGCTGCCATGCCTCAAGAATTCCATTTGGGAATTCGGGGAGCGTATTTTCGAGCCTTTTCATTGGGAAAAAACGTAGCCTTTGTTCCGGATGCTACTGCTGTGCTGTCCACCCACCAAACCATGGGAGCAGCCCGCTTAGGGTGGATTTTGGGAACGACTGCAAAAATGCCTTTTCACTTTAGCCCCTTGCTCAATAATCAAAAAGGCTGGGGGGTCTATTTTGGCTGGCAACAGCAGTATATTTTCCATGACTTTCCTTTGGAGGGGAGCCTTTTTAACGATGCTTCTTCTTTTACTTTAGCACCCAACAGAGCAAGAAATCTGTTGGAATTGGGAGCCGTATGGCACAACCAGCAATGGAAACTACAAGGGACTTTTTACTCTGCAAGCAAAGACACCCCTTTACAAAACCGTTCGCGACATCGTTATTTGAACTTTACTGTTAGCAGATTTTTTTAGCTTTACCAAAACCAATTACCCATGAAACACAACCTATCCTACCTTTTTCTATTGATGATTCTGCAATCCTGTATCACAATCAATTTGTATCAGACCAAACCAAAAAAAAAGGAAGAGACTTCCCCCAAAGCCACACTAAAAACGATGCTCCCGATGGAAAAAACCATTGAACTGGATGGTACCAAGCATGACCTCCTCTTTTTTGGCGAGGACGGAAATCAGACATTCGATGTCTTTTCCGACACCGAAAACGACAGCCTTGGGACTCCAACGATTTTAATAAAAACTGCCACGGTTTCTGATGTTTCGATGAGTCGCTGGATGGCAAAGGATGACGATGCCACAATCATGCTAATGACGACAGAATTGAGTGCTGCAGGTCCATTGATAATTATCGATGGGCAAAAAGCAATCAAAGGCTTTTCCGTTTCAGAAATTCCGTCCGACAAGATTCAAACGATTCAAGCTCTAAAAGGGTCTGCGGCTATTGAAAAGTACGGTGAGGAAGCAGTTAATGGTGTTTTGGAAATTACAACGAAGCAATAGGTGTTTCCCAGATGTAATAATGGTGTTCATTATCTTGCTTGAATCCCAATTGCGGATACAATTGGTTGGCTGGAAGATTTGACTTTCCTGTTTCCAATAGAAGTCCGCTGGCCTCTGTTTCTTGGCTAAGCTGCTGTGCTTTTTTGATCAAAAGACTTGCGAATCCCTTTTGTCGGTATTCCGAATCCACAAAAAGGTCATTTAGCAGCCAAAGTCGCTGCAAACGCGTAGAGGAAAAAAGGGGGTATAGTTGGGTAAAACCAACTGCTTTCTTGCCCCAGTAAGCCATATAAATAACCGATTCTCTATTTTGAAGTCTTGCTTTAAGAAATGCAGTCGAAAGCAATCTATTTAAATACTTACCATAAAAAAATCTATACGCTTCGAAAAGGGGAACTAATTTGTCTAGATCGGAAAGACCTGCTTTTTTAACGGATTGCATATTTGCTGGGTTTTGAAGGATTGAACAAGCTCCATTCCAGCCCCAAATTAACACCCCGAAAGGTGTTGGATTGATCGGTGAATGGATCATCAATCGTTTTGATTTGCGTGTATTCGAGTCGCGCGGATACACTTTTCCAGAAGCGATAGGAAACGGCTGTTACTATGCCAAAAGCATCTTTAAAATGACCTTTTCCATAGCTGTAATGTCCTGTCGTAATAATAAAAGGGGGACGGTTTTCTGTTGTATAACGCACGATTTGACTATTCTCCGCTTTGTTGAGGAGGTTGTAGGTTGGGCCTATCTCAAAGATCAATCGATCATTAGGACTGACACGGAGGAGCAAAGGAATGCGCCAGTAGGCTAAGAAATCTTTGGTGTCAAGATCTTCTCGTTGATAGCGGTAGTGAATATTGAGAAAGGAAAAACCTGTGGCAAAGGCAAAGGTCTTATTGCTTTTTCGTTGTACTAAGAATCCGGCTCCCCAGCTTAAGCGCGGACGCGTAAAGTCCAATGGGGTGTTCATTCGAACCCCCAATCCGTGAATGGAGACATTCCAAAGATAATAAAGTGAAGCATCCGATGGGCCTTTGTTATACTGCATCAAAAGGTTGTCATCCCCCTGCGCCAGCAGGCCTAAAGGAATAAGCGAGAGTATTGCCAAAAAGAGTTTGGTTCGGTACACCGTTCATACTTTGGTATTAGAACGTTAAATCAGCTGCAATCGTGTTTATAAAAGATAAAATCTTTCTTAATGCGGTAGTTTGGAACGAAGGGCACCATAAGCATAAGTTCCTATCAAAGCGGCTGCTATTACCACAAGAACAGGGATGAAACCGGCACCCAAAAGGACAAATAAAGGACCAGGGCAGGCGCCTGTTAGTGCCCATCCAATACCAAATAATGTGCCTCCATATAAATAACGCTTCCATGATTTGTCTTTATCAGGGATGACTAAGGGCTTTCCATCCAAAAGGGATTTGGCGTTTGATCGTTTAAGCAAAAAGGTAAAGAGCATGCCAAAAAGTAATGCAGAACCAATGATTCCATACATATGGAAGGATTGAAATTGAAACATTTCATAGATTCGAAACCACGAGGCCGCTTCCGATTTAAAAAGGGTGATCCCAAAAAATATGCCGATCCCAAAAAACACTATTGTACGGATCATAGTAAAAAAGGTAAAATAAAGTGATTGACAAATAGGCCTCCGATAAAGAAACCGATGACAGCAATTAAGGACCCACGCTGTAAATTACTAAGCCCCGTAATGGCATGACCAGACGTACATCCGCCAGCATAGCGAGTGCCAAAACCAACAAAAAAACCACCGAACACAAGCATTCCTAAAATCTTGGGATCGGTCCAGTGTTCCATGCCGAAAAGGGCATCGGGCAAGAAGGCTGTTCCAGCGTCTTCAATGCCAAAGGCCTGAAGCTGGGCAATGGTTTTTGGATTTAAGGACATGGGTGCTCCATCAGTCAAATATTGGGCCGCGAGAAAACCACCAACGGTAGCCCCGAGGATGACCAATAAATTCCAGCGTTGGTTTTTCCAATCAAAATCAAAAAAAGAATGCTGGCGTCCTGCTCCGAGTGCGGAACATAGGGTACGGAGATTGGAAGACATCCCAAAGGTTTTTCCTGTCCAGAGCAGCATTAAGAGTACAATAGCGATTAATGGTCCACTGATATACCAGGGCCATTCTTGCGATAAAAAAGCAATCATGATTTGATTTTAAAAAGTGGAAGGACAGAGATAATCAGTTAAGGGGAGGTCGGTTTCCTTGATAGCCTTAAAACCGCCTTCTACATTGATTAGATTATGGATGCCTCGTTTTTTAAGTATAGCCCCAGCAATGACCGAGCGGTAGCCGCCGGCACAATGTAAATAGAAAACCCCTTTCTTAGGAAAATCGGGCAAGTGTTGGTTGATAAAATCCAAGGGAGTATTCTGTGCATTATCCAAATGTTCCAAACGGTATTCTCCGTTTTTGCGAACATCAAAAACAGGTGCTTTCTCCTTGGCAAAGGCTTCAGCAAAGGTCTTGGCGCTGACACTGCTAAGAGTGTCAAAGTCATTTCCGGCTTTTTTCCAAGCGGCAAAGCTTCCTTTTAGATAACCAATGGTTTGATCAAAACCGACACGGGCTAGGCGAGTGATGGTTTCTTCTTCACGACCTTCAGGGCAAACCAACAGCAGGGGTTGCTGGACATCTTGAATCAAGGCTCCGACCCAAGGGGCAAAGCTGCCATCAATTCCGATAAAAATAGATTGCGGGATATGCCCCTGAACAAATTCATCCTGGTGACGAACATCCAAGACCAAAGCACCGTGCTGATTGGCACTTTCTTCAAAAGCTTTGGGATCCAGCGCATGCGTCCCGCGACGGATCACTTGGTCAAGGTCTTCATAGCCCGATTTGTTCAATTTGACATTTAGCGGGAAGTATGCAGGAGGGGGAAGTAGTCCTTGGGTAACTTCGGTAATAAACTCTGCTTTGGTCATGTCCGCTCGGAGTCCATAATTCAACTTTTTTTGATTGCCAAGCGTATCCACGGTTTCTTTCATCATGTTTTTTCCACAGGCAGAACCAGCACCATGAGCTGGATAAACGATGACTTCGTCCTCCAAAGGCATGATTTTCTCGCGTAAGCTGTCGTACAACATTCCAGCCAAATGTTCTTGTGTAAGATTTCCTTTTTGGGCCAAATCGGGACGTCCAACATCTCCTAAAAAGAGGGTGTCTCCACTGAAAATAGCTTTGTTTTTCCCCTGAGAATCTATCAGCAGGTAAGTGCTACTTTCTAAGGTATGCCCCGGGGTATGAAGCACTCTAAGGGTGTATTCTCCTATGGTAAATTCTTGTCCATCTTGCGCTACAATGACATCAAAATCGGGCTTTGCGTTGGGCCCATAGACAATAGGGGCGCCTGTTTGTTTGGAAAGTGTAAGATGACCACTTACAAAGTCCGCATGAAAATGAGTTTCAAAGATATATTTGATTGTAGCCTGATCGTTAGCAGCTTTTTTCAAATAAGGTTCCGTTTCCCGAAGGGGATCAATAATGGCGGCTTCGCCTTGACTTTCGATATAATAGGCTCCTTGAGCCAAACAACCAGTATAAATCTGTTCTATTTTCATGTGTACGCTATCAAATAAGGAATTAAAATTACAATACTATTTCTTTAATAAAAATACCCACCCCCATGAGAAGGATAAACCATCCAAATATTTTTTTGAGTGGTTCATTACCAAGTTTTTGGTTAAAGGTCAAACCGATGAAAATACCTCCGACAGCCATTGCTGTAAAAAGAAGTAGAAACGGCCAGTCAACCTCAATGTTTTGGACGTCTCCCAAAAAGCCAATAGTGGATTTGATGGCAATAATTAATAAGGACGTTCCAATGGCTGTTTTGATTTCTAGATTGGCCAATAAGACCAAGGCAGGGATGATCAAAAACCCTCCTCCAGCACCGACCAAACCGGTAACAAATCCTACAATACCCCCTTCGATTAGAATTAATGGAAGATTTAATTTTTTCTCCCCTTTCGCTAATGGCTTTCTGTCTTTGGACCCGATCATGGAAATAGAAGCGATGACCATAATGAAGGCAAAAAACAGCATAATGGCCAAGTCTTTGGTAAGTTGAAAATGACCCAGCGTTGTGATGTTGTCAGGAATGGCAGGGATGATATAGGCTCGGGTAAGATAGACAGCCGTAAAAGCCGGAAGCGAAAACACCAGTCCAACACGATAATTGATGGTTCCCAATTGGGCATTGCGAAAGGTTCCTACCGTAGAAACGGCTCCTACCAAAAAAAGGGAATAGGCTGTGGCAGTAACGGGATCAATCTCGAGGAGATAAACCAAGACAGGAACAGTGACAATGGAACCACCGCCGCCGATAAGCCCTA
>Ga0206677_10000037_pt1 | contig 105754 bp, 124 predicted proteins | sample M130m12015metaG_FD_155475 | JGI IMG/M metagenome (GOLD analysis project Ga0206677, IMG submission 155475) | Ammonia-oxidizing marine archaeal communities from Monterey Bay, California, United States - M1 30m 12015 | ecosystem: Environmental > Aquatic > Marine > Intertidal zone | place: USA... | reverse complement strand
ATATGTCTATTTTTTTATTTTTCATTCCGATAAATAGAACCTATTATCTGAAGAGCATAAAAAATCCCTCTGAATTAGAGGGATTTAATAATAATATAATAATTTGTTAATAATTAATTTCCTTTACACTGCAACTTTAGTACATCCTGTGTCAATACATCTTTGTATTTTATCAGTTCTTTTCTTTCGTACACCCACACCAGGCATTTCATTGATGTATTTAGGACATTCTTTACAGTCGATATCATTCACGGGTGTTCTATCTAATGGTTTTTTATCTAACATTTGACCTTTACACATTCCGTCAGGTATACATATACCTAAACAGTTAGCCAATCCACATGCGTCATTCTTATGTTTCTCAAAACATGATATTGATTTCTTACAACCAACTGTAACCTTATCAGTGGGTGCCAAATTTTTTGTTTCGTCCGCACCTACACCAGGTTTGTTCTTAATTGGTTCTTTTTTCTTACAACTACATTTTATAGGTTTTAAACATGAACCTGCACCTTCCATTAATTTAGCCAATGTTTTTGGTCCAACAAGACCATCCATAGTTATACTAACTGATTTTTGGAATGCACGAACAGCTTTAGCCGTTTCAGTGTTAAATTTACCGTCACATTTTGTATGGTCCTTATCACACCCAACTTTCATTCCTCCACCGAAATTCTCTTTATTAAATCCACATTTAGCCAATGCGTTTTGTATAAGTTTTACATCCTCACCGGCATTACCTTTACCTAATACTTTCGTTTTACACTGTATAGGACAAAGTGGGCTTTGAGACGATTGTTCATTAAGAACACGTTTAATGATGTTCTCCAAATCTGATTCCGTTAATTTTATTTTCTTTTTCATAATATTGTTTTTATTTCTTAGTTAGCGTTATATCAGCCAAAATACCTTTAACCTCTATTTTATTTTTATTATTTTTTATAGAATTAGTGATATAGGTTAATTTTTTATAGGGTAATTCATTGGTTTTACCTGTATTATCTGTCATGTAATATTTCCCATCTTTTTTATAAATATATTTAACTCCCACAGGTCCATCATAAAGTGGGGTATCAACCGTAACTGAATATTTATTTGTAATGTCTTTGTACTTAGTAAGAATTGGACCACCATGTGTAGAGTTAGCCGAGGATAGAGTTACACCATGTAATGTTATCGATTCATTGATAGTACCAACATACTCTTTTAATATCTTACTAATTAATTCTTTCATAACTTATTTATAAATATATTTAAATACCGTTTAAGTTCTCAGTTTTATAAACTATTGATTCGTGGTCAATAAACCCTAACCCTTTTGGTGTTGGGAATTTATTAATCGGGGTAGCAACACAAAATAGTGGATTTAAAGTTACCGTGACTGGCTGATATTTTCTTAAAACTATCATCGACTTTCCTCCTCCATTCTTTTTCGTTACCGGTGCAACTAATATTAAATAATCAATATTATTTTCCATAATATATACACCGTTACGAGAATAAACTCGGATACCACCTTTTTTCTTACTATTAAGAATCTCAGGATTGATTTTATCACAACTGGTCTCTTCGACAGAGTTTAAAGAATTTACCGTTTTTATTTGTATCTTATAAACCTTACCATCTTTAGACATAATAGCGTCGACACCAAGTTTAGTATCAATAGGACTACCTTCCGATGCCATGTAATTTAATTCATAACCGAACTTCTCCATTTCACTCACAGCGAATATTTCATTTTCAGTTCCCGTTGAGGTGTTCTTTCTATTATTTAAAACATAATCATCAAACCTACCTTCCAAATATTTTGTATAGTAATAGTCAGGGTTGGATAACATTTTATTAGATAACTCTAACATAAATGAACCATTACCATCATTTAGGTCATTAAGACGTTTACAAATACATTCACCCTCACCAATTAAAATATCAGTAATCAATACAGATAAATCACTATAATTAGTATTTAATTTATTTATCGGGACCCAATCATTATTATCATCATACACCATTTTAATATTCATAAGACTATCAACTTTCTTATCAGAATAATTAAAGTAGGTTTTTAATACATCAGCATCTTTTTTAAACTGTTCAGATTCGGGGTCGAGTACTTTCCTAACATCTTTCAACATTAAGTCTATAGGCTTTTGAAATGTATTACGAGTTCGAGGGGTGTTTAATTTCTTCTTAAAGTTATCGATACAACTTTGTTTTAAACAATTCTCTTTGAACTGACTATTTGTGATTATTACATCCATAATTTATAAATAGGTTAATTGTTTCATAATTTATTTTGATTAATATATTCACTTGTTTTAACACGAGTCAGGGATGAATCAATGGTAATGTCACTATTAATGGTAATTGAAGTAAAAGGAAAAGGAACATATGACCATAAACTATAAATCTTCTCCTCCATCTTTATAATAGAAGAATGTTCACCACCCATCTCCTTCCAAACGTTGTAGTTAATTAAAATATCCAAAACGACCATATGACATTGTTCATGACCATCATTACACATCTTACTTAAAAAATCCCAACCATCGGCTCTGTCATAGACTCTAACACTATACTCCTCCATAAGACCATTATCCTTATATAAAGAATTTATTAACTTCTCAACAAACATCTTAATGTTATCTTTCTTACTACCCATTATAAATTTTTTGTTCTATCTTCCCATTTCTTTTTACTGAAATTTTCATGACTCTCACTAATGTATCTTATAATATTCACATTGGAGGGATAAGGTAAGTACTTCAGAATACCTTTAAGTTTATCTTCCATATCTTGAACAGCCAGATAACCCTCACCTGTATTACGATAAACCTTATCATCCATTAAAACATGGAGGTTAACATCAGGATGGAGTCGTTTAATTTCTTTGTCATCATAATTAACAATCTCAACCTTATAGTCTAATATAAGACCAGGGTAGGTATCCTTATACAATCCATCAATAAACTTATATACCATCTCAGGGGTTATTTGATTACTATCCATCATATACATAAATATCCAACTTTCTACAAAATTTTCCAGAAAATTTGTTTTGACATTTGGACCCCTAATCATATAAGGGGGTCCCTTTTAGAAACACAGGTAACACTTACTCCCATACATAGAACAAGGGTAATCCTTTCCAATTTTTCCTAAAAAATTTTATAAACATTTTTACAACAAAAACAGTACACATTTTAATTAGGGGATTGAACCCCCTTTTGGACCCCAAAACACCCCCAGGGGGAGGGGGGATACGGGACCCCTATAGGAGGGGGGGACCCTATAAGGGGGGGTTCCATAGGTATTTTGACCCTACCCCCTCCGTATGGACATATCACAGTAGACCTCATCTATGGGGGTGGTGTCAGAACAAGTTAACATACAAGTATATGGGGGGAAAGTTATTAACAGTCATTGTGTCATGTTCATAACTTTATGGTGTGGGGTTTGGCAGTGTGGAATATTATTCGTATCTTTGTACTGATGCCCTACATTTTATATAGGGGTATTATTATCGGGGGACATATTGTCAGTACAATTATTTGGTGGTCTCATTTATTATATGTATCTTTGTGTTGGTGCCCTTCCCTGAGGGAGGGAGGAGAGTATAAGGCAGGTTGGAGTCTACTCTCTCAGCTTGTTCCACCAACCATTACAAAGATAAGGATAAAAAAGTTCTTATACAAGTTGTGTATTAAAAAAGATTGTTGTATCTTTGTGTTGGTGCTTTAGAGTGTGGGGGATTTATTATACATACTTCCCACCCTACTACCACCCTAAAGGTACCACTTTTTTTGTTAAGAAACAATATAAATAAGGGAATGTTATCTGCACAGACTTAAATGTTATCCGCACCCTTGGTATGTCTATCCACAGTGTCCATCCCTATGTCAATAAACATTCTTCTTATATCGTGGTAGTTGGACTCATCCAATTGGTAGTATCTATTTAGGAATGTCAGTACATGATTCAAGTCAGCGTCCACAATTATATATTGATTTGTAGATAGGGGTTTCTTACTCCATCCCCTCTTGGCAGGTTCAAACCATATTATCCCATCCCCAACCGTTGAGGTGAATATTACTTTGATACCATTCATATCCTCAGCTACCCTTGGGGTGAAACTACTCTCTATGAATTCTCTGATTTCTTCCATACCCTTAAATATATAACCCTTCCCTTAGTTGTGAACACCATATGTTAATAACTTTTAATTAAGGGGTACAGTTAATCCCCCATTAAAATTGTTAATAACTTTTTATAAATTACCTCTGACACACTGTCAGGGGATATTTTGTTAATAACTTTATCCCATTTTATTAGGATTTGTCAGAATGTCAGTTAGACGTTAGGGACAGCACAATCCCTTTCCCCACTTTCTACCACCATCCTGTAGTAGTGTAAAACAAGAAAATCCTTTATTTCACCGATGAAATCGACAATAAATCCCTGTTTAGGGGTTAATAGAAGGTATTAATTTACTAGTTATATATTCTAGCAAATAATAGAGGTTAATTCCCTATAGCGGGGGAGACGTAGTCTTAAGGAATTAAATAAGTAAACCTCAACGTATCTGTAGGACTACTTTTTTAAAACCATGACAAAATGACCTCAACGAATAAGGTCTTAAAATGACTTACAAAAGTGGGAGAAAGTGGTAGAAGTATTGTTAATTAACCCTATGGGTTATTGTTTATATACTATAGTATTCTTTCTCTTATAGTATAATGTTTTCATATGTGTGTATATACCCTTTAGGGTACTGTAATGATATTGTTTTATTATACCCTACTAAGTTATGAGTATAAGTCTTTAGATGACCTTCTTCAGGGAAATAGGGGAATGGATTTATTTCAGACACTGAAAGTGAACGATAGTGAACGTCCCTTTAGGGTGAGGGGGATGGAATTAATTTATTACCTTTATTTCCTTTCTCTATAAAATAACTTATATTGTATGTATGTTTAAATTTAATTATAAAGTTGGTAGAGCGATACCTAATGTAGAGTGTCAGATAATACTGAAGGATTTGTATAGACAATCTGAGAAGTTCACTATTACTGATGCCTTTGGTGATGTCTCCCTTTCTGTTTATGAAACCCCTTATGAGGATGTGGAAGACTGTGATGGTAAGAGACTCATGGATTATAGAATTAAAGAGTTAGAGAAGTCCTTAGGTGTTAAGTTTAATAGAGATAGGTTTATCATTAAGTATACAGGTGACCGTCTCGAAATGGAACCTCATTATGATGGGAGTTATACTACCACCCTTATTTATTTAAACAATAACTTTAGAGGTGGCTCTACTAACTTTCCTCTCGCTCGTTTAGAACATGTACCTCAGAAATATAAGCCAGGTCATTACATACATTATAACTCTAACCATATCTTGGCTTATCATGGTGGGATGCCAGTTACAGAAGGAACTAAAACTGTTATAGTACTTAGAAGTATGAAGATAACCCCGTGGACTATGTTAACCATATTACCGTGGCGTTTATTTAGAGATGTATTCTTCGAAAGATTTATACTTGATTGGGTCGTAAAGAAATTCTTTACGTGTGTTAACTGTAAAAGAATTAAGAAATAATGATGTTAGTAGGATTAGTAGGTTGCTCTGTAGTCTATATTGGTTATAGTATAAAAGAAAGATTTGAAGGTAGACATAAATGGTAAGTATGAAAAATAATGTATTGGTACTTGGTGATGGACTCTTGGGTCGTGAATTGATTAATCAGACTAATTGGGATTATGTTTCCCGTAGTAAGGATGGTTTCGATATTAACCACCTCGATGAGTTTATATTATCTAATTATGATATTGTTATTAACTGTATTTCACATACTGATACTTACGATAAAGATAGAGAACTTCATTGGAATGTTAACTGTAAGTTTGTGGATAAGTTAATTGATTACTGTAATGAACACTTTATTAAACTTATTCATATTTCTACTGATTATGTTTATTCTAATTCCATTCCCTTCGCCAGTGAGAATGATGTCCCTGTTCATTGTAATAATTGGTACGGTTATACTAAGTTATTATCTGACGGTCTTATTCAGTTAAGGTCTGAGGATTATCTTCTTATACGTTGTTCCCATAAACCCACTCCTTTTGTATATGATAACGCTTGGATTGATTATGTCGGTAACTTCGATTATGTGGATACTATCGCCACTCTCATTATTGATTGTATTAATAAAGATTTGTCAGGTGTGTATAACGTAGGTACAGACGTTAAGACGATGTTTGACTTAGCTAATGAGACTAATGTTGTTGAATCCTCTTTTACCCCCTCACACGTCCCTAATAATCTTTCTATGGACCTAACTAAACTTAAGTCCTCACTCCCTTAATGTATGACAACATTTGCAGTTCCACATGAAGTGATTGATGTATTGTTTGATAAACTTATTTATCCTAAACATCCTGAGCTTACTGATTGGGATATACACGAAGACACTCTTTTATTATTTGTAGACACTAACCTAATTGATTTTACGATGAGTGATGTCATTGAGTTTGAAACTTATATAATGTTGGAAGAAGAATATGATTGTTTCACTTCTGACTATTTCTATGAGATTCTTTCGTCTGATATCATTGATACCGTTAACCGCTCTTTTGATTTAATTGACAATCATTATAAAATTGAGTTAGTTTTATCTTCTTAAACTATTTATAACAATGTAATCTTTCTGTTAGTGGCTCGCACTTATTCCTCCCAGCCCTCTTCATCTAAACTTCTAATATAATTCCACCTTTCGATTTCATCATTAATCGAATCCTGTTTAGTGTAGATATATAATTCACCATCATCGACATACCAATCTAATATATTTGAATCATTATCTAACGAATCCTCATTAAAAAGTTTATCTTCTTTAGGTACCAAACGTATTGTATCATCGTTGTTAACCGTAGGAATATTATCATCACTTTTTATTATCTCTTCAGTATAAGTAATACTTCTATCTTGCATTAAAATTCTTACTACGACTAAACATGAAAGTATTATCGATATTATTGCTAAATTTTTTGATATATTTCCCATATTACTTACCTAAATTATCTTTTTCTGAAATTATTGGATTATCAGTAAACTCTTCTATAATAGATTTAACTTCAGGAATATCTTTCCACACAATCGAATGTTCTGACTCAGGAGAGTATTCACCCTTAACCATATAAACAACTATGGTGTCAGGTTCTAAAGTTAAGAACCCATGAGCATACTCATCATGTAAGTAAACCGCATTCCCTTCATTTACTATTACGTGTTGTGTTTTATGTGTTTCTAAATCATAAGCTATGTCTATAATTGAACCACGAATAACCTTAACGTATTTCTCTTGTGGTGGGTCTGTTTGATAGTGTAAACCCCTAAAGGTATATCTACCATCATTAATTGAAATGGAACATTGTGTCCATTCCTTTCCCATTATATCTAACTCCATTGGGGTATAACTCCCTCGATTATCTTTAAATGTCTTATGGTCTCTTATTATCATCTTTTATTATTTATTAATTAATATACTTATCTCTCTTGCTAATTCTTTAAACCACTCCACACTATGACCTCTTGTTGTTTCAGCTGCCGTACCTATTCGAATACCACTTGTTTCCACAAAACTTCTAGGGTCGTTAGGTATTCCATTCTTATTAACTGTAATACCGTTTTCTTCTAACATATCAGCGATTACTCTTCCACTATATTTCTTAGTTGATAAATCAATTAAAATTAAATGTGAATCGGTACCATCGGTTAGAATCGGTATATCATTTTCTCTGAAGATATCACACATATGTTTTGCATTTTCTTTTACTTTAATACAATACTCCTTAAAATCTCTTGTGTTTGCCTCTATGAAACATTGGGCCTTTGCTGCGATTATATGCATTAATGGTCCTCCCTGAGTACCAGGAAATATTGCTCCATTTATTTTCTTTGTATAGTCTGAATCGTTCCAAATAATAATACCACCTCTTGGTCCTCTAAGTGTTTTGTGTGTCGTTGAAGTTACTACATCCGCATATTCAATTGGATTGGGGTACTCACCTCCAGCAATAAGACCTGAATAGTGAGCCATATCCACCAAAAGTATCGCTCCTACTTCATCAGCAATCTCTCTAAACTTTTTCCAATCGATTATCCTTGAGTAAGCACTCGCACCTGCAATAACCATTTTAGGTTTAACTTCTAACGCTTTAGTTCGTATATCATCATAGTTTAAATAACCATTATCATCCACACCATATGAATGAGCGTCGTATACTTTACCTGAAATATTAGGTTTACTTCCATGAGATAAGTGACCACCACTCGCTAAATCCATTCCAAGTATTGTATCACCTGGTTTTAGGAATGCTTGAAATACCGCAGTATTAGCGTTTGCACCACAATGTGGTTGAACATTAGCAAAGTTACAATTATATAACTTTTTTAATTCTTCTATTGCAAGTGTCTCCACCTCATCCATATGGTCACATCCATTGTAATATCTTTTACCAGGATATCCTTCAGCATATTTGTTAGTGAATATTGAACCCGCCAATTTCATTACTGAATCAGACGCAAAGTTCTCACTTGCTATTAATTCAATTGTATTAGATTGTCTAAAATTTTCTTTATCGAGTATCTCTTCTATTCTTTTGTCCATTTTTAAGATATCTTAATTTTTTCTACGATTATTAGTAGTGTTATTTCTACTTGGATTATTGTTCGTTCTTGTCGGTGTACTTCGATTAATTACAGGACGACTATTATTAACTCTTGGTCTTGTATTATTATTAACTCTTGGTCTTGTATTATTATTAATGGTCGGTCTATTATTATTAATGGTAGACCTATTATTATTTGGTCTATTATTGTTAATGGTAGGTCGACTGTTATTATTAATATAAATCTTTTCTCTTTTATTATCAACCTTAACACTACGTTTAGTTGATTCTATCATTGAAGATTGTCCTATTCTGTCTCGTATAGTCATAGTACTACCTCTTCGACCGTTGATATACGACACATTATTTCTACCTCGTCTTCCGTACCAACCATTTTGACCGTAATTGTTCCACCCGTAATAATTATTCCATCCATTACCATAGTACCCATTATATCCCCATCCGTGGTTATTCCAACCATAGTAGATTCCATATCCCCATCTATCATATCCAAATGGTGACCATCTATGAGGAGAACCCCAAGAATTCCACCCTGTATAACCCCAAGCCCAATCATTCCACATTTGGTCTCTATTCCAATAATAAGAATTATATCGGTAATCATACTGTCTCCCTAACAATCGGTTATTCCAATCAAATGATACTGGTTGACTCAAGGCATATCTTGCAAAGTCTAATCTAAAACCTATATCTGTTCTTAGTTTATTTCTAAATTGAAATTCATTTAAAGTATCCACCCTTAAATTGTCTCCAACTACATAATAATTTTCGTCATCATATATAGGGTCATGGTTTAATGTTGATACTGTAAATGTCGCACAACTTGTCGTTAGAAGTACGATTAATAATAGTAATGAATTTTTCATATTTTTTATTGTTTAAAAGTTGTAATTATAAATCTTACATTCAGGATTTAAATTACTAAGATTTGGAAACGTTACATCTCCAATTTTATTATTATCAATATGAGATATGTGTAATTCCGTAAACTTATCACAGAATCTCTCATATGTTTTTTTACCTCCGATACACCAATCACAATTATAGTAGTGAAAAACGGAATGGTCCCTTTTATCAACAATCATTAACTCTCTGTTGGGTAAAAAGGGTAGGGCTTGAGCGGTACGATAACCGACTAATAACGTATCACCATAAGTCATACGTTTGAAATGATTTAAATCTTTTTTATTGTGCCATAAAAGTTTATCACCTTTACCGATAAAACCAAGATTGTTTACTGCTATAATTGCTTTCATAACCTACACATCAACATTCACGCCGAAACATCCGTTTTCGGAAATTAAGTTCTCTTTAATTAATTTTATCTTTAGGTTATCCACATCTAATATAAACGCATCATAGTCAGATGTTAAATATTTACTATATACTTCGAGTAACTTAAAACGCATTAAAAAGTCACCATCTATATAGTGACCAATAATTTTACTAGCCTCTTCTCGACAATCAGGCCCCACTACTTCGTTGATGATTTCGGTGAAGTTAATCTCCTGAATATCCGATAATTTTAATATTAATTCACTCATACTACAAATATATAAATTATTATTTAATAATCGAGTTATTAACCGTTTTTTATCTTAATATTACAGATAACTGAATGTCAGTTACAACCTCATATCCATAAATATGGTTATAAAAGAAAACCCCTCACCATTTCTGATGAGAGGTCTTAATTTTCATAATCAATTGAACTTATATTTGTGATTCTGCTGTTACTACTAAATTAGAGAAACTCCATCCACCACCCTTATGTTCAACTGAACCTTCAGTCCAATTACATAATGTACCGTGTGAACATTCTCCACCCGTATCTTTGTACCACTTAGTTGGTTCATCATCACCAGGTGACCAATCACCGTGATATGAAGGTGTAAACCACCATCCTACTTCCATACCATCTTTTAATAAAGACATATCTAAAGTAGAACCATCACCAATAGATGGGTCAGTCATATCAAAAACTTTAACACTACTATCTCCTTGAGAAAGTGTAATCACCATATTAGTATAATCACCATTAAAGACAGTAACCATATGAAATGGTTTAGTAGGGTCAATCTTACCAACTAAACTGTGTACACCTCCAAGTGTTGATGATGTCATTTCATCCCAATTCCAACAATCAGTATTCGCAGCTTCAGTATATGAAACTTCCCACCTTTGTTTACCCTTTTTAATTGTGTCTAAATGTAACGTATGTTGGAACATTTTATTACCGTTAGTCTCTAATAAATCAATTTCATTACAGAAGTCACATTGTTCGTATTCCGCATCACAGTATTTATCACCAATAGGTTGTACGTCTCTAGTAACTAAGTACATCGCCGCGTTTAAGTAATCCGCGGTCCACCCTTTATTTTGTTGTAACCCCGATAAGTCAATGTCAACTTCAATTTTACTGATATTTTTATATCCATTTTTTGAACACACTCTACCTGCCGCAGGATTTCCTTCTGTACCAAAACTTACACCACCAGAACTAACTATAGGGTTAGGTCCACATTTTTGATAATCAACATCAAATTCAGGTATAAAAGTTGTTTGAGTTGTCTCCTCAGGACATATACATGGGTCTTTAAACGGACATGGACAACCCTCTATACCTACAGGACTCACTTTACCTGTAGTAGCATCAACACTCACAAAACCTTTACTAGTCGTGAAAATGTACTGTGCAAAGTTAAATCCTGGTTCTAACGGTCTTCTTAAGACTACTTCAGACCAATCAGCAACTCCTTCAACTCCTGTACCATATCCCGCGTCCAATAATAATTGTTCAGCATCCTCTAAAGTAAGTTTTACAGGTAATTTTATTACCTCATCTTCCATAAATGGAGAATTAATCACTTTAGATTTTGTCTTCCCATTAGAATCACACAACACCTCAATAGTAGTGTTGTTAACACCCGCGAATACCGATTTAACACCCGTTAATTCTTTAGTTGCAGTTGATTCATAAAATAAAGCGGTAGTATCAATACTTTTTGCCGCTTCCTGTGTTTGATTTACCATCTCATTGAAAGTTAAATCGTTTTGTTGAGTACATCCAATTAAGAGTAATCCCAACATCATTGTTAATAGTTTTTTCATTTTTGTTTTTTTGTTTTATCTTTATTTATTATATTGCCGTACTCATCACATAAAGGTGCGGTTATAATTTCATAAATTATAAATATCCATGAAATTAAGAATGAACCTATGATTATTTTGATTAACATATTATTCTATTTTTCCGTATTCTTTTTTTCGTTTATATCAAAATTCTCCTTCTCATAACCCTCTATATCATTGTAAGCATAAGTCTCAAAATTAGGATTTGTTTCAACCCAAGTTTTATATTCATATTGGTTATTTTTATTAACAAATATCTCATTAACTCTTAATTTTCTTTCTTCTAATTCCATCAACTGTTGATGTAAGTATTCCCTTTGTTCTCTATATTCAGGTTTATAAGCTAAATTATGTGATTCCTCAATATCGTTAACTAAGTCGTATAACTCATATTCTTTTTGATATCTACCTAATGAATCGAAATAATATGTGTACTTCCAATCATGTGTACGGATTGCCCTTAATCTATTAGTTGCTTTAACAGAAGATGGTAAATTATTCGAACCCGACTTAGTATCATCAAAAGTAAATAATATAGAATCTTGAACTGATTTACCTTCCTCAATTATTGGTATTAAACTCTCACCTCTTGAGTTACTGTCTTTAGGTACACCAACAATCTCAGATATCGTTGGGAATATATCAATAAGTGTTGCTAATTCATCTGACGATTCTTTTTTGTTAAACACAATAGGGTTTGATATCACCATAGGTATTCTTAACGCCTCTTCATAAGCAACAAAAGCCTTTTGTCTCATACCACCATGTGACATCCCCATCTCTCCGTGGTCCGCCAATCTTATAACCACCGCATCATCAGCGAGTCTACTACCTTTGGTATCATCATAAAGTACATCAATAAATTTACCAATTTCACCATCAATCTTAGTTAGTAGGTATGCGTAAAAATTTAAGTAATTCAATTTCATATCATCATTTCGTAAGACACCTAATAAACCATCAGCAGCAATGTTTGTTTGTAATTGAGCCATAGGTTTACCATTTTTAAGTAATTGTTCCGTAACTGTAGGTGGTAAGTCGGTAATAGTTCTACCAGTATATTCATCGGGAGTATAACCAAATTGTACTGACTTTGGATAACCTAACACATCATGAGGATTTACTAAACTTAATACTAAACAATAAGGTTTTCTTGGTTCACCCTTTTGTCTACTGATTCTTACCTGTTCTAAATACTCTATACCTTCTTTCACATACCTTGCATCAGCATTTGGATAACCCCCACCAAAGTTTTCAGGTTTCGCATCTTCACCCGCATCAGGTCCAACCCAACCTTTAAACCCATAAAGTGATATTTCTTTAGCTAATGGGTCACCACCATCAGCACCTTTACTTAAATGCCATTTACCTCTGTATTGTACATCGTAACCGATACTATCTAACATCTTACCAATGTTATTACTTTTATTATTTAATTGTATTTCACCAGGTGAGTATATACCACCTGTTGTTAAGGTTTCAGTACATTGATGTTGTGATGGGTACGTACCAGTAAATAAAGTAGCTCTACTCGGTGTACACATACAACTATTACAGAAGGCTTTATCAAATGTGAAACCATTATCTTTTAATTTAGTTAGTGTTGGTAGATTTTCTTGTTCCCATCCTTCAGGAAAGTACTGAGTGGCTCTCTCTTGGTCTGTTATTATTATTACAATATCAGGTTTATCAACAAGTAATTCTTTAAATTTGTTTTGTTTTTTCATGATGTATTTTTTTAAAAAGTATTAAATAAGATACTTTAGTGTATAGTTAATTGTTTATTTATACTTATTACTAACTAAAATTAAAAGATATGGCACACCCTATTTTACACTCTAAATCATCCGCTAAAAAGTTTGGTGGGAAACCTGAAGATTATTTACATATACATAATTGGTTTGATGAAACTAAATCATGGATTGGAACATCTTTTCATCGAATATTTAGACACCATTCAGAAGGTATCTTTGAATGTGAGAAAACCTTTGGTGAGTCATTCTTAAATTCAGACGGTAAAGAAGTTTTTGTTCGTTACATAGGTGAACAACACGTTAAAGAAGATTGTAATAACTATATTCCATCAGCAAAAGAATGGGTAGATGCTTTAAATAATAAAGAAAAACCCTTATGGATGATGAAAACTATGAAATTAAAGTTTACTGACTAATATTTATATATAAAAACTATCATGGAACAGAAATACAAAGTACTATTTAATTTAATTAATCCGGCATTCTTAAAATCAGGGTGTAAAAAAGCCGTTATGGAGTTTGATGAAGCCTTCTCAATCTATCAAGATGGGTATTATTGTGGTTATCAAAATAGTGGTAGTCCAAAAAGTTTCTTAATTCCTATTGAACGTGAACTTAGTGAGTATGTTGAAGAGGCTGTCGGTGATAATACTTGGCACGAAGAGACAGGTAGTGAATACTACACTTATGAAGTTGAAATTAACTCTGAATATAGAAGTGTTGAAATATTCGGAACCTACACAGTTTACGGTACCGAACCCATTAATGAAGTAGTAATAGATGAGGAAGAAGAACCAGAAGAATTTAAACCTATCTTTGATTACTTAAACGATGAAGGGTCCGACATATTAGAAGTTAATGTAGACGCTGGTGGAGATAGTGGTTGGATTCACGACACAAACGATGACGTTAATGGTAATACTATACAAACTTCAGACCAAATGGAAGAAGTATGTTATAGACTATTAAACCAACATCCTGGATGGGAAATTAATGAAGGTTCTTACGCTAAGTTTACATTTGACCCACATAGACGTATTTTGATATGGGAATTCGCTTACAATACTGAAGAACAGGCAAGAGAATTAGTGTCTTCTGAAAAGTTTTAAGTTAATTTTTCACCAATTTTATCACCAAACATTAACTCACGTTTCCACTTTAAATCTTTGGATTTATAACTGAGGTAACTCTCCACACCTGAAATTAATGCCCCTTCAAACGTATCGTAATCCAAATCAGAAACACCTAAGTTAGTTTCGTCACAAAGAATATCCTCCTCCTGTCCAAAATCATTTAAGTCTATAACTGAGTAATAATAAGAAAGTTCAGGACCTTCGCTCGCATCTCTAAAAGGTAAGGCGGTAATATAAATGTGTTGGTTACGTAACCACGATAAAACATCATCCATATCAGGATATTTGTTCAAAGCGGTAACATCACCGACTTTTACGGTCTCAAAGGGGTAAACACATGTTTGTAGGTAGTTGAAGATTGTTTCAGTAATTCGCATAAGATTATTTATTTTCTACAAACTTAAAATAAATAATGGAATTAATCAACCTTTTTTGTTCGATTTTCACTAAAAGTAGTGCTATGTCCTAATTTAGGATGGTTAGACAGCGATTTAGAGTTGTAAATGGATTTGAAACTATTTTCATTAACTATGTTGTAATCGATACTATCTGAATCTAAACCATATGGCTGTGTTATACTATCCACATAATCTCTAAGTACATCACCAATTTCATAACCTATTTCATCCAAAACACCCTTAACACTCTCAGGTACATTATCGTTATTACTCCATAAATCACCTAACATATAAGTTTCACCATCATTCATTAAAGTTACAGATGAGTTTTCACCATTAATTGTAACCATAACATCATAATACGCAACATATTCCGATGTGTCTGATAAGATATGATTGGTCTGACCCGTATAAATATCCATAGTCACCTCACTAATAATTCCCTCAATCTCATAACCGGCTTGAGTATAATTAAATGGTTCACCAACCTTTAACTCTTTTTTAATTTTCTCATAAACATTATAAATCCCACCAAAGTATTCAATTTTATAAGCTAATATTTTAGCTTTATCCTCCCTATTAGAACTGTCTAAACCTAAGTAATGGTAAATAGGTGTAGATTCAACACCTTTGTCGTCCCAATACTTAAATAATAAATCTTTTTGCTTTTCGTTTTCCTGTAACGATTCCTCTTCCTTTGAGAAATAATCTTTATTCTTAATAAGAAAATCGTAGAAATATTCTAATGGTAGTTGTTTTTTTGTTCCTTCGTACTTTTGTGATAAGTCTTGATATACCTCATCTAACATACCCATCTTTAGACCTTTAATCAAGTCGCTAAATATATCAGCAAATAGTGCAAACATTTTTATGTCAACACCACTGTATCGTTCGTGAACTATATTTTCTAAGAGTTTAAGTAGTTTCATTACAGATAAATATATCTAAAATGTAGTTTGCCACTCTTTAAATTCTTTTCGGTCTTCTTTACTAATCCATAATTCATGACCTTCCAAAGAACTATGACTAACTTCTACCCAATTCGGTATTAATACTCGTTGATGGTTTTCCCATATATGATAGGTTAATTGTTCAATACTTTTTCTCAAATACTGAGCACTTTCAGGGAAATCTTCCATAACCATCTGTCTATAGACCCCCCATTCATATTTATGACTTTGGTCTTTAACAAATTTATTTCTTTCAGAATATCTTTCAATACTATCCATATCTTTATACATAAAAACAACTAAAACATCTTGTAAGTAATCTGTTATTCTATGTAAATGTCCCGATTGTGAAGGACCAAAAGATGAGTACTTATCGTTCATATGATTTTTATGAAATGTTCTTATACCATCTTCTTCATTATACCCATTTAAATCCCACGCATATTCACCTCTAACTTCAGGTAAATTAAAATCTTTAGATATTATTTTTGTCATTATCTTATTACCCGCACCATGAGGTCCAGTGACAATAACTTTATTGTATTTACTAATAACTGACTTTAAATCTTTATATTCCTTACTCATCTTTTTTTATGTTTTCTAAAATTATACCATTAATATTATCACCATATAAATTAGGGAACTCATGTTTTAAATCCTTTAACGGTATAACTAAACCTTCCCATTCTTCCTGTTCATGTATTTCATTAACCATAAAATTATAAAAGTCTATACTCTGTTTAGACCTAAAAACTTCTCTTATTATTTTTTGTATATGAGTAAACTCTTTATTACGTAAATCAACACCCGTAACGTTTTTAGCTCTACCCCATACAAATTTAACCCTTGAGTTTATATCCACCGTATGTGTTTCAACATTATCTTCAAACACATCTCTTAAATATATTTCTTTATTGCCCTTTATCTCAAAAGTATAGTATCTTTGGATGAAGTTAATTACGTTTTTCTCCATTAACATCCTCTTTTAAGATAGAACAATAATAGTAATCACCAGTGTCTTTAAACTTATTAAATAAAAACTTTCTTACCGAATCAGAATCATATTCTTTAAGTAAGGTAGACGCGTAAAGGTGTTTAGCACTATCCCACACATCATCTCTTTCAATATTATCAATAAGAATTTGTTTACTTAACATCGTTTAATTACTTAATGGAGCTTTAATAGTTGGTTTATAATTATAATTTATTAATTCATAGTTGAATTCACCACCTAATAAATTAACACCTTTAAAGTTAATATGTGGTAAATCGTAACCTTCTCTCTTAATCTGTTCTTTAGCCTGATTTAAATGATTTTGATATAAATGGACATCACCTAAATTACCTATTAATTGGTCTGGTATCATATGTACCTCTTTTGCAATTAACATAAGTAAAGTAGCATATGAAGAAATGTTAAATGGTAACCCTAAGAATGTGTCTACAGACCTTTGGTTCCACATTAATGATATAGCTCTCTTTGGTGTTGGTTCGTGTCTTTTATCATCAAAATCAGGTAGGTTTTTAGGGTCGAAATATCTTTCCATACCTGTCTCATAATTATTTTTGAACCAGTATTCATATCTCTCTTTATCAGTTAATAATCTAGTGTATATTTGAAACCCATAATGACATGGAGGTAAAGTCATTAAATCTAACTCCCCAACATTCCAAGCACTAACCATTAACCTTCTTGAGTCTGGATTCCTTTTAAGTTGTTCAAGTAAATTTTTAATTTGGTCAACACTTTTTTCGTTATAAACTTGTAACGTATCCCCTTCAAATACTTGCTCACCTTCTTGAAACCATCCTCTCCACTGAGCACCATATACAGGACCTAACTCACCCCATGTCTTTGCAAATTCATCATCGGTTTTGATTCGTTCAATAAACTCATCCATAGTATCAGGCCAATTACCTTTATACTCATTAGTTTTACTAATATAGTTTTTGAAAGCATCACCATTCCAAATGTTACATCCGTTGTCCACCAAGTACTTGATGTTGGTATCTCCTTTTAAGAACCACTTCAATTCAGTCATCATTGTTTTGACTGCCATCTTCTTTGTGGTAAGAAGAGGAAACCCTTCTTTCATATTATGTCTTATAGTATAACCAAAAATAGACTTAGTACCCGTACCAGTCCTATCTGATTTATCTACACCATGTTCTAAAATAGTAGATAGTAATTCGTTATATTGTTTATCAATACTATTCATTTTACTTATGAGTGTAAGTATTCAATAATAGTTGATTGTTGTGGTACTCTAATAATTGGAACACTCGGACCCGCAGGTTCTTGTTTTTGTCTAACTTCGTAATAGTTATTCCCATCATCTTTAATTGTTGTCACATTTGGATATTCAACAACATGAGTCTTTTCCATGTCAGGTTTATAAACCAAAGTATGTTTTTTTGTATTAAACGTTAATTTTATCATCTTATATTATTTTTTAGTATTTTTAAGGCATTAAAAAACCTTTCTCCTAAAATAGAAGAAAGGTTAGTATTTGTCAATATATTATTTAAATTAAGTTCCGATAACTAACTCGTCATAATTCAGTTTTTCCATACCTTTTAGCTCTTCCTCAGCCTCATCGTACATGAAAGATTTTACAACTGAAACAACACTCTGTTCTGATTGAGCAATTTTACTTTCCATCCAATCATCAAGTTGTTCACCTTCTTCCATTTGTTCCCACATTTTATATGCTAGTGTGGCTATTGTAAATAATTGTTGTTTTGCCATATAAGAACCATCATGAGAACCCTCTTTAATGTTTGACTTTAATTTACGTAATTGTGATTCAGTTATTATTATGTTTGACATATCCGTTGGTATTTTATTATAAATATAGTTATATTAGTAAAATTGTAGATTATTAATTAAAAAAGGTGAAGATTTCTCTCCACCTTTAGGGACCGACTTTGGCTATCGGACTACTCCACCATCTCATTTAATCTAATAAGAAAATCTATCTTTCCTTCACCTCTAAACCATTTCTTCAATGATTCCTATTACTTCACTAACTATAAGTATAATACAAGCGGTAATCAAGTTAAAAGGAATAAAACCGTAACCAATAATTCTAACACCTGATTTAATAAAACTTATAATTTTGTGCCACTTTTGATTTGGCATATGTTTAATATCATCAATCATCCATACCTAATTTACGTTCAAAATAATTTGCATCTTCAATAACCTCAGGGTTCTGTTTAATAGTTTGCATCGCAATCATATCTTTCATTCTTGTTGTTGACCATCCATGTGCTCTACTCGTGTAGATTACCTTTGGTGGTAAGTCATCACCCGTAAATGATTTACCAATATAATCTTCACCAAGAATTCTAATATCAGGTTCAAAGAATTTAATTAAATCATACAATTCTTCTTCAGTTTGATACACATAAACCTCATCAATATATTGAATTGCCATTAAGGTTCTATATCTTTCATATAATGGAACCACTGGTTTGTACTTGGATTTTCTATGTAACGATGGGTCTCTTTGTAAAAACACAATGAATTTATCACAATGTTTTCTTGCGTCTTCAAATGTGTAAATGTAACCCGGATGCATTAAATCAAAATTACCTGCTGTGAACCCTACAATTTCTTTTTTTTCACTCATAATTTAAAACTTTCTTTATAATGTTTATCTTTTTTTACCACTTCATTTAAAGTTAGTAGTTGTGAAATATGATAAGAACTATTATCTGTCATGTAAATAATAAATTGGTTTTCAATTTCTTCTATCTCATTAATTACCTTTATAGTCTTACTATCTCGTGGTATTACATAATCACCTACCTTAAACATTTTTAAGTTGTTTTAGTTTAATACCTAATAGGTCTAAAGTATTCTTATCCTTAACAGTTTTTTTAGCTTTTTTCTTAATCTCGTTGATTAAACCTTCAATATATTTAATCTCAGGATTAATTTCCTCAACAACCTTAACGGTCTTATCCATTTTAACCCCGTTTATCTTGTTTTTAAGGTACACAGATAATAATTCTATGAGTTTATATGAGAAGTAGAATCCAAGACAAATAAGACCTGTTTCTACTAGTTTTTCTGTCCCTACAAAATGAACACCTACTAACATAAAGATTAAAATAATAACCATTTTAATCATACTCCATAAATTATTAATTATTTTTACCATTTTTATTGTGTTTTAGATTTTTGAATTGCGTACTCGGCTAAACTAATTTTTTGAACGTTACCAATTACCATTGAAGACCTTAATAAATCATATGGTATGTGAAGAAGAAAATCATTACCGTTTGATGTGGTTAAATCCTCTTTAAGTTCCAAACAAGAATGAACCATTTTAAGATATATTTTAAACTGTATATCATCATCAAAACTTTTTTCTTGAAGGATTCCAAACTTTGGGTGTTCTATTTTAATTGTCTTCATCATATACCTTTAGTCTTCATTAAAATTAATACCATATTTTTCATTCATAGTTTTTCTAAAGTCTTCACTAACTTTTTTCAAACCTTCATTGATTCCGTTTACACATAAATCACTATATGATTCTACTATATTCATGACAGAAACTTGTTCCATAGGTAAACATTTACTGTCCTCAGTAAAAATTACAGTGTCTTCACCAAATGATTCAATAGATTCAATAATGTGTGTTGAACCGATTTTATTATCTTTTATTTTATCTCCTTTTTTCATATTACAAATATAATTAAATTTTTTGATTTAAACTAATATTATGTTTAAAAGTCTTCGTTAGTTAATGTTTTCATTTCCGTATTATTTGGTGGAGTTACAGATTCGGGTGTTGAACTAAAAACTAATGTTTTTAATAAGAACACAACTAAGATAATTCCAACTATCCAACCGCCAACCCTACCTGACGCGGCAAAGATATTTCCAATACCTTTTAGTAATTGTGAACCAAATGTTAAAACGAAACCGATAATGACTAATGTGATAATTCCTTCCATAATTTTATTTTTTTATTTATACAAATATAGTGAATAATATTCACTTACACAAATTATTGAGCATAAAAAAAACCTCAGTCGGTTAGAACTGAGGTTAAGGAAGATATATAATAGAGTATAGAACGCTGAGATTACACGTTTATGGTGACTTGTCTTTAGTGAGATTACCCTATATCGGTTGCTCATGTATCCACTCTCGTTGCCGAAAGTATCAAGTCAGTGTCGGTTATTTGAGTGAACCACTCTTTTCGTTAACAACTACTCAACTACTACTTTACTCTGTCAAACCTTGCGAGTTCACTAAGGGACGGCCATCCCACCAGGTATTTGATAATTGACATCAGGAGACTTGCGGTCTACCGATGACTTCGTTAGTCTATTGACTCGAAGTGTTAGACACCTTTCGTTGTCAACGCCCGAAGAACTTTTGCTCTCTTTTAGTTTTAGTAAAAGTAACGATGGAAATGAGAAAGATGTGCTTCGGGAGAAGTTTCGTTTCTTTTGAAAACAAAATGCTTCACACCTCTCTGTAAGTCTGTCAACTTACGGTACTTCAGGAATACGTTAACTTATCGTATCGGAATTCCTTTGTACTGGTACTCAGCCCTACAACACCTGACAGGGTGTGTCGAACCGTCACCTGTAGCTTTTCCTATTGATATCACTATCTCAACTCTGATATTCCACGGACTCAGAGTGGTCTCGTCCCTTTAGCAGTTGCCCTTAGGGTCTTGACCGTAGCCACTTTGTTTAGTTGTCAGAGTAAACTCTGCGAATATTCACGATGTACTATTCTCGTTTCAATCCCTTTAGTCCCATTGCTGGGGTTATCTAACGACGCTAAACCGCCGTCAAATGTCATACTTAACCGTTTAAGAAAAAGGGGTTAATCTTTTGTATTCCTTTCACAAACTGTGATGGTTAAGGTGACACTTACTAATATTTTCAAAGAACGTCTTCAGTACTCTTACTGAATTGTTTTACAAAACTACAACAAATTTTTTAATCTGTCAAACTTTTTTTTAAAAACTTTCTGATTTTCTGTTGGGTAAGATATAAATACTCCAATAAATCTCAAAAGTTATACAAATATACAAAAAAATTACTCTCAGACAAGCCCTTTAAGGGTTTTTTTGTGTTTTGTATTAAAATTATTGGATATTTACCCTATAATTACTCCATTAGAATCAAAATACTTATCTAAAGCACTTAATCTATCGTCCGCGTCTACTAACATTACTAACGCCTCTTCAGCGTTTTTATAGAAGTCCCCTGTTGAGTGGTCTCCGATTCCTACTGCTTTACTACCAAGTAGTTCAAGTGATAATAATGCCTTTGCTTTATCTGCCTGTGCAGATGTTTTTAACATATTTACTAATTTGTTCATTTTAAAATTATTTTTATAAGTTTATTAAATTGTTTTGTCATTGGTTCGGGTAATTCATCTTTACCAAAATACCCACATTCCGTGTGTTCGTCCCCATCATAAGCGTTTTCTAAATCAGGAAACATCTCTTCTTCAACATCCATAAGGTAGGTATAAAACATACCTTTAACTTTACTTCCGTCTCTGTTATACCTTTTTATTACCGCGGCAAACTCTATGTCTCCTAACACAGGTAAATCAGTCTCTTCTATAAACTCTCTAATCGCAGCGTCTTTAGTTGGCTCATCTTCTTCCACACTACCTGCGGGACATGACCAAAAACCTGGTAGAGTTGTTTGTGAGTTTCTTTTACAAAGTAACACCTTATTATCACATCTTACGATTATTCCTGCGTATTTTTTCATTATTAGTTTTATTGGATATTTATTAGTATGAAAGTAATCATAGAAAATAATATTTTAAAAGTCAAAGTTTCTTCCACTAAAAAATCCATAACTGATGGAATGATGGGAAAAAGATTTGACGAGTCCTTTGATGGTATGTTATTTTTTATGCCTGAACGTACTGAACAAAGTTTTTGGATGTATAATTGTATAATACCATTAGACATTATTTTCATAGATGGAACAACAATAACTAAAATTCATTCTAACTGTCAACCATGTAATGATAAGAAAAATTGTGAATCATATCAAGGATTTGGTGATACAGTTTTAGAGGTCTTTGGTGGTTTTTGTGAAGAACAAGGCATAAAAAAAGGAGACATCGTCTCCTTATCTTTATTTTAAAGTTGTCTTAATTGTTTTAAGCTATATCAAATTTTTGTAATTCTTCAATTGAGTGTTCTCTAGCTCTTCTCTTAGGACTTCCTGAATTAACATCAGCAAAATATAATGTAGACTCTTTAGGGTTACTAAACTCAGGTACACCTTTACTAATTAAGAATTTTACAGCAACTTCGGCAGCTGTTTTATCATCTAACATCTTATCAGGGTCACTAACGATATCAATACCAACTTTATTTCCATATTTTTGATAATTAGCTTTACCCGTTAATTGGTTATAACCTCTACCAACGTATTTTGAACCATCATTTTTATTATTATTACCAATTCTACCATTATATACTAAATTAAAAAACTTATCATAGTCTCTCTTTAAATCATTTAATTCTGAATCAGACATCTTTCTAGTTTTTGAAAATATTTTATTAATTCTACGATTAGATGTATTATGATAACCTCTTTCTTTTTTATTAATAAAATGAGTTTCTTTACCTATTACCGCTAACATACCAATTTGTGCGACTGGGTCTGTAATACCGTTCTCAATCATAGTATCAATTAATCTTTGTATTCCTTTAGATGCTTTACCTGAGTACGTATGAGTTATCTTACCATCTAATGTAGTAAACTCCTTACTTGAATATGTATATTTTTCTATATCCTTATCTTCTATATTTTCATTTTTTAATTTATTATACATTAAATCTTTAGTTCCTGTAGAAAAAATCCCGTTTTCCTCTAATTTGTTGTCTCTCTTAAATTTATTTAACGCTCTTTCTGTTTCGGGTCCGAATAACCCATCGACACCATACACCGGTAATTCATAACCTAATAAAGATAATCCAATCTGAAATGACTCAACATCTTGTTTAAATCTCATATTTTTACGGTCACTTCTTTCGATGTCACCTTCAATATTGTTAATATTAACTAATAATTGATTACTATCAGCATCGACTAATTCAGCCTTGTCTGCTTGTTCATTTAATCCTTTTGATTCATTTATTTTTTCTTTAAGTTTTCTTACGAACTCTTTTTGAATCATCTTAACAAACTTAACATATGGTGAATCACCTCTATCTTTACTATACTTGTACTTACCTTCAGGTTTTCTCTTACCTCTTCCGAAGTAATTTAACGCAGATATGTTTGTAATACATTTGTGTCCACCTGAGTTAGCTTGAATCATTTCCCATGCCGGTACACCTAACTTATCTAATATAGCCCACTCATCTTCAGTTAACTTAGTAGATGGTTTGTCCATAATATCTTTTAATTTTTCCATATAGTCATCACCCCCATCCATTGAACGAACCTTATCACCATAAAAGGCTTCTAAATCCGCATTAGTGAAACCAACTGACTCATCTCCAAATTGTTTATTACCTTCTGATATCCATTTGATAGTAGATAAAGGAATTATCTTTTCTCTTAATTGACTCTCCCATTTACTTAATACTTCTTGAGCTATATCACCTAAGTTAACACCTTTCAATTCTCTCTCACCTTTAAATGGGTTACATGACGCTTGTACTAACCCCATTGGCCAAGCGATTACTATAAAGTCAGCTTCAGGATTATTTTTAAATGGAGTATAACGGTCATAAGAACCTGGTTTAAACATTGAACCTCCTCCGTATTGTACTATAATTCCGTCATCAACATAAACTTTATCACTATCTTTTTGTTTCTGTACATAATCTTTTTGATTTAAAGCCATCTCTTCAGGTAACGCATACCCCTTTTCAGCAGCTAATCTATTAATGTTTTGAAATATGTTTAATAGTGATGGTTGAGATGTCATTACTAAATCTTCCATAAAACCTGGTTTATTCTTATAAGCTAACATAAGTTTGTTAGTTGCTAAACCTAAGGCCATTTTATTTTTCTGTAATGACTTATCTTTTTGTAATTTAAATACAAAATTCATTATATCTTGTGGTTCTAACCCATACTTAGCAAAATCTGCAGAATCGACTGTAGATATTAATCTAATATCATCGGCAGTAAAGATATCACTTGGTGACATTATTTGAGATAAAGTCTCAACATTTGAACGTGACGACCTGAATGATGTTGATGTGTCGCCTTCCACACCTGTTTGACTATCATGATGGTCTGTATGTACAACAAACATCGGCTTTCCATGTGCGAAATCAACTAAAACCGGCATCGTATCACCTTTAGCATCTTGTTTCTTTACCGCAAATTCCTTATCACCGTATTGTATTATTTCAGAATCAACAACTTTAATTCCATTATTCTCTAAATAATTTTTCATAGCTAAGGCAGTCGTAACACCGTCTAAATCTTGATGAAAATATATTTTAGCTTTCTCATATCTCTTAGATAAATCGTTGATATTTCTTAATCCTGATTCTTTAATTAATTTTTTCATGATATAAACATATTTTTTTCTTTTGTTCTTCTATTCTTAAGACCATCATTCGAGGACTTATATGATAAAATACTTTCTGCCGCTTTTTTATTTTGACCAGATTTAACATATTGTATAAATCTTGACATTCTAACTGAATCACATCCAGTATTAAAAACTAATGATATTAACGAATCAAATTGTCCTTGAGTTAACATATACGTTTTTAATCCTTTATCTTTCCATTCCCCTAAAAATCTTCTAACGCAGTCGGCAGCCTCCGAAGCATCTTTATAAAGTAACTCTAACGCAGTTTTTTTATCTATCACTAAACCACGTTTTACATCACTACCAGTGTGTCCATAACCGATAGTTAAAACTCCACTTGTGTCTTTATAAGCCTTTAATACTGGCGCCTTTATGTTACCAATTGGTTTTTTGGGGTCACCTTCTTCAAATTTAATATGGTCCCAAAAGTTTTGACTGGCCTTCATTATCGTACCATCTTTTTTGTCAGAGTCACTTTCAATTAAATACATTTTACGTATTTGAGACTCTTCCGATTCATTTATAAATAACTTTGACATAAAAACTTTTATTAATAAATATCTATAATAACAAAAAACCCCTCACTTTGTAGGGGTTTCACTCATTAATGATATTGAACATGCGATGATATTATCAAACCACACTTTTTTAGGGTTACTTAGACTTCCTTTTTTAAATGTTTTTACATGACCATCAGTTGTTACTATAGTGATTGAGTCGTGGTTCTTAATACTAATTTCTCGTATGTTCATCTAAAACTAACTTCAACTGTTTTTGTTCAGTTTGATACTCTTTTAGTCTTTCTCTGGCAACTTCACAGTAATTTTTACTGATATCCATACCAATCCAAGGTCTACCTAACATTTCCGCAGCTAAACAAGTAGTCCCACTTCCGTTGAATGGGTCCATAACTACATCTTCTTTATATGAAAGAATTTTAATCGCCCTATATGGTATATCCAATGAAAATGTCGCCTTTGTTTTTTGTCTTGTATCCGCAAAATAATTCCACTGACCAAAGACTAAAGACATAAAATCTTTTTTATCTTTATCCTCATAGACTAACTTCTTTCTAAACTCACCTTCAATTTTTTCATTAGGAACCATTTGAAACTCACCTTTCCATTGAGGGGTTCCTTTAATATCTTTCTTATGTTTTTTCTTATAAGCAAGAATCACACACTCCTTAGGATTATAGATATATGGTGAAGACGGGCTCATCCAACTACCCCAAGCAGTTGTTTTTGAACGATGTGGGGAATCTTCTTCTAAATCTACAATACCAAAGAAACCAAACCCAATCTCTTTCATTATCATCCAAAATTCAGCAGAAAAATATATTCTACCACCTTTTTTTTGTCTGTTAATTTCGTAAGGAATGTTTAGTGCTATACGACCATCGTCTTTAAGTACTCGATAAGTCTCTCTTAACCATTCTCTTGTAAATTTCCAGTACTCGGCTATTTCTTTATCATCATCCCAACTATCATAATCAATACCAACACCATAAGGTGGACTAGTAACAACTAAGTCTACAGTTTTTTCGGACATCTCCGACATAAGTTTACGGCCATCACCGCAATAAATTTTATTCTTCTCCATTTTGTTCAATTGTTTTAATTCTTCTATCTAAATAAAATAACGCTTTTTTTAAATCTTGTACAGGTGGGTTGTCATCTTTTTTTCCACTTCTAACTATATACTTTAATACGTTAAATAGATATGCATCTTCATCTAACCCTGTAGCTTCTGCTATTTTTATAACCTCATATGGGTTATCTTCACCACCATAATGGTCAGGGTGTGATACTAATTCTTTACTCATTACCTTTAGCTTTTAAAACATAATAGTCATCAGCGTGTTTACTAACCTCTATTAAGTCTCTATTAATTAATTGTTTTAAAATTATTCTAGTTTTTTCTGTAGACTCACATAAAATATAATCCGATATGTAATTGATATGAATAGGTACCCTAAGTTTACCTGTTAACATATTCATACGTTCTGTTGGTATTTCAAATTTTTCACTCATAGTATTATCATTTAATTATTAATTTTCCATTTATTGTAAGGTATCATACTATAAGGATGTCTTTCAAAAAAACTTTCATGAATAAAAGTATACTCATTTTCTTGTTTTTTATCAAGATACGCACCCCAAAATGATAACGTTGAATTTGATAATATGTGTTTATCACACATACTCATCATATGAACCGCAATATACGGGTCTTCATCAATATAAACAAACTTTTCCTTAGGAAACCCTAATTTGTTTACGAAATTTTTGGCAGATTCTAAATTATCTGAAAACACAAGTACTTTATGTCCCTCACTCTCATTATTTAAAATTTTAATAACCCATTCTTCAGGTATTAATTTTATATCAAAAAAATTATCTTGTCTACCTCCACCCATTCTTAGATGTAAGGATATACTATTTTTAAATAAACTACCATAATTGTATTCAATATAATTTGTTATATTTTCATCAGGTTCGAATATTTCTAAAATATAATCCCTCTCGTGATGCCAATACAATTTATTAAAAAAGTAACCCTGAAATAGGTAAGGTGGTTTTACTTTTTGTTTTAAATCGTAGTACACTCCACCTTCACCAGTATCTATATCCCACCCTAAACTTTGGTCAAACCACCATTCAAAGGCATTAGGTCTACTATCGAACCACGGTAATTTAGGGTAAACATCACCAAATGATATATGTGGGTCTTTTAATATGTGTCCACCCCATGGGTCAAAATGTATATTTCTACCATTTCGATTAAGATGTTTATTAAATTTAGAACTCTCTGATTGATGTGTAGTCCAATAACCAACAATTGGGTCATAACCCATTTCTTTAGCGTAGACCATTAAGGTTGCTGTCTGAAACATCATATTACCCAAACCACCCGCTAAAAGAACTGATACAGTTTTATCTGTAATATTAACGTCTATAGGGTTTTGAAGTTTCATTAGTTTTGAGGTTTTTTTATTAAGACCCATTTATGTTCAGAATTTAGTTCAACACTTAGAACAAATTCTTGATTCCACATTTCAGGTTCTATTAATGATAAGAAATATTTTCCATCATCTCCATAATAAAGATAATAAATATGACCTATTATCGGCTCAAAAGAAAATTTAGACTCATACACTATTTGATTTAATTTAACTTCATCAACTAAATTATTATATTCATCTACTAATTCTTGGTATTTTTTATTGAATTTTTTCTGTATCTTTTGTACATTCCTTTGTTTGTAGGATGAAATATCTTCTATTTTAATAACGGGCGCCGATACGCTACTCCCATAAGGTAATATATTTGCGTTATATTTTTGAGTTTCTTCGTCCCATACAATATGGTCAGGTTTTTTAAGTTTAATGTTACTCATCTTAGGACTTTAATTCTTGAATTTTAATTGTTTGAAAAATATAGTTCATAACCTTTCTCTTAGCTATAGATAAAATAGAACCTTCTAACGGAAATTTTTCTTCATACCTAACCCTAAAAATAGGATATGAATCTTCTATCTGTTTTAAAAACTTTTCTGATTTTTTTTCATTGAAAATAATAGCTTTACTTCTAATTAAATTAATTAGACTTTTTTTATCGGTTACGTCTATCACGTCACCTTTATAAATTAAATCTACTTTACATTTATTTTCATTAGTTGTTTTAGTGTAGGTATTAATTCTATATTGATAAACATGTAATAACTCATCATACACAATATAAAAAAACCCTATACCTGGTTTAGTATTTGTTTTTTTAAGGTCATTAAAGACAATTCGTATTGAAACATTATCATATAGTAATGTCCATATAGACTTACCTATTAAAAATAAATCCGTTAATCTACTCTGAGAAAACTTTATAATCTTTGATATTTCTTCTTTAGTTTCTTTACTATGTCTTAAATTATTATACACCAAGTCGTCTAATAATATTTCATCATCAATATCGTCTGGTTCCCTATTAAGTGTAATATATCTAGAACGGTCCTTAATTGAACCAACGTTAGCTAAATGTAACGACAATTCTTGGAAGGATGGGTATAACTTAAATTCATCAAAGTCCTTATCAACTTTGGTAATATAGTCCATTAGAACATATTGTTTATGCTCTAAATCTATAGGTTCTTGTAAAATCCAATTGGTATCTAATCTCATATTCTCTTTAGTCTTCCTTTTTCCCAAACACTGTGGTTGGGCCCAAGCCTGTACCTAAAATAAGGCGAAGTATTGGCTCTGTAAAGACTAACGAGTCCAGCATCTTTCATTGAACTGAACATTGTTGAGAGATATCCTGAAAATACTACGTCTTCAGGGTCTTTTTCTAAGACATTAATTAAGAAATCTCTCTTACTGGCTGGTTCCCCTTCATTTGTTTTTTGAGTTATATAATTTAAAAATTTAATGTAAGCATTATCAGGATTTCTACTTTCAAAACGGTAATTTGAATGTGAGTTTACAGGGTTCCAAAACTTAAAACCTTCTTGATTACCCACACTTAACTCTTCATGTAATTCTTCAATAAAGAAATTAAATATATCTCTAATAACTTTATAATTAGTATGTATAGTATTTTGACTTAATAAATGTGCTAAATCATATGGGTCCGATTTAGACTCAAGATATTCTACCATTTCATATAGAGGTCTCCTATCATAAACATAATTTGGAGTACTGTTTCTTAATTCCCTAAATTCTATTTCCTCATCGTTATCACTTACTTTAATCATAATACGTTTTTCACCATACCAACCGACTACAAGTGGTCTCGTACCTTTATCATCACCAATTATATTAACTAACTTATCGTATAAAACATATTTTCTAATTTTACTAAAATTAAACTTATTTTCTCTAATAAGTTTAATTAACATAATCTCTAAACTTTTAGATTCATCAACTTTATGATTTTCTTCAATATCTTTTTCAATCGAATTGAAAGCTGAATTTGTTTTTAAAAAACCTAACAGATTAGAATTAAAATTATCTTTAGCATCAAAAAGTGAGTACCTATCCTCAGCTACATTATAATGAATGGCGATTTTATAATAATCATTATCTTTATTTAAATTTTTAAATATAAAATAATACAAAGGACCTCTATCATTATAGGCTCTAAATGCGTTACCACCAGATGTGGCTGACGTACACCATTTGGTACCCTGACCATAATAACATGATGATTTTTGAGTAAGTGGTTTAACTATTAAAACTTCAGAGTCCTCATATATCTTTGAGGTGCCCGATTCTACTTTAGTTTTTTCTTCACTTTTTGTGTCACCGTAAACTTCTAACGCATCGATAAGGTCATGAAGGTTTTTATATTGATTAATATCTTTGTATTGTAAGTTTTTCCTTACTCTATCAAATTTTTCAATCCAATTAATTACACTATCTAAAGAAATAATTGTATTACCAAAGTCATCAAAATTTCTTTTAAGTACCCAATTTACATATTTATAATTTGTTTTCTTATTGAATTCATGGTCTAAGAACTCCTCTATTGTTTTGCGTAACTCAGGGTTCTCATCAAAACGATTGAGTATATCTTCTCTTCTACCTTCTATTAAATTTAATAACTTCATTATTCTGTTCTAAAAACGTGAAACCAAGTATCACCTATCATTACTTCATTATCTAACCCATCGTAACTACTAAGAGAATTACCCACACCATCGCTATCAATTGCTGACTCAAATAACGCATCTTTATCGACATAGTCACTTATATCTAAACCATAATCGGTCATACTAGCCATCATATCATACATGACATCATTAACTCTACTATTTACCATATCTTCAATTTGTTCCTCTGTCGGTTCACCTTCAGGGTCAGATTCAATATATGTTATTTCATCATCTATTTCATTCCATCTATCTTCAGCTAATTCTACCTCATCTTCATTATATACGTCATCTACATTTCTAGTTATCTCATCTAACTCTTCTGCCTCTTCTTTTAATTTGGCTACTTGAGATTCTTGTTCGTCTGATAGTGGTAATTCGTCTGTATCAAAATATGATTCATAATTATTATTTACATCATCTTCAAACATATCATAAAAATAATCTCTAACTTCCTGCTCATCAATATGACTTTCAATAAACGAGCTACTCCATCCGTCAGCCCCTTGGTCATCCCATAGTCCTTCCATATATTCTTTAGCCGCTTGCCATACTTCATCCCACGTACCAACAGCAAAGGTTATTCCAGTATCATCATCACCTACCCATTCAAATGTTGGTAAATCATAATGATTATACTGTGACGGGATTAAATCATATATAGACTCACCTTCTTCTTCTAAAACAGATACGCCGTACTCATCAACCATAACTTCAAATACCGCATTAGCCTCCAGCGCTTGTTGGTCAGGTTCGTTTTCTAAATTCCATGAATCCTCTTCTTTTCTTTCATCCGCATCAGCCCTTAACTGAGCAATTCTACGTCTTTCAGCCACTCTTCTTAATCTTTCTCTTTCAAGTCTAGCCGCCTCTTTATCTTTAAAGATATTAATCTCTCTTTGGTAGTTAGTATTAATGTATTTATCAATCGCGTTTTGAATTTCATCATATTCTGGAGTACCTAATATCCACCCATCTTTAAAAGATTTATCAGGTGCATCATAGAATGTTTTATCTCCATCATATTTTTGTAATAAAGCCACTTTATAATATTTGTCATTACTTTTTGCTTTTTTATCTAAGATATAGAAAAGTTTACCATCTACATTGTAGTTATCGAAATGTGAAGAACCATTCATAGAGGCAGTACACCACTTAGTACCAGCACCATAATAACAACTCGCCTTATGTGTTTGAGGAGTTACAACCGTAAATCGGTCATCTTCATAAACAACATCAGCACCATCAACAGATTTAACTGTACGTCTAACTTTATTCTCATGATTATTAATAGCAGTTATTATCTCATCTAAAGTTTTAAATTGATTAATATCTTTTTGTTGTAGAGCTTGTTGGTACTTAATAAATTTCTCAACTACTTTTTCAGCTTTACTTAAATTCTCATCAAAATTTTCTGTAGGTATAACTTTACCTAAAAATGTAAGGAATTTTTGATTAGGGGCTAATTGTCTAGATAGGGTAAAAACTTTTTTAAGTTGTTCGTCAGAAAACTTGTCTCTAAACATTCTTAAAAAATCATCCTTCCTACTTTCTAATAAAACTTGACTAAGATTCATAATATTGTACTTTTATCATAAATATAAATAAAAACCGATTATTACACTAATTCATGGTTACTTATATTTATTATTATAAACTTTACTAAAAAAATATCAACTATGGGATGCGGATGTAAAAACAAAAACAAAAACCAAACAAAACAAAGTTCACAAACTGTTAAAAGTACAAACACTCAAACTGTTAAAGAAGCCATCAAAAAGACGGTTGAAAAGTATTACGATAAGAAGTAATTAAACAAAATAAGGGATTGGGGTAAATAGGTGAGGTAAAACTCACCTTTTTTTATATTTATATGTAAATAACGTGTTATGAAAGAAAAAATTATCAATATACTATCGGGAGGTTCAGGTGAGGTTGAAGACTTTATCAACCGTTATCTCAATGGAGATAAGGATAGTTTTTTTGATTTGTTAGAAAGGTTTGGGTTACTTCAAAACTCCGACACATACGAAAGTGTTATTGAAATGTTTCCAATGACTTATCTAAGAAAGAGTTATATTGATGACCGTAAAAAAACTATCGATAACATTGTTTCCACTTATAGTGATATAACTAAGAAAGGTGATAAATATTTTTTAACTCTTGGTGAAAGGTCAGACTTAAGTATTTTTTTTAAATCAGATGACGGTAATCGTGAAATGTCATCATCGGAAATGGTTAAAAATATTTTAGGTGAAGATGATTGGTTCGAACCATTTAGCGATGTTACTCAAAATTTGTATACCGATGTTATTGAAGAGTTAAATGAAAAAAATAAATTCTTACTTGCCAAATCAATATCTGAAGAATTATCAGGAACTCAAATTTCACCCGAAACTGAGTTATTAGAAAATATGGCTAAAGACCAAGGTCACCCCGATTATGTTGATGTTAAAGACCCTATGTTAGTAATGGATATTTTAGAAGAAGATGAAACATCTACTAAAGTTTTATTAGATGAAGCTTCTGAAGTTTCAAGTAATTTATATTCACTTCACCATAACTCATATAATACAGCATATACCGATGAAAAGTATAATGAAATAATGAGTGAAGTTAGAAGTTTATTGGAGATAGATAATAGTGGTGATTGGGAATCTAAGACCATAAAGAATAGTAAAGGTGAGGAGAAAACTATATATAACTACATCATTGAAGTTACCAAATTCATACCTTTTTTATTTAGTTCAATTTTTAATGATGACTATCAATTAGATGATTATAGAAATGCATTTGACTATTATGGTGACTTTGAAGACCTCACTAAAGAAATGATTACTGAGGAAGTAATTGAAGGTGCATCAATGAGTAGAAGTTATTATGATTATGCCGACCATACTTTAGTTAAAAAGTATTTAAATGATATGATTATTGATTACGTTTAAACTTTCCCTCTAACTCAGTTAGTTCACCATCTTTATCCTTTAAGATTAATTCTTGTTCCTTAATTGCTTCAAATAATACTGAGATTAATTGTTCATAACTAACTTTATAACCTCTTTCTTCTGAACCACCAATTAATTCAGGTAAAACTTCTTTTACCTCTTGAGCAATAACTCCAATATCTTTTCTACCACCATCAAGTAAAACGGTACCATCGAGATTTTCTTCTTTCCATATAAATTCAACACCACGTAGATTTAAAACTTTCTGTAAAGGTGTATCAATTTTTTTAATATTTTCCTTTAATCTTTTATCGGAAAAAGAACCCGCCGGACCTTGGGCTCCTGCCGGTCCTTGAGTTCCTTGAATACCTTGTGAGCCTTGACTTGAAGTTCGTCCTTTTAAACCTTTTTCTCCGGTTCTACCTTTAATCCCTTTAAGTCCTTTTGGTCCTTTTTGTCCTGCTGGCCCTGTTGGTCCGCCAGAACCTGTAGGTCCTTTTGGACCTTGCGGACCTTGTGGTCCATCTTTACCAAGTACACCTTTTGGACCTTTAGGTCCTTTATAACCTTTATGTCCTTTTAGGCCTTTTGGTCCTTTAGCTCCTTTAGGACCTTTAGGTCCTTTAAGACCTTTTTCAGTACTTGCCGGTCCTTGTGGTCCTGTATCACCTACGTCTCCTGACCCTTGAGATAATCTTGGTCCTTTTAAACCTTGGGGTCCTTGCGGTCCTCTAGGACCTTTGTAACCTTTTGGACCTTTAAATCCTTTTTCCCCTGTATTCCCCTTATGACCTTTAGGTCCTTTGGGTCCTTGTCCACCTTTGAACCCTTTAGGTCCTTTTGGTCCTTGACTACCTACATTTCCTCTTGGTCCCTTTTCTGAACTTGCCGGACCTTCTTTACCTGTCGGACCTGTCGCCCCTCCAGAGGCTTTGGGTCCTTGTGGACCTGTAGGCCCTTGCGGTCCTCGTGGTCCTTGGGGTCCTCGTGGTCCTGGCTCATTACCATCAGCACCTACAGCCCCTTTAGGTCCTTGTGGACCTTGTCCAGGTTGATAACCTGTAGGTCCTTGTGGACCTTGTCCACCTCTCGGACCTTTAATACCTTTATTACCTTTATCCGTACTTGCCGGACCTTGTGGTCCTGTAGGTCCATTAAGACCTTGACTAGCTTTAGGTCCTTGTGGTCCTTGTGAACCCTGAGGCCCTCTTGGACCCTTATTACCTTCTGGTCCCCTAACAGAACTTGCCGGTCCTTGTGGACCTTGTTGACCCGTTGCCGCTCTCGGCCCTTTGTAACCCTTAATACCTTTATCTGATGTTTGTGATTTAAGACCACCTTTTAAACCTTTATTACCTTTATCAGTACTTGATGGACCTGTCGGTCCTTGTGGACCTGTATCACCACCAGAACCTTGTGTTGCCTTAGGCCCTTGTGGTCCTAAATCACCTTTAATACCTTTATTACCTTGTGGACCTCTATCTGTACTTGCCGGACCTTGTGGTCCTGTAGGTCCATTAGTACCTTGACTAGCTTTAGAACCTTGTGGTCCTTGCGAGCCTTGGCTTTGTCGTGGACCTATAGCTCCTTTTGGTCCTGCAGTATTACCTGCCGGTCCTTTGGGTCCTGTTGGTCCTTGAATACCTGTACCTGACGCACTACCTTGGGGACCTCGGTTACCATCATTACCTTGTGGTCCTTTTGGTCCTATTGGACCTCTATCAGTACTTGCAGGTCCTTTTGGTCCTGTAGGACCTGTTGCCCCATTAGATGCTTTAGGTCCTTGTGACCCTTGTGTACCTCTCCCTGTCTGTAAACCTTTTGGTCCTTTATAACCTTTTAAACCTTTATCTGTTGAAGATGGTCCCTTATCACCTTGTGTGGTATTTTTAGTACCTTTTGGTCCTGTAGGACCGGTGGGGCCATTTGGTCCTTTAGTACCTTTATAACCTTTTTGCCCTTTAATACCTTTATCAGTACTTGATGGACCTGTCGGTCCTTGTCCACCGGTAGTTCCCTTTGGTCCTGTCGGACCTTGAGGTCCTTGTCCACCTTGATTACCTCTAGGACCTTTTGGTCCTTGTGTTCCTTTATCAGTATTAGTTGGACCTGTTGGTCCTTGTGGACCTTTAAGTCCTTTATCGGCATTATTAGGTCCTGTTGGTCCGTTGGGTCCTGTTGGTCCCGTTATACTATTTCCAATAGTTCCTCTCGGTCCATCTGTACCTTTCGGTCCTTTGATACCTTTGATACCTTTATTACCTTTATTTGTGGACGTACCACTCGGACCTTTTTCAGCTGTTGGACCTGTTGGTCCTTGTGTTCCTCTCGCCCCTTTAGGTGAAGTACCAATTGTACCTCTCGGTCCTTGAAAACCTTTAGGTCCCTTATCACCTGTAGGTCCTTGTAGTCCTTTATCTGTATTTGTTGGTCCAATATCTCCACCAACGGCAACATCACCTATAAGTCCCTTTTCATTATTACCTTGAGGTCCCTGAGGCCCTTGTGGTCCTCTTAACCCTTTAGTACCTTCTGGTCCTTTTAAACCTTTGTCAGAACTTGCAGGTCCAATTGGTCCTTGTGGACCTGTAGGTCCTTGTGACCCTGAACTAGTTGATGATTGTGGTCCGATTAATCCTTTAATACCTTTGATACCAATTAATCCCTTTAACCCTTTCGTACCTTTATCAGTACTTGCCGGTCCTTGAGGTCCGTTATCTCCACCAGAACCTGTAGGTCCTTTTAGTGAATCACCCTGCAACCCTCTATCTCCATCAAATCCTTTTGGTCCTGTCGGTCCTTGTGGACCTATTGGTCCTTTAACGGCTGCTGGTCCACCTGGACCTGTTGGACCTTGTGGTCCGATAAATCCTTTTTCACCTTGTGTACCTATTACACCTCTACCTTGTTTAGGTCCTTTAATACCCTTGATACCTTTAATACCCTTGATACCTTTATCACCTTTGTCTGTAGATTGTGGACCTCTTGGTCCTAAATCACCATCAGGTCCTTGTACACCTACAATACCATCAGGACCTTGCGGACCTTGTGGTCCTGTAAGACCTTTTATACCTTTGTTACCAATAGGTCCTTTATCAGCGGTAGGTCCTGTTGGTCCTTGTGGTCCATTATCCCCATCTGTCGACCTAACACCTTTATCACCTTGTGGACCTTGATTTCCAAGAATACCTTTTTGTCCCTTTACACCTTTTATACCTTTTGGTCCTTTTTGACCTTTATCTGATGATGTCGGCCCTTTTAAACCTGTTGGCCCTTGAGGTGAATCACCACCTATACTACCTTTTGGTCCTTGTTCAGGTTTTAGACCCTTATTTCCTTTAACACCTTTAAGACCTGTCGGACCTTTAGTTCCTTTATCTGAAGATGTTAACCCTTTTAGACCTGTTGGTCCTTTAAGACCTTTTGTTGAGTCTGACGGCTTTAACCCTTTTAACCCTTTAGGTCCAACAATACCTTTCTCACCTTGTGGTCCTCGGTTACCTTTATCCCCTTTGACTGAAAGCTCACCTTTGATTCCTTTTTCTCCGTCAGAACCAATACCACCTTTGATACCGAAGTCACCTTTATCACCTGTAGGTCCAACGATTCCCTGAATACCTTTATTACCTTTTAAACCTTTATCACCGTCAACACCTTGTAGTCCTTTGAGACCTTTTTGACCTTTAAGACCTTCTGTCTGCCCAACCCAATGACCTCCAGAGTCAACTACCATCATACTACCAACATAAAGTTCACTATTAATAACATTAACCTCACCTGGTAATGATAATGGAGTAGCACTATCAGATATTTTAAAAATATTTGTAGAAGACTTAAATACTAAATCACCTGTAGTATCTATTTCAATAGTATAATCAACACCTGTACCACTAAAAATTATATGTGGATTGGTGTTTAATGTACTTCCCGTAGGATATATTATAATATTAGCCATTAATCTATTTGTGTTCTTAACCAGTTTATTTGTTCCTCTATGTCTTCAATAAATACTTGTTGACTTTTAATCGCTTCAATAATTAATGCATTTAATTTATAATACTTAATAGCTAAATAACCATCATCCCTTCTATAAACTACTTCAGGATATAATAAGTTTATTTCTTGTGCTATCATACCAATTGAATGTAATTTTTGTCTTTCCTTTAAGAAGTCATATCCTGTATAATTTTCATTCCAATCATATTCCGTAACATTAATTTTTAGTAACTTATTCAAAGAGTCACTTAATGTTTTAGTACCATGTTTAAGTCTACTATCAGAAGCCCTACAATCGGCACAAGCATATATTTCACAAGCATTTACTACTGATTTAGGTGGTGGTGTAATTACCCATGAAAATAAAACTCCACCTAAGTTGACCGCGTCCCATATAGTTATAAAATCTGTAGATAGATTTCTCATACATGGTAATCCCTCAAATTCTCTACAATCTTTACAATCTGGGTCAGTATAGAGGATATCACCCTGAGCTAATGGTTGTATATCACCTTTATATACAGTCAAATTTACCTTATCTCCACATGGGCTACTTCTACCATTACAATACGCACAATCTTCACCTGCTCTTACCGCAATGTCATGAGCGAAACAAAACGCACCACCTGTGGGTCCTTTTATACCTTTATTACCTTTTAAACCTTTTGGTCCTGTTGGTCCAGATAACGCTGCTGGTCCATCTGACCCTTGTGGGCCTCTTGGTCCTTGTGGACCTTGAAGACCTTGTGGACCACTACCACCTTGTCGACCTTTATACCCTTTAGGTCCTTTATAACCTTTATAACCTTTTGGTCCTGTTGGTCCTTGTGGTCCGGGATTTCCAGCGATACCTGTTTGACCCTTATCTGTAGAAGCATTACCTCTCGGACCTTGTGGTCCTCTTGGTCCTGTTTTAGATGATTGTGACCCTTTCGACCCTTGAGGTCCTCTTGGGCCCTTGTAACCTTTAATTCCTTTATGTCCTTTTAAACCTTTTGGTCCTAATGGTCCTATTGGTCCTGTCGGTCCTTGAGATGTGCTTTGGGTACCTATTAGTCCTCTACCACCTTGTGGACCTCTACCACCTTGTGGACCTTTTGGTCCTTTTGGTCCTTTAGTTGTATTAGTTGTTCCTTGTGGACCACGAGTACCTTTATCACTATTTGCTGGCCCTGTAGGTCCTAACTGACCCTTTAAACCTTTCTCACCTGTAATACCTTTTAGTCCTTTGAAAGCGGCTGGACCTCCAATACCTACAGCACCTTTTGGTCCTTTTGAAGTACTTTGAGGACCTGTCGGTCCTTGTGGACCTTTTGGTCCTTTTAGTCCTGTTGGACCTGTATCACCATTTTGAGCGGTCGGTCCATTTGGCCCTCTTTCTCCTTTATAACCTTTAACTGAACTACCAGTTCCTTGTGGTCCTAAAGGTCCTTTATACCCTTTATGTCCTTTTAACCCTTTTAACCCTTTGAATGCTGCGGGTCCACCTGCACCTGTTGGACCTGTTGGACCACTTTGTGTTCCTTGATTTCCTGTCGGTCCTTTAGGTCCTATTAAACCTTTTGTACCTTTTAATCCTTTGAATGCTGTCGGTCCTGTCTGTCCTTGAGGACCTCGTGGTCCTTTATCACCAGCAACACCTGTTGTCGCTCCTTGTGGTCCTAAAGGTCCCTTATATCCTTTAGGTCCTTTAGTCCCTTTTTTACCTTTAATACCTTTAAATGCTGCCGGACCTGTTGGACCTTGTGGTCCTCCATCGGCAGTTGATGGTCCTTGTGGTCCCTTAGGTCCTTTATACCCTTTATGTCCTTTTAACCCTTTTAACCCTTTGAATGCTGTCGGTCCATTATCCCCTGTTGGACCTTGAGGTCCACCATCTCCTGTCGCTGAACCTATTGGACCTTTTGGTCCATAAGCCCCTTTAATACCTTTTTGACCTTTAAGTCCTTTATAGGCTGTTGGTCCATTATCTCCTCCAGGTCCTGTAGGTCCTTGAGATGTACTTTGTGTTCCTTTCGGCCCTTTAGGTCCTTTAGGTCCTTTATAACCTTTTATTCCTTTTAGTCCTTTAAATGCTGCCGGACCTGTTGGACCTTGTGGTCCTTGTTCTCCACCAGTACCTGTTGTTGTTCCTCTTCCACCCTGTGGTCCTCTTGGTCCCTTAATACCTATTAATCCTTTACTACCTTTTACTCCATCAGTTGCTCTTAATCCTTTGAGACCTTTTTGACCCTTAAGACCTTTAACTGTTGAAGTAGTACCTCTACTACCATCTGGACCTTTATAACCTTTTTGACCTTTTATACCTTTATCACCATCAGTGGCTCTAAAACCTTTTTGACCTTTAATTCCTTTGTCACCTGCAGATACACTTATTAAACCTTTATCACCAGTAACACCTTTTAACCCTTTTAAACCTTTAGGTCCTTTATTACCTTGTGGTCCTTTATAACCTTTTTGACCTTTGATACCTTTATAACCCTTTTGCCCTTTGATACTTTCAGGACCTTGTGGGCCCGCATCACCTTGACTGGCTTTAAGTCCTTTATTTCCTTGAGGCCCTATTAAACCTTTTAACCCTTTAAAACCTTTATTACCTTTTAATCCTTTAAGTCCTTTATTACCTTGGTCCGCCACTGGTCCCGTTGGTCCTTGTGGTCCTCCATCACCTTGACTCGCGATTAAACCTTTAGGTCCTTTAGGTCCCTTAACACCTTTCTTACCTTTTAATCCTTTATAACCTTTATTACCTTTATCTCCCTGTGGTCCTCTTTGACCCTTTTCCCCTGTAGGTCCTAACTCATTACCTTGGCTTGTTGGCCCTTGAGGTCCTTTTGTCCCATCAATACCCTTTTTACCTTTTAACCCTTTTAATCCTTTAAGTCCTTTAAGACCTTTATCCGCTCCCTCACCATCTTGTGAAACTGGACCTTGAGCTCCTTGGTCAGCAATTGCTCCTTGTGGTCCTTGTGGACCAAGTAATCCTTTTCGACCTTTTAAACCTTTGAGACCTTTATCACCTTTATTACCGGTCAGACCTTTATCGGATTGAGGACCTGTTGGTCCCGTATCTCCTTGGCTAGCTATTAGACCTTTGACACCTTTAATACCTTTAAGACCTTTATTACCTCTTCTACCTTTAATACCTTTTTCACCTTTATCGGTAGAAGTTTCACCTCTACCACCTGTAGGTCCTTGGTCACCATCAGGACCTATTTGACCTTTGGGTGAAACACCTATGGAACCATCAGGTCCTTTAATACCTTTTGGTCCAACAACTCCAACTTCACCTTTTGGACCTTTTAAATCACCAACAGGTCCATCAACACCGATAGGTCCCTTTTCACCTACCACACCTTTTGTTCCACTATCGGTATCAGGTCCTTTAGCCCCTTTTAAACCTTTTAATCCTTTTAATCCTTTTAATCCTTTAGTTCCTTTATCGTCACCAGCGATTCCTTTATTACCTTCGTCACCAGTTTCACCTTGTTGTCTTAGAAAAGACGTTAAAGCGTTTGTAACAACGGATTCCGTAAAATTACTAACAGTAGGGTCAACATCAAATCCAAAATGTTTTAGTCCTGAACCATTTTTAAAACTACTTTCTAAATTTGTATAACAAGTTTCAGACGTTAAACCTGAATATACATTTGTTCTTGTTAATGCACTTAAATTTAAGTTTTCAGGACCAACTGAAGTTATGTTATCACCATATCTGTTTAAAAACTCATTACTAGTGATGGTACTACCCTCAATTGCTGCTACTGCATGTTGAACAAACGCATAAGTTGAAGTACCTCTAAGTGGGTTTACAACTGGATAAACTAAACCTTGAGCATTACCCCCTCTATTGGATATAATATCTTCATATACTTGAACATAAGAACAGTAATCGTGTAAATACCTATTCGTATATTCATCACCCGCATTATTATTCCAATAATTACCATTTAATTCAAATGGTTTATTATACAAATCACTCTTAGTTGGATTACTATTAGTCCCACCTACCTGTCCATGATATAAACCAACAAGACCATCTGACTCATCAGCAACAATAATTACCAAATAGTTAGTATTATCACCACCAAATGAACCTTGTCCCGATGTTTCCGTATTATTTAAATCACTATGGTCAAAAGGTACACCCTGAGATATTGTTTCAGCGGCACCTGTATCTAAATTAACACCTCTGTTAATTCTTCTATATATCGTTTCACCATCATTAAATTGTGAGTTTCTTGGTACACAATTACCACCTGAGTTAGACTTACAATAATCAGATTGATAAGTTGCATTAGGTACAGCACTATTAAATTCATTAATTTGTGTGTTATCAGATAAGGTACCTCCGGATAGTGAACCAAGATATGGGTAAGATGCCCACCATAACCAGTTTTCACCATTATGAGAATTTTTACCAATTACCCCCTCGTATAGTTTATTAATATCACCATCACCATTTACCGTTTGGAACCAATCTCTAACACTCTGCGAAGCTTCTTTAGCTTTATCACTTGGCATTGATGTCGCGTCATAGAAAACATAAACATCTACATTTGCAGTAATCCCAATTGGTCCTTGAGGTCCTTTTACACCTACCTCACCTTTTGGACCAATTGGTCCTTTATTAGTACCTGTGGGTCCTTGGTTACCTTTACTCGCCGATAATCCTGTAGGACCTTTCAGTGAGTCACCAATTAATCCCTTTATACCTTTATTACCTTTGAAACCTTTAAACCCTTGTGGTCCTACTGGACCTTTTAAAGATGTCGGACCTATTGGTCCTGTATTACCCTGAGGACCTATTTGACCTTTGACACCTGTTGGCCCTATAGGTCCTTGGTTAGCCTTTTCTCCTTTGATACCTTTTAACCCCTTAGTACCTTGGTCACCCTGTGGACCTTGTTCAGTAGAAGTTATACCTTTTAAACCTTTTTTACCTTTTAAACCTTTTTCTCCATCAACCGCTCTACTACCCTTAAGACCTGTAGGTCCATTTGGACCTTGTGTACCAGTCGGTCCAATCATATTCATAGGGTAACCCTTCCACTTACCTAAGTCATCAATTAGTTCGTTACTATTCTCTTTCTTTACTGAAACAGACGGCATAAACTTTATATTATCTAACTCTAAGTTTGAAGTAATTTTAAAATCATTACCTAAGTGGGTGTTGAAATTTAATTCACCACTATTATAGTCAATATTAATCATAGTACTATTAGTACCTGAAAAACTGATTGTCCCACCCGTTGGATTTATTTTAATGTCTCTACCCATTTAAAATTTTTGATTTTAATATGTTAATTCTATCTGTTATATTTTCAATACGTGTGTTTTGTTCTTGTATAGAACCTATACCAATCGCAACTAATTTACCGTACTCAAGTTTTAGATAACCACTCTCACTATTAAATACAACTTCAGGTATAACTTTTTCAATATCTTGAGCGATAAATCCAAAATCTTCACCATAATTATTTTCAAATTTAGTTGACCCACCTTTCCATGTAAACTTTACACCGTCAATTAATTTTAACTTACTTAGATTACCTTTTAAAGATTTAATATTATTTTTTAATCTTTTATCTGATGCTGGACCTTGTAGTCCCTGTGGTCCTTGTAAACCTCTTGGTCCTTTTGGACCTTTAGGTCCTTGTCCACCAGTTGGCCCTGTCGCACCACCACTACCAGCCGGTCCTTGTGGTCCTGTCGGTCCCTGTGGTCCACTTGTTCCTTGTCCTCCTCTTGGTCCCGTACTACCAATTGGCCCTCTTAGTCCTTTTACCCCCTTTACTGTTGATGTTGGTCCTTTTGGTCCTATCGGACCTTTATCCGTACTTGCCGGACCTTGTGGTCCTGTTGGACCTGTTGGTCCAAGGTCATTACCAATTGGCCCTGTTGGTCCTTTTACTGTTGAAGTATTACCTTGCGGACCTATTGGTCCTTGACTACCTTGTTTTTCAATAGGGCCTTTTAGTCCTTTAAGACCCTTTAACCCTTTTTCAGTACCTGCTGGTCCTTGTGGTCCCGTTGGTCCATTTGAACCTCCACCACCTGTTGGCCCTGTTGGACCACCTGACCCATTTGACCCACCTGGACCTGTTGGTCCATTTGAACCTCTTGGTCCTTTATAACCTTTTATACCTTTATCTGTAGATTGTAGACCTCTTGGTCCTTGTGAGCCTTGTGGTCCTCTATTTCCTTTAGGTCCTTTACTACCTTGTAGACCTTTAAGACCTTTATCTGTACCTATAAAACCTTTTTGACCTTTATCTGTAGATTGAGAACCTTGTGGTCCCTTAATACCTTTACGTCCCTTTGGCCCTTTTCGCCCTTTTAATCCTTTAACACCCTGTAGACCCCTTTCTGAACTTGACGGTCCTATTGGTCCTTTTACTGTTGAATCATTTCCTCTTGACCCTTGAGGTCCTTGATTACCTCTATTACCCTTCGGCCCTTTTGGCCCTTTAAGTCCCTTTAAACCTTTTTCAGTACTTGGCTGTCCTTTTAATCCTTTTACTGTTGAATCATTTCCTCTTGGTCCTTGCGGTCCTCGTATACCTTTATCACCTTTTATTCCTGAATCACCAACTGCACCTTTTTGACCTTTAGTATTATTAGTTGGACCTTTTGGTCCTTGTGTAGTTGAAGCTGAACCTCTTGGTCCTTGCGGTCCTTGCGACCCCTGATTTCCTCGATTACCTTTAACTCCTTTTAAACCTTTTGGACCTTTAGTTGTATTATCTATCCCTTTAAACCCTTTAACCGTTGAATTGGCTCCTCTAACACCTTGTGGTCCTTGGTTACCTCTATTACCCTTTGGCCCTTTTAAACCTTTTAGTCCTTTTAGCCCTTTTTCAGAATTATTTGGTCCTTTCGCCCCTTTTACTATTGATGTCGCACCTTGTGCCCCTCTATTACCAACAGAACCTCTTGGCCCTTTAGGTCCTTTATAACCTTTCTGTCCTTTAATACCTTTAGTAGTACTGGTTATACCTTTATACCCCTTTACGGTTGATGTTGCTCCTTGTGGTCCTCTTGGACCTTGACTACCTCTATTACCTTTAACTCCTTTTAAACCCTTTAACCCTTTATGACCTTTAGTGTCATTGGTTGGACCTTGTGGACCCGTTGGTCCTGCAGCGGCTTGGTCCCCCTGTGGTCCCTGTGGACCTTTTTGACCTTTATCAGTAGATTGTTTTCCTTGTTGTCCTCTATTACCAACCGGACCTCTATCGGTACTTGCCGGTCCTGTTGGTCCTTGTGCGGCTTGACTCCCTCTACTTCCTTGTGGACCTTTTTGACCCTTATCAGTAGATTGTGAACCTCTATCGCCTTGAGGACCCTTAAGTCCTTTTTCCTCAGACTGTGGACCTCTATTACCTTTGTCGGATGATACACCAATATTACCTCTGTTACCTGTTGGCCCTTGCGGTCCTTTACCTCCTCTTACACCATCACTTCCTTGTGGTCCACGTCCACCAGTTAAACCCTTTAAACCTTTTTGTCCTTTTATACCTTTATCAGTTGAAGTTGGACCTTGTGGTCCTTGGTCACCCTGTGGTCCCTGTTCCCCTACAGTTCCTGTACTTGATTGTGGACCTTGTAACCCAATAGGTCCTTTAGGTCCTTCAATACCCTTTAAACCTTTAGGTCCCTTAAGACCCTTATCGGTTGAAGTAGCACCTCGATTACCTTTATCACCTATAGACGCCTGATTACCTGTTGGACCTTGTGGACCTTGTGAATTTTTAGGTCCTTTTAAACCTTTATTACCCTTAAGACCTTTAAGTCCTTTGAATGGTGTTGGTCCAACTACACCCTTTATACCTTTGTCACCTGTCGAGGCTATACTACCTTGATTACCAATCGCACCTTGAGGTCCTTGTGGTCCTCTATTACCTTTTAGACCTTTAATACCTTTTAGACCTTTCTGACCTTTATCATCACCTTTAGGTCCTGTTGGTCCAGTAGGTCCTTGTGATGCTTGTGTACCGATACCTCCTTGAGTACCTCTATTAGGTTTTAAACCTTTTAAACCCTTTACACCTTTTAACCCTTTTTGACCCTTAATACCCTTATCTGTTGAAGTGATTCCTTGTAATCCTTGTGGTCCTTGTGGTCCTTGTGTAGTTGTACTGGCTTGTGGTCCTTTAATACCTTTCGGACCTTTTGTTCCTTGAAGACCTTTAAGTCCCTTGTCCCCTTTATAACCTATTGGTCCTTGAGCCCCCGTTGGACCTTGTTGACCATTATCACCACTTACAGCAATAAGTCCTTTATGTCCCTTCACACCCTTAAGACCTTTCACACCCTTAAGACCTTTAACACCTATCAGCCCTTTTATACCTTTTTCTCCTGTTGGACCTTTAGGTCCTATGGGTCCTTGTGAACCAACACTTGCTATTGGTCCTTGTAATCCCTGAGTACCTTGAATACCTTTCGGACCTTTTGTTCCTTGAAGACCTTTAAGTCCTTTAAGTCCTTTATCCGCAGATGAACCCGATTGTGAAACTGGTCCTTGTGGTCCTAAAGAACCTTTTTTACCTTTTTCACCTTCAATACCTTTGACACCTTTAGGTCCTTGTGGTCCTTTTAAACCCTTATTACCTTTATCACCAACAATACCTTTATCTGAATTTGAACCTTGTAAACCTACAGGTCCTTGACTGGCTTTATCTCCAATAGCACCTTTAATACCCTCTTCACCCTGAACTCCACGATTACCTTTTTCACCTTTCGGACCCACTTCAGTGGATGTTGGACCTTGTGGTCCTTTTAAACCTTTATCACCATCATTTTGGAACGCCCAACTAGTACCTATAGTACCAAATCTACCTTTGAGACCTTTTAACCCTTTTCTACCTTTATCACCTTGTGGTCCATCAACACTTGTACCTCTATTAGCTGTTGGCCCTACAGGTCCCTGTACACCTTTTAAACCTTTATCACCGTCAACACCATGATTACCTTTTAGTCCTTGAGTACTACCTTTCCAACCACCAGTGTCCGTAATAGAACCAACACTATTAAATGCTACGTCATTACCTAAGATAATAGAACCTTTAACATTTAACCTATCTTCATCAATAACAACTAAAGCATCACCATGTGTTGCACCTGAAAAAGTTAGACGACCGTCATTGTGAACATTTAATGAAATAGTATCACCATTAGTGTTCTCAAAAATAATATAAGGAAGTGTCGTACCTGTTGGTTGTGGTACTATTATAATGTTTTTAGCCATTGGTGCAATTCAAAGGGTTTATCTTATTTTATAAATACTCACAAAAAAGTTTATTATTCATTTTAAATACCGATTTGTATTTATCATTCAAGTTTTTTTTTATATAATACATTTAATAAATATTTAAAAGTCATTTAATATGCCGAACTACATAGTACAAACTTATTCAAGAGGTGAAGACTTAACTAATCTATTAGTTAATAAGGTAATTCTTGAGATAGAAAAAGAAACTAAAAATCATAAAACAAACATACAAGTAATAAACAACAGTAACTTTATAGTGGTGAGAGGAAATACCACACATAAAACACCAATTAACTTATCTAAATTATTTATATCATATTATAAAACACTCTTTAGTAGTGATATAAATTTAAATGTTGTTGACCTTATCGAATATGACACACCTGTTGAGGAAGAATCGATTTATTTTAAAAAAACATATACTAAAGATGAGTTATCCGATTCAATAAAAAAACAAACCTATTTAGATACGTTAAATAATAAGCACTACAGGTTTACCGCTTGTACTGATTTAAACATTGTATTTACTGCAAATGATTTTAATGAAGATATCATAAGTGATGTGTTAAATAATTTTGAGGATTATAAAATTTTAAAAAATAATTCTTCTGTTGAAACTTTTAAATCATCACAACATTACGGTAAAAACTTAAAAACATCTAAACTTTTTGAGTCGTACTTTAACTACATTGTTTATAATATATTTGAGAGAGGATTATGTCGTGACTTAACCGTTGAATTTTTTACAGACGCTAAGTTTGACACAATTAATTGGGAGAATATATCACTTAAAGTTACCTCAGACAGTTTAATGACAAGTAATGAGTGGTTAGAATCTTTAATTTTAGATTTATTTACATTTAAACCTGATGAAATAATTAAGAGGTGGGATTTGAATGAGTATGATTTCTCAGAAGAAATCATAAGTCATTTTAATATATGGAAAGTAAAAGATAAAGTAGGTGAAATGATATTATTTTAAATATCGTTTCACCTTAACCAAAGCTTCGTCTAAATCTTCAAAGTCATCATCAGGTACCAGTAATTTTATGTTAGATGTTTTGTCACCTTTTTCAACAGTCAATAACATAAACGCAGGAATAAACTCACTATCCGTAGCCTGAACAAATAAGTCGTATTCATTTTTAAAGACATCTATATCTCTTGGTGTAAACTCAATTTTAGAGTCCTTTAACATTTTTTTCATATCATCACAGTGACGACAACCTTTCATGGTGTAAACTATAACTTTTTTCATTTTAATATCATTCTATTATTAATAACTATTGCGTCAACATCACTATTATTAAATAAATCAATAGCGTCCTCTATTGTTTCAACTATTGGTTGACCGTTTATATTTAAAGAAGTGTTAAGTACCATAGGAATATTGGTATGTTTTTCAACTTCTCTTATCAACTCATAATAAGTTGGATTATCTTTTTGATTAACTGTTTGAACTCTAGCAGTACCGTCAACATGAGTAATGGATGGTACTAAGTCAGGTTTTTTAACAGGACATGTATATAACATAAAAGGTGATGGAACATCAATATCAAAATACTCCTGACAGTTTTCTTCAGTAACCGATGGTGCAAATGGTCTAAACCATTCTCTAAATTTAATTCTAGCGTTTAAGATATCTTTCATATTAGGGTCAACAGGATTAGCTATAAATGAACGATTACCTAACGCTCTTGGTCCAAATTCTGAACCTCCTTGAAACCACGCAATAATTTTAGATTCACTAATCATTTTAGAGATTACCTTCACATCATATTTCTCACCAATAGTTTCATTAGTATATTTTTTACCCGTATAAACAATTTCTGAATTACTATACTCTTTATTATCATTACCTAAAATATGATGATAAGAATAAAGTGTAGAACCAACAGATAACCCATCATCACCTGAAGCGGGATATATGTAAATGTTTTTAAATTTACTTTCTTTAAGTATTTTATAATTAACATTACAGTTTAAAAATGAACCACCCGCCAAACATAAATTACCACCATTATAACCTTTTGTTAATTCGTATAATTCATCAACAAACATCAGAACTATTTTTTCAAAAATATATTGTACTGAAGATGCTAAGTCCATACCCTTTACCGTATCAACTTCTGAATTAGTTAGTATTGTTCTATTACCACTAAACTTAGGTTTTTCTTTATATAATACATTATCTTTTTCTATCCAACCCCTATAGGTATGTGGGGGTAATCCCGATAATTTAGAACCCATTATATAATAAAACTCTAAATCACCTGAACTTAATTTACCGTTATTATTAATTATAAAATCCTTCCATTGATTAATAGCTATTTCATTGGGTTTACCAAATGATGATAATCCCATCAACGTTCCAGCTTTAGTTAATCCAGGACCTATCGATAACCAATCAGTCATTTTGTCATAAAAAACACCAACTAAAGTATTAGGTGCCCCTAAAATTTCTAATCTATCATTACTACCGTAATGGTAAGACCCACTTTTTTCAGGATATTCACCCGAAGCGTCTAATGTCATTATGACAGATTTTTTAAATGGTGATGTGTAAAAAGATGATGCAGCATGTGCAGTTTGATGATTTACTAAGTAACCTTTTTTTACATAGTGACCCTCTAAAACCACATTAATATTTATGAAAGGGAATGACTCCCTATCTGTAGTTGGTGTCACTAACCAATTATCATTAAATATATCATACCCATGTTTGGTTAGAGGTGGGAGTTCACCTTTAAATGGACTATCTTCATCTTTATCTAAATAAATTTCTATAAATCCGTTTGAGTTCCATTTATCGTACCCCCCAACACTTATATAGTCAACTTCATCAAATGAAATATTAGAATCACTTAAAACATAATCTATTGCTACCCAATCAATGTAAGAAGTTTTTTTAAGTCTATAAATTCTTTCACATGATATAGATGAAATAACTTTACCATCTTTTAAAAGTGAAACTGAAGCATCATGACCTAAATTTAACCCTAATATAATCATCTACAATATATTGTTTGCCATTTCAATTATTTGATTCTCTTGAACTAAACCTATTTTTGTTTCAACATTTTTACCTTCGTTGAAAGCCAACAATGCAGGTATTGAACGAACACCTAATTTTGCAGACATTTGATTATCAGACTCAATGTTAAATTTATATAGATTAACTTGATGACCTTCACTTGTCATTTTCTTATCTACACTTTCAATTATTCTTGATAACATTCTACATGGTCCACACCAATCAGCATACATATCTACTATAAATTTTTCACCACTATTAATTTTTTCCTGTAATTCTTCCGAGTTTAATATTCTCATCTTATATTGTTTTTAAATTTTTATAACTTCTTAAAAAGAAAATCATACCGTCTGATGATTCTTCTTTACAAATCGTATAGAACTTATAAGTATTTTCGTCCTTCCTTTTAATGAAATATAAGTAATTAAAAGTTTCCGAAAACCTTATAAGTCCTTCCTTTAATATTACTTGACCACCATTAAATAATTTGTGTGACCAAATAATCTCATTTTTTTCTAACATTCGGTTTAAAGCCTCATGAGTGTAAAACTCAGTTTCAATAACTGTTGATAAAGTATGAGCACCTTTACCAATTAGATTATTAACGTGAGTTAATACTTCTTTAGGTAAAAGATACTCTTCTTTATTATTTTGGTTATTATTTTCCATTACTCAACATCCCTATCTAACGGTTCAGTCAAAACCATTTCTTTAACTTCATCACTTACTTTTACATCACTATACATATTGTGTAGAGTTTTATACAACTCTTCCGCGTGGTTAATAGATTCATCAATAATATTAATTATTCGGTAAGGGTCAGCATTTGATGCTGGTCTTCTATCTTCAACATATCCTTTCCATTCTTTTTCAGTCGATATTGGGACTCTAATTGACGCTCCTCGGTCAGAAACACCCCAACTAAATTTATGAATTGATTGTGTTTCGTGGTCACCGGTTAATCTCATATCATTAGACGAACCATAACACTTAATATGTTCCATATGTCTCGATTCAAACGTCTTAAATATAGCATCAAAATATTGCTTTCCACCTTCTTCTCTCATTTTTGTATTTGAGAAATTACAATGTAATCCAGAACCATTCCAATCACCAGTAACAGGTTTAGGGTGATATTCAATATTAAATCCATAGTCCTCAGACATTTGATTTAATATGTATCTTGATATCCACAAGTCATCACCTGACTTTAATTTACCTTTACCTAGTACTTGATATTCCCATTGACCTAACATTACCTCAGCATTTGTACCTGTAACCTCAATTCCCGCCATGATACAATTTTCCATATGTTGCTCAACAAAAAGTCTACCATTAACTTGACCATTACCCACACCACAATAGTATTTACCTTGTGGTTCAGGAAAACCATCTTTAGGGAAACCAATCGGTTTTCCATCTTTCATAATAGTATATTCTTGTTCAAATCCAAACCATAAATTAGTTTCGTTTTCATCACCTATTAGTGCTCTCGTGTTTGAGTCGTGTGGTGAGCCGTCAGGATTGAGTACCTCACAAAAAACAAGATAAGAATCCAACACACCTTTATTAAGTGGGTTAGGATATAACCTAACAGGATTTAAAGTACAGTCCGAAAAATTACCTTCAGCTTGTTTAGTGGAAGAACCATCAAATCCCCATTGAGGGCAATCATTTAATGAAACTCCATGTAATTTCTTACCTTTTACTTCATGTAATTTAGCGTCTACTACTTTTACCTTACTTCTTAGGTTTGGTTCAGGACTATACCCGTCCAACCATATATATTCTAACTTTATCTTCATATTATTCTGTTTCTGTTAATTCTTCAATTGGTTCACCATCAGTTATTACTAACTCGTGACATAACCCCAATAGAGATTGTTGATTTTCATATAGACTCTCATAGAATTCTTGAGATACATCATCGTACTTTTCATCATCCCAATCCATATCCTCAAGCGGATTTTCAATATCATTGTCTTCTTCTTCCCAAATACATGGTGTACCATCTCTATCTTTTTTAATCACAATTGCACCAATCGGACTGTAAGTTTCATCTTCGTATGTCACTTCAATTTCTACATTCTCATCTAATGTAACACACAGGTTATATAGATGGATGAAAAATTGTTTTGGTGGATACCAAGCAGATTCAATAGAAAACTCCCCATCGTTTTGAACATCATACAATGTGGTCCATTTAGAACCTAAATTTTCATTAGACCATGTGTTTAAGACACTACGGTCTTCAGTTAATTCAACATCATTATAAAATGCTGTTGCGAATGCGGTAATAGGACTGTCACTATCATTATTATTAACATTATCTACCATTGAATCAATTAGTTTAATTGACTCATCGTTACCTTTAATGGTAACAAAACTTTTTAAATTATTTGCCATATCTTTATTCTTCTATTAATTCAGGCCACTCGGTGTCCTCTAATACTTTATCTCTTACCAAATCAAAATCATCCACTACTTCATCATGAACTTCATCTTGGAGGTCATCATCTCCACTTTTCCATCTCTTAACTTGGTCCTCTGTTAATTCTTCTGTGTCTTCCCAACGAACTGTTGTGATAATCACTTTTCTTCTTAGTTTTGCCATTTTCTTTTTTATTTATTATTATTCGTTTATTCTTGTTTAGACATTTTAGCTCACCTTTTCTTTTCGGCGACTTTTCCAATCTCTATCCATTTTATTTACCCTATGTTTATTAGTTGACTTAGTATTAGGAAACCGACTAAAGTTACCCATTCCGTCCATGTCCATTTCATCCCCCTTAGGTTCTACCATTTGACCATGTCTATCGTAATAATTAGGGTAGTTTTCTTCTCTTTGTTTTCTAGCCCCGTAGAATATATTCCAAATTGTAAAGTAGATATAAGCCCCAAAAATAACTCCACCAACTATAAAGAATGCTAAATTCATGTTGTACGTCTTTGTCTGATTACTATCGCAAATAGGAGGATAGTTCCTGGCCAATGCGCTGAGTATTGGGCCTCTTCTGTGTAACCAGCCAATCCTAAACCTACCGAATATAGTAGACACATAAATGCAAAGATTACTGGGTACCAGCTCTGAAAAAATTTACTTATCTTTTTCATTTTTATCATTTTTTTAATATTCGTTTTCTCCGTATGCCAATGCTTGAAATCCACCGGTCTTTGTCCACTCTTCATTTGGTACACCTACTTGAATAGATTCATCACATCCCTTAGTACGAGAATCGAAGAACTCATTTTCAACATAAGCTTCTTCCATACATAAATCATATACGGCATCCTCACCATAAACTTCTTTATTAGTTTCATTCTCATAGAATTCGTATTCATTCCACACTTCGTTTTGTAGATAGTTTACCAATTCTTGTTCTGAATCACCTTCATATGGTGGTACACACTTTCTTAATGCATCTACGTTAACCTCAATAGGTTTACTTGCTGATGAGATTGTCCAAGTCTCAATTTTACGGACATAAATTTTTTCTGACATATTTTTATTTATTAGATTTAATTTAACTCACTAAATTATAATCATAAAAAAAGAGGTAGTCAACCTACCTCTTAATTTTTTTTACCTTAAAATGGTAAATCGATATTAACTGTGTCATTAATTTCATCTTCATTATCCCACCTAAGAATAACTCCATCGTATTTAGACTTTCTGGTTATAACCCTACCACTTCTATAAACTTTAGAAAGTTCAGGTGTTTTTAATATATCACTTCGATATAGTGAATTTATCTTATCATCTAAAATCTCTAACGTTGTGTCCCACATAGTAGTTAATTTACTATTTTTACCGCCAAGTGATTGTACCCTTTTTAATGTGTTACCGATAAATCGATATTCTATCGTAGCCCGTACTTTACTATCTTCACTACCAACCCTCAATGAAATAATAATATTATTTGGGTTTTCAACATAAGTTCTAACGCAATTATTTTGAGTTTGCGATTCTTCATTGTAATCGTTGGTAGTCATTAATACTTTAGGGTAATATTCAACACCAACTAAATCGGTAACGCTACCTTCAATTAAACTTACAACTCCGTCCCCATAATATCTAGTGACAACACCTTTTCTATACGATTGTAGTAGTTCAGACACATCATAGTGTTCATTATTAAATTGTTCAATATCTTTAAATTTAACTTTAAACTTATGTCCGTGTTTATCTTCTAATTCTTTAACCATGTTAAAGTGTTCGATAAGTGAATGTAGGTTTAATCCGTTATTTAAAACATTAACAATATTTTGTTTATGAAAATTACTCGTCTCTAAATTGACTTTTTCAACTTTAAAGTTTGAGGAAAAATGAAGATTACTTTTAACAAATACGCTACTATTAACTTTGTTAAAGTAATCCACACCAAGTAAAGTATACACTTTATTTAAGACTTCAAAATCTAAATCATGACCGACATTTAAAATCTTACGAATTTTTCTACCATTTAATTCATTAACATTCATATATAAAGAAACTAAATTGGTTTGTTTTCTTAATAATTTTTTAGGTATCGATAACTGAACATATTCTCTATAGTTATTAGGGTATTTAAATTTATTGGTCTCCAAATATAGTTGGAAAAATTTAACCTCATAATCTTTACCTCTTATATCTTTATTGACGCCACATCTTTCTTTAATTCTACTTAAAAAAATATCCATAATATCGTTAGAGTGCTCACACCTATCGCTATATTTCTTTGTAACCTGCCATGAAAGTTTTGAGTTTTCTTTAGGGACTCTTTTAGAAAAGTTATTGTTACGTAATTCGTTATCTCTTAAATGTCTCCTTATTTCTAAATTTAAAGAACTGAAAACATGACCGGTGAAGTCGTTAACTCTAACTTTTTTACTTAATATTTTTTTATTTTTTTTACTTATAGTACCCGAATAAAAATTATTATATTTAAAATTATATGTTATGTAGGTAAGGTATTTTCGAACCCTGAAGTAAGATGACCCAACTCGTCTAATTCTTTCCGTTTGATATACCTTACATGAAATTTTATTAGGATACTCTTCAACAACTATTGTTACTTTTTCTGAACTAACCTTAGATGACGTATTACCATAATTGGATTTGAATTCTTCCTCAGAAACTTTATCAGTTTCGAATTCTTTCCAATACCCGTATTTATTTTCATTTAATCTTTTAACGTATTCTATGACAGTATTATCACCTATCTCATTACACGTATGGTATTTAGTAACCAAATACGTGTCGATAACTTTTTTATAATGTAATGTCTTTTTATCCACAACACAAATGTAGTTAAAATAAAGGAATAAAAAAAGAGGAATTAAATTATTCCTCCGTAGTAATTAGTATTCGATATTTGTATTTGATAACCTTGTTTATTTAGGTTATCACACATTAATATATCCCAATCATCGTAACTATAATTTTTACTATCCATGTAAAGCGAACTAACACTAAATGGTATTAAATCATTTTTTATTATATGAATACCATATATTGTATCAACATCCCAAATACCCTTCTTAATATATTTTTGATAATCTTTTTTATTTTTAGATTCAAAATTAACCCATTCACTACCCTCCTTATTAATCATTGGTCCGATAATTCCCTTACATTCATTAATTAGTAGTTGAATAGATTTAATATTTCTAAATATATGGTTAGACTCCATCATAATGACATAGTCAGCCTCGTCATAGGATTCAATAAGAAAATTCTTTCTTGATATAATTTTATTACTATTGGTACGTGTTATTTTAAAACTTTTAAATATATCAGAATACTTTTCTTTGAACATATTAACTTTGTAATCATGTTTACTATCCCCATAAATTATGTGAAATGAAGTCTTATCTTTTGGGTAATTCAAAAACCTGATGTGGTCAAAAGTTTGATTAATATCTGACACTTTCTCATCTAAAAATAAACCAATTAATATATCAGATTCATTCGTATATTTTTTGATTTTATCATTATTAGGAGTGAAAGATTTTATAACCCTTTTATCAAATATTTTTTCATAGTAATCATTTAAAGTATTCTTTACTACACTACCACCATTCGCATGAATTATAAGTGGTGACTCATTAGTTACAGTATTTTTAAGATTACCTCCCTCAACAATAATATCTTCTAAAGATTCATTCATCGTTTGAAATAAGAATTGGTTATAATCTAATATAGTGTCTTTATTACCTTTTAGGTCCTCAAAAAACCTTTCAGTATAATATAACTGGTCATCGTATTCATTATTAACCGAAACTTTATTAACTAATTTTGATATGTGGTCACCGTAACCAATAAAACCACCTGAATTTAAATACCTATAGTTGGTAGGAGATTTTGGGTATCTCTCTTTTAAACTTTCATCTGGCCAACATGTTTTTTCAGCTGAGAATACTATAGGTGATTCCATCTTTCTAAACCTACTAACTATCTCTTCTGATGAACCATTAATAATAACATCATATGAGTCAGTAAAAAGTATAATATGATTACCTAAATCAGGATAATCCGATAACTCCTCTTTAAGTAAATTTATTTTTTGTGAACCACCTGGTTTAAGTAGGACCCCATTTTTGGCTTCACCACCTGTCCATTCTTGACCTAACCCTAAAATTTTATATGGTATATCATGATGATGACAAGACTCCCTAAAACGGACTAATTCTTCGTTTTCTTCTGTAGCAACAGTAATGACCATAAATTTGTCAATACCATCACTATAATTATTATCTCTAAAATACACTGATTAATTAATTAGTTGTTTATTTCATTTAGAAAATAAATCATTAAACAAATAAATAAAGGGATAAATAGGGGTTATTAGTTTAAACAAAACATTCCAAATTTAGTTTTTTGAAATATTTGACTATCAGAATATGAATTATCAACTTCTTTAATTTTATTTAGTTTGATAACGATGTCCATTATTTGTTTGTGTGTGAGTTGTAATTCATCACCACTATCGTGGTTATCATGAATAGTATTATACACCTCATTAAAAAAATCACGTTCAGATGCATTACCAATTAACTTTATAAGTTCAGTTGGATTTTCTAAAAAGAAGGTTTTAAACTGTGAAAAATATATTTCAATATCTACGTTTGACATAATAATGATTTAAATAAAAATTACACGAAATTTTAAGAGTTTTCAAGTCTTATTTGAAAACTTTAATATTTTTGTCTTCAATCATTTTTTGAACCTCTTCAGGTATTTCAATATTAGGATTAGACCCTGCCAATGTAATAACCGCTAAATTTTTCATCTTATAATCATTACCATTTTTTTCAGCCATCTCTTTTGGTAATGACTTTAAGTTTTTATTATTAGGTAAAGATAAGAACATCAAGTCCTCTAAATTTGAGATTTCTGATGGTAATTCATCTAATATTCCATCAAGGTGTAAAGCATACATGTTTTTAAACCTACCAATACTACTTGGTATCTTTATATTTAAATCTTTTGCGGATTCCTGCCCGTATCTACTGCTACCACTTGTTTTAATAAAGTCTAATCTACCTAAGTTGTTTGGTAAATCGTCAAAGAACTTATCAAAACCATATAAAGCAATAAATTTAGATGCAGCATCTCTAGGGTACTCTACCGAAATTTCTGTACCATCAGCATTAGATAGTCCTTTCATAAACTCAGGTTTAAAGAATTGTTTCAAACCTTCTTCCTCACCTAATAAAAAATCAACTAAATTGATTTGTCTATCATTAACATCCATAAATTGGTTACTAGGGAAGTGAAATTGGTACCTGTGTTTAGGTAACCCTGATATATCACCCACTTCCGTATCGGTCTTATCAACTAAAACATAAAGTGGTCCTTGTTTAATGTATGTATTAAAGTATGATAATCCAGGTGCTGATGTACACCATCTTGTCTCTTTATTTTGACCACCATAAAAACATGCCGCTTCTTTACCTAAATCCCCTTGGTCTTCAATCATGTAAACGTCATATTTACTACCTGAGTATACCAATTCAGCACCCGGATGAACTTTCATTTCTTTTCGTTCAGCCTTAGTGGTACTCGCTTTCTCTAAACTAAAATCTTTAACAGTATTAAATAAACTATCAATAGTTAATTTATTAATATCTCTTAATTCATCATCAATTTGAGATTTGAACCTATCAAACTTAATAAGGTCATCAGTTGTTTTGTATAAATCTTCAAAAAATAAATCTGTTTTTTCTTTAAATTCTTTTTTAAATTGTGGAGTTCCATATGACGCCTCAATGTTCGGTTCAATTTGTAAAAATTGTTTAATAATCCAATTTACATATTTACCCGCCTTTTTGATATTATCACCATCTCTACGAGTGGTTGGGTCAGTCATCACCATTTTATTAAGTTGTTCAAGTGACATCTTTGCTGGCTTAACTTTCTCACCTTTCTTTTTAGGTTGAGTATAAGTCTTCTTCAGAATCTCGTAACGACCCTGTTCTACTATGATACTCTTTATGATTTGATTGAACTTCATATCTCTATTTGTTTTCTTATAAATATATCAGAAATTAAAAATGTTCTATTTTATATGGGTTATATATCTAAACTAAGTTGACTACTCTCATGTTCATTATTCACGGATACTTCAAATTTGGTAAGGTTAGGGATTTCATAATTCATTATTAATAGTTCAGTACCTTTATTTTGTTTTTTACCTTTAGATGCCGCAGCTGCTTTAGCGAAGTCTTTTTCAACCCATACATATTGATTCTTAGGAAACCATGTATGTAATAATTCAAAATCATAGTAAGATAAAGAAAATTTACTTTTTACATTTTTAAGTGAGTTAGCCAACCTTTCATGGTCATCTCTATCAAAATCATGATTAGAATAATAATTTTCAGTCTTCCAATAAGGTGGGTCTAAGTAAATATATGTCGTTGGGGAGTCATATTTCTTAATAACATCATCAAAGTCCATATTTTCAATATGACTTACCGCTAAGAATTTTTTAACCCATTTTTCATTCTTTAATTTATCCCTAAAAGTAAGGTACTTTGATTTGTATTTACCTTTTAAGTCAATATAACTTGAAGTTTCAGGTTTACTTCCACTAAAAACTTGAGTAAGGATGTACGCGTATTTAGCGGCTAATTCATAGTTTGGTTTAGTACTCACGGTATACGTATCTACAAATATCTCCTTTTGTATCTCATTAAATAACTCTCTATACTGAGGTGGTGTTGGAAAAACACCTCTTTGTTGACAGGGTATGTTGTCAACAGCCTTAAGTAATTCTGTTGGGTTTTGGATACATAAAAACAAATTGTAGTTGAGTGGATTAAAGTCATTGTAAACGACTTTCTTTAAATTTGGATACGAATCTAAGTCCATGTTATAAAAACACCAAAACATCCCTCCGAATGTCTCAACATAGACTTCCATATCTTTTGGATAGTACTCTACTATCCATTTACCTATTCTACTTTTACCTCCTATATATGATAACATAATTTTCTTTTTTACAAATATAGGAAAAAATAAGTAAAAGGCAAATGTAAATCAAAAAAAAACCCCACATAAGTGAGGTTTTAAATTTATTTTTTAAAGAACTTAACTAGTTTAGTTTCTATCCGTTCTAATCGGTTTTTAAGTTTGATTACTTTAGTTTTAAATAAATTCCAATTTACTGTAGCAAACACACCAAAAGCGAAACCTGCGTAAATTTTAAAACCAAACGCCCACAGTACTAATCCTGCGAGTAATCCAACAACACCTTCAATACCGTTTAACATTATCCATGTTTTAATAATGTTGTAAACTTTTTTAATAAAATCTAAAATCTTTTTCATAATATTTTTTTATTATAAATATAACATTATTACGTATTCTTATCTATTTTGCAATTTACAATCACACATTTTTATCTTAAACTACCTATATAAAATTATTATTATGTCAAAAGAATACAATGTTAAGTCAATAGAATTAAATGAAAAAGAAGACTGTAAAACATGTGCCAGAGGGTTAAATGTTGGTCAAAAGTTTGTAGTATTATTTTCTTTTTATATGTTAGCGACGAGTATATATGGAACTGTTAAGTTAATACAACTTTTAATTAATTCATTTTAGTAAGTCCTTTAATTTTACCTTATCCTCATCACTAATAGACTTGTTAGTCACACCCACTTTTATATAGAAATCCCCAATTCCACTTTGAGTAACAAATCCTTTAGATTTTACTCTTAGTGGTTTTTCTGTACTTAAATTTTTAGGTAAATTTATATCTAAATCCCCATCAGGATGAGACACTCTAAACGTTTTATTTATTAACATATCTATAGGGGTTATATTTAAATTAAAAACTAAATCTTTACCCACCTTCTCGTACTTACTTTTAATCATATTAATTTGAACTAATAAGTCACCTTGAATGTTATTTAGATAATCTCCTTTACCTGCCGCCCTTAAGAAATCACCACTATCAACTCCTTTAGGTATTGATACCTTTAAATTTTTAAATTTATCGATAGACCCCGAACCATTACAATTTAAACAAGGGTCAACAACCATTTGTCCACTTCCTCTACAAGTATGACACGGAGTATCCACTGTCTGTGTGAAAAAACCTGTACCCATTTTTTGTCTTATAAATCCTCTACCCGCACAAGTTGTGCATGTATTTTTTTTACCTCCAGTACCGACACATAATTCACATGAAATCTTAGATTTATAAGTTATCTCCTTTTCAATACCGACAAATGATTCTTCAGGTGTTAAAGTTACTCTTATTACTTTATCTTTAATTTTAGGTTTAGTTGGTCTTCTTTGTTGGTTAAACATATCAAAAGGATTACCACCGAATTGACCACCGAAAGGATTAGGGTTATCGTACTGACTTCGTTTTTTTTCGTCACTTAACGTATCGTAAGCCTCAGCTATGTCTTTAAATTTTTCTTCTCCCTGAGGGTTTACATCTGGATGATATTGTTTACTTAATTTTCTATACGCTTTTTTAATCTCGTCTTGAGATGCGTTTTTATTAATATTTAAAATTCGATAATAGTCCTTCATGCAAAATTATATAATTGTATTGTTTAAGAATAAGAAAAAGAAAAAGATAATCAAAGGTTATCAGTCAGAGAAACGCGCAATTACTAAATTTAAATCATTAATTAAAGAAAACAATATCGACTTTGGAGTAACTTATGAAAATGCCGAGTACGTCACATATGAATTAGGATTATTAACCAATCAAGATTCATATCAAGTACCGTTATTTAAAGAAGATGAATTTGGTAGGAACACTGAATTATTTATGGATTCAGATACCGATTATATGATAAAACGTATGGTTCCTTATTCTATTGAAGAAAAAATTTACGATTGGTCAACTAATAATCGTATTACATTTAATGATGTACTTAAAAAATACTGTATAAAAAAAGAAATGAAGAGTATCTCTACTCTTCATAATAAATTAATTATACAAATTAATGATAAGTTTTTTGTATTTAGTTTAAAAAATATAGACGATTCACATCGTTTACTTAGTACCTTAGAGAATCATTTTAGAAATAATGGGAGAAATGATGCCATATTTGTAAGAGATACATCAACCACTCAGAGAAAGTGGATGTACAATCTTTTAGTAAAAAATGGTTTTGATAAGAAAAAACTGTATCGTCAGACCACTACTTTTTCAAAACGAACGTAAAGTTAATACCTGAAATTTCAATATTAAATTTATCATTACTATGATAAACCGCGGCAAAGTTTTTTATTATTTCATTATATTCAAATGACTCCAACTCAATAATAATTTTTACATCACCTTTAGAAAGTATAGAAGATTCAATATCATTAGATATCTTAGCTAAAAGACTTAACTCATCCCTAAAATTACTTTTATCCTCTCCCATAACGTATATTTCTTTTCAATGAAGATAGTGTTTGACACCATTTCTTTATCGAACCCTTGAATGTCTTTAATAAGTGTATTTTTAGATGATTCAATTTGCCTTATCGACTTCTTTTTCTCTAACTTCAGTAGAGTCAACTCTTTCTCTATCTCCTGATTTGTTATCTTCTCCATCTATAATTTCTTTTGAATTTATAATACTTGTTATCTCATCCACATCAAATTTAAGGTTCTGTAAGTCCTCTAAATTTTCTTTTTCAAAAATACCCTTTAACTCCTGAACTTTGTTTCTAAATAATTTGTCTTTAGCTTCTCTCTCTAAGTTAGATTTAATTATGTTATCAATCAAATCTTCAAGTTGATTAACTGAAGTCTCATTTATTGGACAAACAAATGAAAGGGATATCTTGTCTCCATCTATACCATTTTTAACAACTTCAATACCCTTACCCATATTACGTGGTAATACCCATTTATTTGAAAATAATAAATCGTAACTAACATGAGTATCCAGTATTCTAACCATCTTTAGATTTTTTTGTATTTTATTTAAAAAATTATAGTACGTATTCATATTGCGGTAATTATTAATGTTATTAAATAGGATAAACATAGACCGTAGTAAATTAAGGACCCTACACCAATCTCGAACTTTTTAGGTGGAGTTGATAATAGGGCCTTTATGAAATTTACTGACAATCGTATGATTGATAATGATGTAAATACTGCAATAAAAATCGCTATGTATGTCATTATTGTTTCTATCACTTTATTACTTATTTTTTTCTTCCAAAATTTCTTTTCTCAAATCCTGTAGTAAAGCTTTTAGTTGTTGAGCTCCTTTTCTTGCTCTTACACCTGCGGATTTATTACCTTCGTAAAACTTGTTAGTATCTACTGAAAGTGTTTCCGTCAACTCTTTAATTGTTTCTAATGTTTTTGTCATTTTTAATAATCTTATTATAGTTTATGTTTTTAAAAAACTTAATTTTATATTGCTCATTGTAAATAGAAATGGGAAAAATTATAATTGTACTGAACGTTCCAACGACTTATAAAGGTCAGTAAACATCTCAAGGTCAGGTTTGGTAATCGTTCTTCTCCTATTAAATAACTCTCGTAAGAAGCTCTCTATTGAGTCTCTAACGACCCCATCTAACTGTTCATAATACACTTCCATATAAAATGATTCAAAAAAGTCGTAATCATTACTACTGAAGTTAAATGTTATATTTTCCTTTTTGAAATCTAATATAACTTTATCAAAACACCATCTAAAGTGTTCTAACTTATCATCATTCATTATACCAATTTTTGTCGCATTACTATCACCATGACTAAACCCTAAGTAAGTTTCACTAATTAAGTAATAAAGTGAAAAACTAAAGTCCTCAAATAAGTCACAGTATTCAGGTATAATATTATTAGCACGATTCCATGTGTCGATATCTTCCTTATCCATAGGTGTAGATAGCCATTTAAAAAATTGGTCCATTCTATATCTTTTCATAGTAAAAATATAGAACGGACCAAAAAAATATAAAGTTTTGTTTGTTATTGAGTTTTGTAATTGTGTGAAAATAGTTTTTTCATCTTATGAATATCTTCATTTACTCTCTCTTTTTTCTTATCTGTTTTAACAGACTCTGAAACCTCGATACCCGCCATACTATCAGTTGTTTTTTTCTTACCTGAATAATCAGTCACGGGTTGAGGTGCTTTGTTATATGATTGTTTCTTAAGTTTAGCTAAAATGTTTTTATCCATTCTATCTTTTACCTTTTCTCCTGTATCTGTCTTAACAGCATTTGCCCATTCGGGATTATTACCAGTTTCTGAGGAACCAAGAATATTCATATCTAACCACTCTTCATCAGGTTTAATTTGGTCATAATCTAAATTTTCCATACCACCTGAACGTGCAATTTGGTCGATGTACTCCTCAACACCATCAGATGCAGTATACATCATCTTATCATCTTTTCTATCTCCGTTACCTGTTGGAAATTTTTCAGGGTCAGCCACATATTCTCCTTCATCAGCATTTTTAAGATAGTCTTTCATTTTTTTAGTAACTGATTTAATGTAATCTTCATTATCTTTCTTAGATGTCTTCATAGCCTTTTTTTGACCTGTAATCCCTGAAATTTTTTGTTCCTTAACTATTCGTTGGATTAACTCAATCATCTCATCTTCGGTCAATTTTAAACTTTGTTTTTTAGACTCGTTTTTTTCACCCTCTACAGGATAAGTCTTACCATCAACTTCGAATTCGTCTTTACCGTCTTCGATTGCTTTAGCTCTCGCTCCACTAAATTCGTTACCTTCTTCTACTTCGTCCTCACCCATCTCTTTACGTTGTTTATCTATATCAGAATAGACACCAACAACTTTAGAGTCACGTCCATCAAACTTATCTCTTAACTCAGGCATCTTACCCATACCTTCTTTTGGTTCATCTTTTTTAGTCGCCTTTCTTTCCTCTTTACGGTTTTTGGCTACTTCATAGTACTCTTCCATCTCATCAATTTCAGTTGAAACAGACTCAGTTATATCTTTTACTTTTTTGTTGACTTCCTCACTTAGAACTCTCTCTACGAGGTTTTCAATCATATTTTCAATATCTTTCATATCAGTATTTTTATTATAAATATATGGTAAGTATCAATTATTTATTTAACTTTTCCATTATAACTCCTTTAATAAAGGAACTATCCAAGTTATATTTTTTTGATACTTGTTTTATGGCTTCTTTAACTATATTGTTTTCAAAGAACTCTAAAGCATTGATGTCACCCTGATTACAGTAAGGGAACTTCTTACACTTATCTTTTATTTTTACGTATTTACCTCCAGGTCCACCTAACTTTGGAAAGTTCTTATCTTTAACTGACCTAAGTTTTGAATAAACATTCTTAGGCGTATCTATTTGTAATGGGTCCTTTTTTGGTCCTCCAAATGGTGCATCATAGGCTCCAACAGAAGATGAGGTTGTAGCCTCTTTGGATTCAATCTTCTCTAAGTTATTATAGTAGTTTAAATCCTCGTAAATGTGGTCCATCGCGATTTCAAAAGCTACCATCATTTCAGTAGTATGTTCTAATTCAACATTAACACCCTTCTCTAAAGCGTCTATAATACTATCGACATCAACTTTGTGATGAGATGCCATATCTTCAATACTCATACCATCAGATAAACCACCTTCTAATTTTTCTTCCTTAATTTTTCTTTTTTGAGGCTCACTAAATAAAGGTCCGACATAACCACCGGCTGAACCTGCACTAGTTGCTTCATTCGGTTCTTCTTTAGATGTCTCCATCTCATCATCTAAGTCTTTAGCTATTTTAGTTAATATTTTAGTTAAAGTATCACTAGTTAATCCTTCAGTCTTACCTATTTGAGGTGACCATCCTTCATTACCATCTTCTTGCACCTCTTTTTTAAGTTTACTAGACGCATTCATAAAATCAGTAACTGAATCACTATCACCATGAACGGTGTAATTTTTACCCATAGACGCAGTCATTGATTTACCTATCTCCTTTTTAAGTTGTTGTGAAACATTTTCCATTATTTAACATTTTTTAGTCTTGGTTCCCAAAAACTTCTTTGAGTCCACATTATTTTATAAAATTCTTTCATAACCTTAGCAACTATTTCACTAACATCTTTGGTTATTTTACCTCTACGTATCTCATCTTGTATTTTCTCGATAATTTTTTTCTCAAACTGATTAATAGTCGTTGACCCAAGGAAGTCTTTTATTTCTTTCCTTATCATTATCTCGATGTCGTTTTTGTCTGCCTGTGTTAGTGCCATATTAATAAATATTAAAAAATCTTATAACCTACACTTATTCCTATGCCCCATGTAGGTTGAAACGAACCATCTATACTGTATAAACCGTATGATGGACCAATTAACATACCAAAACCCCTTCTACTTTTACGTTTTGGAGGTGACTGTATTATATTAGGTTTTATATCCATAAATTCTACACCATTAACGAATGGTATCTGTAAAATACTTGGAGGTATTGGGTTCCCATTATTATCTGTTGGTTGTACAACAACTCTTGTTAACCCATTTTCCATCTCCAGTTGAGATAGTGTAAGTGAAAAATTTAAATTGTGTTTTAGTTGAGATGATTTTCCGATTCCAAATCTATCCACTAACTCTAACTTCAATGAGTCTTTAAATGGTCTTAACTTAAACCAACTCTGGGTCTCAAGTGTATATATTTGGTTGGAATCTTTTATACCTAAACCGATATTACCAACACTATCACGTTCAATGTTTGTCATAACGTCATTAGTGACTATCTCTGAACTCACATCAGTAACGTATATATTTTTAACCTCTACGTTTTCATCGAGTTTATCGGCTAACTCTTGAATGTTTATTTTAGCGTCATTTAATTTTCTATCTAATAACTGTAATTCACCTTCTCTAACCCTTAAAAGTGATTTAACATAAACGTTATCCTCTTCAACAAACTCTACTGAATCTTTTAAATTTTCGATATTATTAAAGAAACGGTTTTTTTCATTTTCATATTCAACTTCTTTAATTTCTATTTCATTTTTTAATCCTTTAATGTTATCACATTGTTTAAACAATAAAACAATTAATAATGCAAAAATAACCCCTAAAAAAAACTTAGGGTTCTTCTTGATAAAATCAAAAATACTATTAAAAACGTTTATGATACCAGTTAATGCAATCATACCGCATCTATATTTTTTGTTTTCTTTCTTTGTGAAAGTACTTTAGCCCACTTAGCTTTAAATTTGTCATAGAAAGAGGTAAGTTTATTAATTAACTCCACTAAACCATCATCTAATTTAATCATATCTCCATTGATATATACTCCGTTGTCTTCGCCTATTGAAAAGTAAAATTCAACATCGTAGTCTATTACTTTACCTGACCAATCCACATTATTTGGATATAAATTTAATGTGCCGAAATCAGATAAATCAGATACTTCATTTACAAATTCGTCCATAGTTTCTTGAAAAGATATTTTCTCATCTGTTGAGAGTTCTAGTTCTTGTTTGGTATTACCGTGTAAAGTAATTAATCCACCAGACACTCTATATGATTTACTTTTATCTTCATCAGGGGTAGTTTGTACCTCAATTTCTTGTTCAGAATCTACCTCGATATTTGTCGCACCATCATCTTCTATTTCTTGTTCACTAATAAGGCCGTTTTTTGTTAAAACTTTTCTTGACTCTGTAAGGTCATTTTTACCTAACATATTTCTAGATACATTCAGTAAATTCTTTAATTCATCGTATTGATTACTCATTTTCTATTTTTTTTATAAACTCTTCAAAGTTAAAAGATGGATTTAAATCGGTTCGTTCTCTATAGTAATTACTGTAAGACGCTATACCATGAAATTTCTCAATCTTATCCACTTTAACATTATGACCAATAAAGGTCGTAGGTATATTGAAGTCAGCACATAACTGATTAACTAATACAGATAAAGTTTCAATTTGTTTATCAGTGTAAGGTTGCCAAAAAAAGTAACCTCTCCACTTCCTCTCATATATCCTATCTTTATAAATATTACCAATCCAGTTAATGTAACCACCAACTAATGGGTTTTTACGTAACCACCCTAAATTTTCTAATGATATAACTATTGTAGATTTATTATGGGACTTTACATCCATATAATTACTATAGGTTTCAGGTGGTATAATTTCATGTACCTCACCCTCTCTTGAAATCACATAATGAGGTAATTTATTATATTTACCACTCATTCGATATCTAAGACTATTTAAATAATCTTTAGCGTTACGACCCGTATGTGTTAATAGTATTTGTTTCTTTTTTTTATAATTACCAATAGGTTTAAGTCCTATCAGTTTTTGAATTTTCACCGCCATCTCTCCTTCTATATGTTAGAATACGTTTATTTGGTTGTGGAGTGACTTTATTATTCTCTTTTTTTTCTATATTCTCTGATTGTTCTTCTACGTCACTTTCCAAATCAATCACTTGTGATAATTTATCAATTTTTTTCAATAAATCATCAGTTATCACCATACTTTTTTCATTTTCAGTCTCTTTGGTGTCTATTTTACCTAATTCTTTTTCTAATCTACTTAGTAATTCGTCAGAAACCTCTAAAGGTTTGGGTTCATCATTAAGTAACTCTTTTTCAATTTTACCCGCCTCTTTTGATATTTCTATGGGATTACCTACTAAATTATCTTTTTCTGTATCCTCATTTTCATTTTTACGTTTTAATTGATTAAACATGAAATTAGATGCAATTACTAATGAAATTGCTAATGGGTCAAATACAAAGATAATAATTAACAAAAGTACGTTAATTATAATATTCATAGGTTTACCTGTTAATTCACTTAAATATTTTAAAGGACCTAATTCACTTGCTATTTCAGCACTACTCTCAGTATCTAAAATTTTAATATCGATACCGTTAATTGAATCGGTAGCGGTCTCCAACCTAATAGATATTTTATCTCTTTGTGCCACCGCAGTATTTAACTCATTTTGTAATGCCTTTCTTGTACTTGAAGAAGTTGTGGTAATTATTTGACCCGTTTCTTTATCTTTATACTGGATAATATTGTTAGATAGACCATCTCTAAGACTTGAAATACTTTTATCTAAGACCCCCTTTTCAGTCATTAAGTAATCTCTACTATCTATAAATCTATTTTTTCTAAGTTCTAAAACTTCAACTCTCTTATCAACAATACCCGACTTAGTCGCCGTCTCTTGATATGCCGCAGATAAGAATCCATAGATACCTGCAGAAGTAATAAGTACTAATATTATTGTAGCCAAAGTTAAGTAGAACCTTAACAATTTATTAATCTTACCCCAATATTGATATAATAGTGATGCAATAACTAATTTAGAAACTTCTAATGATGACGCCATTACTATAACCTCAAAGGTCGCTCCCGCAAATAACTTACTAAGTCCTGATACTGAATAAAACGCAGCAGAAACACTCACAGACAAAGCCGAGAGTGCTACTACAGTAGGGAAAATACGTTTTTTAATTTCTTTTAAAATACCCATAAAGTGATTTTAGTTATCTATAAATAGTTAAAAGTCTTATAAGTAATCAAATAAAGTAGAGCTTTCGTTACGTAATTTACGTAAAGCCTTTTCTTTAATTTGTCTAACCCTTTCTTTAGTTAGGCTAAAATCACCCCCAATATCTTCAAGCGTTCTTGGTGTGCCCGTTAACCCATAATACTCTTCAACAATATTTCGTTCTCGGTCGTCAAGTACTGACATAATACCAAATAACCTATGTTTTAACTCATCCGCAGTGTTAAAACCTTCATCTGGTTGTACTGAGTCTACATTCTCAAGTAAATCAATTAGAGTGTCTCCCTCGTCATTAATAAAGTTATCTACTGACGTTGTTTTTGGTAGACTTGTAAATTTAGAATCTAACTCAGTATTTGTCTTTTGAGCGACTTTTTTGGCTTTATATAAATCTTGAACAACATTAACAGGTAGCCTAATCGTCCTTGAGTTTTCATTAAGAGATTGTAAAATAGATTGTTTAATCCACCAAACCGCGTATGATATAAACCTGAGTTTTTTTGTCCAATCAAAATTTTTGATTGCTTTCATTAAACCATAGTTACCCTCAGCAATTAAATCTGACATATCTAACCCTTGATTCTGATATTGTTTTGCGACCGTAATAACAAACCTGAGATTACCTTCTAACAATTCTTTGTGAATTGAGTCTCGTTGTTCTTGTGTACAGTCATTCGAACACATTATATTCGATAACTCTTTTTCTCTTTCGGGAGTCATGACATCGATTTGTCTTAAGTCTTTTAAGTACATTTGAATGTCATCTTGATTTAATGTATACATACTGTTGTTGTCTCTAATTTCTCGCATATTCGTCTAATATTTGTTTTTCGTATTTAGTTAATTTATCCACACCACTTTCTTTAACCTTTTCAAGTAGTTCATCTAATGTTGGTTTTACAAAGGTAACATTTTTTTTCAATTTAAGCTCATTTATTAAAGAATCTTCTTCATTGTAAAACATATTATCAATTTCATCTTTATCAAAATTCTTCATACTATTCTGTAAGAAGTAATCCATAATCTTTAACATTTCATCATCATCCTGTTTATTAGGCATTTTTTCATACTGCATATTTTCCGTTTCTAAATCAAATAAATTCAATTTTAACGTATCATCAATATGTACCGCCATCTTATTAGGATGTTCAAATAAATACCACTGGTCGACAATTAATCCTATAGTACTGTCAATAAATTCTCTTAAATCCTCAAATTTTAGATTTGATTCAAAATTACAGACCACATGCGTATCGGTATGGTTGTATTTGAGATACTTTGAGGAACTTACTGGTGATAATTGTAACGGTATATCTTTTAGGATTGTTGAACCCTTTTCGAACTCCGAAAAAATAAACAACATATAAGGTTTAGACTTTTCTTGCATATTACACTTTTTTTTAATTCTAATTATATTTATAAGAAAAAACAAATTATTATGAAAAAACTTGTCATTCCTGAATCTGAGCTTACAAATATAATACAAAAAGCCGTAGAAAAAAAACTTATTGAACAAGATTTTACTATCGAACCTCAAATAAGTAAAACACCAAGAGAAACTGAATTAGAAAATGTGTTTGGTAAATACAGTGGTGAGATACCTGCTGATATTGTTAGATACATGAGAAAAAATCCTAAGATTGTTATAAACCGTTTACTAGATATCTATGGACCTAAGATGTTAGAATATATGACCGATATGGTTATTGATGATGAAACAGAACCAATTAATGAAGATTCCGCAGATGAAAATAAAGATGGTGTCATAAGTCCTAATGAACTTTATAGACATTTTGATTTAGATAAAGATGGTGTGGTAACAATGGAAGACTACGCAGCTCATGTAGATTTTCATTGTGAAAATCCAGATTTACTTCAACCTTACAGAGAAACTGAAGAATACATAAGTAAGATGGATGATGAACGTGATGACTTTGTCGATTTTTTTAACTCGTTAGAGGGTGTAGATTTTCATAATAATGTAGTTTCAGAACAATTTGATGAAGACGAAGACGAAGAAGAAGAGTTTATTAAATACCCTGTAGATGATTTTGACTTTGAGATGGATGAATCTGACATTAATGACATTTACGACCACAAAGGACCTTTAAGAAGGTTTAGAGGGTCAATTTATATTGACGATATGGTACCTGAGACAGATGATAAAGAATATGATAGAGCAGTGGCTAAAAAAATGTTAGAATTTTACAGAAGTCAAATTAAAAATAGAGAAACTTATGTTGGAGGTGTAGGATTTAAACAAAGAAGTTTATTAGACCCGTATGATAATATGGACTTCTAACTCTTAACATAATAAAACTAAAAACCCACCAATCGGTGGGTTTTTTTATGGTTTAAACCATTTGAAGAGTTATGTTTTTAAAACTATCTACTAACACTCCGTAAGCGGGGTCGGCCCATGTTTTAGAACCGATGGATTTCCAGTGATTATAGTCAGCCATCTTAGGAAAACCAGAGTGGATATCTCCAACCGTTAAATTCTCGATAATAACTTTATCAATTATGTAGAATTTACTAGCTTTCATAGCTAAGACCGTTTGATAGTTACCGTATTGGTTTTTTACTTCAAGGGTATGTAGTCGATTCTTTTCCCATCGAGTGGCAATCTGTGAAAGTTTACCTTTACCCTCTGAAATCGTTAGAAACCCTGCAACACACTTAGTGATTGCTCTGTACTCATACTCAGTTTCAGAATCAAAGCCGTTATCATTTACCATGAATTTACACATTTTACCATTAACTGATTGCTCTACTGAAAACCCTTTACCCATTACGTTGTTATACTCTTTAATATACATATCTTTCCTTTTTTTATATTGTTAAACCCTTATTGTTCTACAAATATACGGCAGATTTATCTATAAAAAAAATATTTAACACTATATCTTCACAACTTCGCTAAATTTTACTGGTTTTGTCAATACCGTACCTATACTAAAATTTTGTTTTAAAATTAAACCATCTTCTCTAACTTCCTGAATAATGTATGTCGAATCTAACCAACTAACCGTCTCACCAATTACAAACATGTCAACACTCATATAATCACTGACACTTAATTACGTAATGTACTTGTCTACGAAAACCATTGTACTGTTCATCTGAATTACCGTAAAGAATACCATCTACCAAAGCTAATGCGTGTCCCTTAACAATCATAAAGTAATTGCCTTTTGGGTGTTGTTCCATAAAAGACTTAACTGTATACCCCGTTTCTTTTTTATATTTAGGGTTGGTAAGTTTTTTTCTACCTCCGAAAGACTTTGTTGGATGGTAACCCATAAGTCTCATTTTCTTACCATTTTTTTGTTTACCTAAAATATTTTTAAGATAAACTGAAGTGTAAGTCCCTTTACAATTTGTTCGATTAAATTTATCAGAGACAAATTTGTGAGCCTTATCGTAAGGTAAGTCTAATGACATCATAAATGCTCTAACCACACAATCGTTACGTTCAGACTTCGCAACTTTACTTTGTGATTGAGCGATAACGTTTGAGTCCCTGAAATACGTGTCTTTGATTTTTTTTCTAGTCACTTCCCCACCCCAACGAGTCTCAACTGTAGTTGTTTCAATTATGTCGTATTTTTTTGCCATATTTCCTTGTTTGTTTTACAAATATACGACATTAATTCTAATCTACAAAACGTAAGAAAGTTATTTTACTGAATTAATATAATTCTCTATTAAATGTTTTGGTTTCCAATTTAAAATCTCCTCAGTATCAGTTTTAAACTCCTCACTAGTAAATCTTTCTCCTCGTCTTTCAGGTATAAACTCCCAATCACCAAACATCTCGGCTATCTGTATTATAGTATGATTAACACCACTTCTAAGATGCCACTCATGGTTTTTACTCTGTTCACTTATCAGTATTAACCCGTCCACAATATCACCAACATGTGTAAAATCTCTCTGTTGGTTACCTGGTTCAACAACCGTTAAATTTTCCCCATTATTATATTGTCTTTCAAATATACCTATAACAGTCGCGTAATCACCATCAGTTATTTGACAAGGACCATAAACATTATAAAAATAAACAATTTCATAATTTAAATCGTACCACTTACCATAATTTTTGATTAATTCAACCATCTTAGCTTTAACCCAAGAATAAGGGGATAAGTTTTCATCTTCACCATCATTTCCAAACTTTGATGATGATGCCGAATAAATTAACTTACTACCCCATTGTTTACACTTTTCAATTAACTTAGATGTTGAATATAAATTAGTCTCAATAAGGTAATCAACATCATCAAAAGATTTAACTATTCTTGAATATTCACCAAAGTGATATACGACATCGGGAATAATACCCCCACCACTATCGATGTAATCATTAACTGATATGTCTACGTAAGTCACATTTGGCGAATCAATATGATTTTCTTTTTTACCTGTAAAATAGTTGTCAACAGAGATTACTTTATAACTAGGATATTTATTAACTATACTTTTTATTAGGTTAGAACCTACAAAACCTGCACCCCCTGTAACTAATATGTTCATACTACACTCTTTTTGAATAACCAACTATTTGGTAAAAATCTTTTATTCCATCACAGTAATCTAAGATTAACTGCAATAAGGCTTTAAACATAAACGCACCTTCACTTTGTTTTTCACATCTAATAAATAGTTCAATAAATGTTGTTAAGGTATCCATTTGATAGTATCCGTGACCGTTTAGTTCATTGTATACTTCATCCAACTCATCTTTAACTTTTAATTCGTAATTATCTCTTTCATCAGTAGTCTTAAATGGTTCCATTTGGTCATACTTGTCTAACATATTATATACGAAACCTCTAACCAAACCTTTATTGTATTCACACTTAACAAGTAAATCAACAATCCAATGAGTATGACTTGGGGTTCTTAATCGTTTTCCAGGTTCCCTATATTTTACAATAAAGTCTAAATCAGGGTTATCCCCTCTAAATCCTTGATAGGTGGCAATATGTGTACCATCTCTCATTTTATAATATTTTAGTGGTGGATAGTACTCGTCTGTCCCTCTTTTCTTGTATGTTAACTCTTTTACCATTTTATTTATTTTAAATTAATATTTTTTAAAAATCTCCCTCCGCAACTTGAAATACGTTTAACCCATTACTTCTCCACATGTCAACCACTTTATTCCTATCGTCAAAGACCGCAAATACATCTTCTTTATTTGTGAATAAAGTATCTAACCAACCTTGTTTCAAATCATCATCAGACATAAACTTAAATTGTTTATTATCTGGTCTCATCTTTAAAACATCAAATGGTACATTAAAATTTTCTAACCATTTTTTAGTCACATCTTTAGTAGTTTTTAATCTACCACTAAGGATAACAATTCTGAACCCACTATCTTTAAACATTTGAGCAACTTTTATAACTGGTTGATTCGGTTTATCTAAATTTATATTATTAGGGTCAAAAAATATATCCCAATCAATTTTACCATTATCCTTAGTTGATAGTGTTCGTCTATCATCTATAAGTGCTAATGTCCCGTCTAAATCAAATATAATACTTTTCATACTTTAAAACATTTTAGGTATTTGAAAACATAAGAAAGTTACATATAATAGGGCGGCTAAAATTAATACCACATCAACACTTTCAATTTTCTTAATTATTGTTTTTATATTTTTCATCTCTCTTTGGTTTTAAAGGTTTCTGCTTTGTAGTTCTTGATGCATTCTTCTTCCATCAACTCTACCATTTTAGAGTAAGAGATTTCTTCTCTATTAAGTTTCCATTCCAACTCTCTTACAAATCCTTGCTTTAAGTATTTACCCATTGTCTTTGGTGTTAAAGGTTATCTCTTACTGAATTTTTATGTAACATTTGACTAGTTTGAGCAATACCAAAGCTCACCCAATTATCACTATTGTTAAACTGAGCTCGGCAATGATTCATTATACCTTCTCCATCAAGTCCCCATTCTAATTGTTTCCCTGAAGCATCTGTAACTGGATGCCATTTAGTCTCCCATCCATCATGAAGGAAAGTAACCCAAGCCATTTCTTTATTTAAATCTATATTTTCCATATCTATAAGTTTAGACTACAAAGATAATAAAAAAATTTCAATTAAACGTTATCATTGTAAAAAATTACCTCAACACCGCTTTCTTTAAACATTTGTAAACTTCTTTTTGCGTGTTCGTCCCAATATTCTCTATTTCTAGTGGTGTCTTTTATCTTACAGTGTATTCTTTTAATCCCCGAACTTATTATACCTTTAGCACAATCACTACATGGTATACCACAGGTTAAGTACATTGTACTTTCTCTTAAACTAACACCTATACGTGCCGCGTTATATATAGCGTTTCTCTCTGCGTGTTCAATCCAATAATACTTTTCAGGTCGTTCCTGTCTTTCTTCAATATTATCATTAATACCACGAGGAAAAGAGTTATAACCTGTTGATACAATTTCATTATCTTTTCCGACAATTACTGCACCAATATGTGTCCTCTTATCCTTACTCTTTTCTTTTACCTGTTCCGCAATATTTAAAAAATATCTATCCCATTCCATTTTACCCTATAATTTTTGTCAACCACTCTTTAAGGTCAATGTAGTTCAAAGTCCCAAATTTATCATTATATTTAGATATGTCTAACGCATATTTTCTATCATGACCTAATCTATCTTTTACGTATTCAAACTTAACATCTTTACCAACTATCTCAGATACAATTTTAATTAATTCATTATTAGTTATACGATAACCACTACCAATATTAAAAACTTGATTAACTTCATCCGATAACATTATATTAATTATTGATTTCGCATTATCATCGGCATGTATCCATTCTCTAATTTGTTCACCATCACCGTAGACTGGAATAGACTCATCGTTTTTAATCATTTTAATTATCTTAGGTACCATCTTTTCGGAGTGTTGATTTTCCCCAAAATTATTACAGGTTCTAGTAATCACGTAAGGTAACCCAAATGTCCTACCAGCTGACTGCACTATTAAGTCTGAGGAGGCTTTAGTTGCAGAATAGTATGATGACCCAACCAACGAAAATTCTTCATCAGCGGACACCTCTAAACCATAATCATTCATATCCCCATATACTTCATCTGTAGAAATATGTATAAATTTCTTTAGACCTTTAACCTTTAGTGCTAATTCAACCATATTAAACGTACCCTCAACGTTAGTCCTTACAAATGGTCTACCATCTTTGATTGAGTTATCTACATGTGATTCAGCCGCAAAATGAACTACGTAATCACAGTCAGGTAATTCAGTCAAATTACATATATCTTCTTTAATAAATTTAACCTGAGTATTGATATTGTTAGGGTTAGATGCATATGTGAGTTTATCTATAACTGTTATTTCACAATCATTTATCTCACTATTTAATTTGTTTACGAAATGTGACCCTATGAACCCCATTCCACCTGTAACTACTATTTTTATCATTGTTCTACTTTTGAAACGTTATTATCTTTATTTATTTTTACCACACTATCGGCCCATTGACTAACTAAAGGATTATGAGTTATCACAAATATTTTCTCGAAATACTCTTTAATCTTTTGGAAGAATTGAGACACCATTTCTAAATTCTCATTAGATATTTTACCAAATACCTCATCAAACACAACTATGTTTGGTTTCGGTAAAGAACATACCTTACTTAAAACCGCCCTTAACGCCAATGAAGCTATAGACCTTTCATATCCTGAACCTGAACTCATTAATTTTTCAATACCAGTATTATTATCTATCATCCAAAATTCAACCTCATCTTTTTCAGATATCCTAACCTCCAATTTAAACTCTGCAGAATCAATCAATAACCTTTGTAATTCTGAATTAATTACCGGTGTCATACTTCTCATAATCATTTTGGTTATACCTTTTTTACCAAATAATTCTAAGTAAATTTTATATAACCTTAATTTCTTTTCTTCATCTTTTATTCTAATAATAAAACTATTATTCTCATCAATCTTAGAATTACGGTTTTTAATATTATTTTTTGAATCACTTATTTTAGTATTAACACCGTCTCTTTCAACTGTTAAAACATCCAACCTCATATCTGCTTTGAGAATGGTCTCATCAATTTTTTTATTTTCCTCTAATTTTATTTGAACCTCTTTGAATCTTTTAAGTTTATCTTCCAAACTACCTTTTTTAAGTTCCAAAGTTTCAAGTTGAATTTCAAATTTTTCCTTTATAAGTTTGTTTCTTTCATAGGTATCAAAATCTTTTTTAAGATTTACGAAAGATTGTTCTTGAAGTGACAACTCCTTTAATTTAAGAGTAGAACGACTTATACCTATATTAATATCCTCTAATTCTTTTTTTCTCTTTTCTGTGTAAGTTGACTGAGCCAAAACGATACCACAGTATTGACACTCTAATCCATCTTCAAACGTTTTTAATTCTTCAATGATATCTTCTTTTTTCGAAGACATTGTACCCTCATTAACCTTTTCAGTTGATAACTTTTCTTTTATTTGGTCGTGTTCATCTTCATGGTAATATTTTGAAGGTTCAACTACATTGATTGAAGTAAGTTCTTTAAGTGCTACACCTATTTTTGACCCATATTCTTTAATCTCATCTTTCATTGATTCAGGGTTAATTCTAAGTAACTCATCATCTAACCCTATGTGTTTTTTTCTAATCAAATCGTCTCTATAACCCTGACCTTTCTCAATACGACTATTAACATCACTAAGTTCATCAACATATTTCAGTATGTTTAAATTCTCTTGTTCAATATCGATTTTCGCAATTTCATTCTCTTCCTTTAATGATTCAATATTATATATATTTGAAATCATTCCCTTACTATAGTTTGAAGTAATTTCTTTAGCTACGTCTTCTTTTAACTTAAGAGAATCTAACCCTAAAAATCTTGATAAAACTTGTCCTCTAGCGGTGGGTTTAGAATCAATTAATTCCTCTAAATTAGTCGAAGTAGTTAGTATAGTCATTAAGAAATCATCCATAGTTCCTATAGATTTCTTTATAAACTCTTCGGTTTCCCTTCTTTGTTCACCTGTAAAATTTTGTAAACTACCGTCAGACAATTTTTTGAAAAATTCTAAACTAGTACTAACAGTGTAATCTGTTTTATTTCTTTTTAGTTTACGATTGACTTCCCTAACTATGATGTAATCCTCACCATCAATTTGAATTTCACCTTTAACTACTACTTTATCTTTATTTCTAAATCGATTAAAAATTTCTTCAGCTTTATTAGTCTTAGTTGTCGTGTTAAAGAATAAAAATAGTAAAAGGTCCACAGTCAAAACCGTTTTACCACCAAAGTTAGGTGGATTAGATTCTACCGCAGTAATACCTTCTACTTTTTCAAAATCTAAAACTTGTTTGTCACCAAATGATAGAAAGTTAGAGAATTCAATATTTTTTATGTACCACTTTTTAAATGGTGTTATATCCGCCTTTTCGGAAGCAATTTTATCCTCCACTAATAAATCAATGTTTAATACTTCATCTAAACTTTTTTCATACCCATTAGCAATTAGATATTTTTTTATTAACTCTTTTTGAAAATTTTCATCTAATATATTCATAGAAACGTCTACGGATTGCACATCCATATCTTCCGTCTTAACTTTCGTTATTACGTTTACATTCTTAGATTTATATTTTTTTTCAAAATAAGACCTAACTCTCTTTAGTCTTTCCTGAGTAAAATTATCTGGAGTATCTTCCCAAACAACTTGAATATAAGGATTTTCTAAAGTATCAACATCTAGTTTATGACTCATATAACTGTAATTTAATTCTTTTGGCGGATTAAACAAATCCATTTTAACTCTATAACTTTATGTTAAGTGGTTGTTCATTCTCAACAACCTCATTATTTTCAGTTTCCGCTGATAATGTTTTTCTATACTCCTCTAACTGTTTAGTCATCTCAGCAGTATACTGTTCTTGCATTTTTCTTTGCATCCCCTTAATTTTAGCGTTTCTCGCTTGAACTCTTTTACGGTGAGCCGTAGCTCCACCTCTTGTTTTACTTTTTGGCATAATTTTAATTATTTATCTATTTATTAATATGAGAGAACTAATAACAAAAATACTTTCCAATAAACTGGTAAAACTTTTATTTTCAGTCTCAATTATTGTTTCAACTATACCATCAATTATACAAGATTTTAATGGAGTAGTCAACAATGGTTATACACATTATGGATTAATGTTTGTAGGTATTATGTACGGAATGGAAAGTTTATTATGGATTATGGACATATGGAAAAAATAGAATCATTTAACAAAAAAGTTATTGAATTAGAAAAAGGGTTAGAAAGTAACCACCCTAACTTTGATGAGATGGACCTTTATCAACTTAAAAAAGAAATGTTACTTTATAAATTAGATAACCCTAATGATACTAAGATTGACACCCTATTATCCCTAATGGATAATCTTGATACCGCTTTCGATAAAGACCAAACTGAAAAAATGAACCGTAAGTTAAACTTACTTACGATATGGTCTACTATTTTCTTACCGTTATCTTTCTACACCGGTATGTGGGGAATGAATTTTGATGATGTACCTTTACTAACTGGTGACCACGGATTTTGGGTATTTTTAGGTTTAACAATATTAACTATTGTTGGGATGTTCTATTATTTTAAGAAAAATAAGTGGTTTTAATTGAAATAGTAATTAATCATATTATCTACATTTCCATTAGAAAATCCACCCATTAAGAGTACGTATACTAAGTACATCCAACCAAATAAATAATGAATAACTAACCAAAGTAATGATTTATTAAAGTACCAACTTACTAATAAAGCGATGACTTTATAAACCATTCTCCAATCACCAGGTACTAAATAATACCTAACTTCTTTTATTTCATTATCCATTACCTTTTGTTTCCTCGAACCATTCCACAATCGTGTTAATCATCCAAACACCACCTGAAGCTAACATACCATCAAAAAATACCCCAAACGCCATATTAACTCCTAAAACCTCAACAAATGGTGACCAAATAAAACTCATTAAAAACCCAACCCATGTTGAGGTACACATCATACAAGATATTAATCCTGATAGAAATACTCCCATGAAGTTAAATATTGATAGTCTATTTTCCGCCCATCTATGTAAACCGTCTCTTAATCCTTTAAAAATTGAACCATACACTAATATCTGACTCATTCCGTACGCTGCTATTAACCAAATTACTAATTCCATTACTTATATATATTATCGTTTAAATTTGTAGAACCCATAAATTTACCCTTTATTGGTCCTTTTATTTTTTCTAATTCTACAACATTATTCTCAATTTGTAAAATCTTTTCATCTTTTTTTCTTATCTCATCTTTCATCTTTGATATGGTTTCCTGTAGTAATAACAATTTATCTTTATTAACTACTTTAACCTCTTTGATGACTTCAATAGGTTTTTCAACTATTACCTCTTTAATAACTTCAATAACCTTCTCAACTTCTGTAGGTGGTTTGTTTAATTCAATATCTAAAGTTTGTCTAAGTTCATCTAAACTTTCATCTTTCTTAGAAATCTCTTGAGATAACTCTTTATTCACCCCCTCCAACTTAGTAATTTTACTACCAAGTTCTTTAACTTGTTCATCATCGGTAATGTATACCTCTTTTTCAACTATTACTTCTTTAGGTTTTTCAACTTCTACAATTTTCTCAACCTCAACAATTACTTCCTTTTCTACCTCTTTAATAACTTCAAAAGGTACTTCTTTTATAACTTCTACAGTTATTTGTTTTTCAACTATTTTTTCTACAGGTATTTCTTTAATTACTACTTTTTCAATAATTTTTTCAACCTCGATAGGTACTTCCTTTATAACCTCTTTTTCAATTATTTTCTCTTCAAATACAATTTGTTCACCATCATCAGTTGTTAGTAAACCATATTTTTCAATCTGATATCCTTTACTAAAACATATCTTAATAAACTTCTCAAAATCTAATTCGTTTAGTTTACAGAAACTTTTAATATCCTTTATCTCTTTTGTGGTAAGACTAATAATTGGTGAGTTGCTCATGTCCTTTCTCTAAATCTTCAATATTTGTTATTTTAAAAGATAAAAATGGTCGAGGATTAGTTAAATCAACAAACTCATAAGTATCTTCATCTACACTATAAATACCAAACCCATGTTTAGTTATACTCTCTCCAAAGTTCTGTTGAATAGTCGAACCGACCATATATGCTTTTTTATTATTAGGTATATCAATTACTTGTCTTTTATGAATATCTCCACATAATAACACATCTAAACCTTTAAATTTTTTTATATCGTAAGCATGGTCCCCAAAACCGTAACCAGTATCAGTAACTAATCCCTGTATTGGGTCATGAAACAATCCCACTTTATATCCTTTAGCATTCGATATTTCAGGTGGTATATTACCTTGAAATTGAGAATATACACACCAACTTATATTATCGTCCTCATAAATCCCTCGGTCTCTATAGTACACAATTTCAGGGTTTTTAAGTGAATCTATAATAGGTGTTAATGCGTCTAATCTATTAAGATTATTATTTAAAAAGTCATGATTACCAGGAATAAGTACTGTTTTAGATATTTTACTACATTCTGTAAGTATCCAAGCTACAACTTCAATAAGTTCAGGTGTCATTTGATTTTTACTATGAACCAAATCACCCGTAAAAACAATTCGGTCAGGCTTTATATCTTTAAATTTATTTAACATATCAGTTATAATACGCTTATATAAATCGTGGTCTTTAAATAACCTCAAATGTAGGTCTGAAAAATGTACTATATTTTTTATCATAAACAACTAAAATATCTATCTCCCCTATCACAAAGGAAGGTTATTACAGGACCATCAGGATTATATTTTTCAACATATCTTTCTGCGGCTAATATATTGGAACCCGCTGAAATACCTACAAACATACCGTGTTCTTTAGCTAACTTACGTGCCCTTAATTTTGCGTCCTCAGTACTAATAGTAATGATTTTATCAACAACAGTCAAATCAACTAAAAATTTTGAACCATCTCCTATCCCTTGTATACCGTGTAAACCTGGTTCACCACCACTCATCACAGGAGACTCTTCAGGTTCCACAGCAACTATATCCATATTAAGATAATACATTTTTAACATTGGACCGACACCCATTAGTGTACCACCTGTACCTGTACCACTGATTATTGCACTAGGTTCTATACAAATATTTCTACACTGATGTAATATTTCAACCGCAGTTCCCTCTTTATGTGATTCAACATTTAAAGGGTTATTAAATTGGTCACAATTAAACCAACCATTCACTTCACACATTTCATCTCTAAGTGCAATAGCGTCATCAAACGCACCAGCATCCACCTCAATAAGTTCTGCACCATAAAGTTTTAGGGTTTTCTTACGTTCCATTGACATGTTGTTAGGCATAATGATAACACACTTATACCCTCGTTCCGCAGCTAACCAAGCAAAGCTAACACCCATATTTCCAGAAGTGGCTTCACATATAGTCCCACCAGGTAATAGGGTTCCATTTTTTTCTGCTGTATTAATAATGTGTGATGCAGGTCTATCTTTGATAGAACCCGTTGGATTTAATAACTCAACCTTAGCATATATTTTATCACTAATCTTAAGTAATGGCGTAACACCTACATTGTCTGATAATTTCATCTTATACTTTTAAATTTGGAATGTATGAATCTATTTATTTTTTCCCATCGACTAAGTCCTGAACCCCACATAACTCTGTCGGTCATATCGATACACCAATTATCCCACTTTTCGAATAAAAATAAAATATCAACTGTTAATTCACCTGAATGTGTTACTGTTGGAAAATACCATGTAACTTCAAACAATGACCCTGACCATACAAACCCTTTATCAATATTAAGTATTTGAAACCCAAATTTATGATTATCACCACCTAAGTAGAGATTAAGCAAACTAATCTTTGTTGTCCATCGATTTGTCTTCCAAGCTATTTTTTGTAGTTTTTTTCTCATTTTTTTTATTATTTTTTTCTTCATTCCACATTTCATCCCAAAAATAAAATTCGTTTTCATCTGTCATATCACATATACACATTAGGTGGTTTACCGGGAAAATCCATATCATCATCTTGATTAGGTTCCCGTATGATTATTGGTTGAGTCGGTGGACCCTCCCTTCGTATAATTACCTCAGTATTTTCAGTTAAATCAACTTCCTCAACTTTATTTTTAATATGTCTAATATCATCAACACTTAAATTAACTTTACCCTGTATGAATCCATCAATCCATATTACAAAATCTCTACTTTTCATTTCCTAATATATTAAATTCTTTATTTATATGTGCACATTCAGTGCAAACATAAGTTTCCATCGGAACTAATTCATCAGTTGCTGAACCCGTTAGTAATTTACTAACTTTTTTAATGATAGTAACTTTATCATAAAAAATATTTTCACATTTTTCACATTCTACATTAGGTAAATCTAATGGATTTACTCTCATTTGGTTATTATTTCCTATATCCATATCTTATCTTTTTACTGAACAAAATGAAACGATAATATACCTTTGTCCTGTTTCCACAGGTAATCCCCCATGCCAATGAGTTATTTGACCAGGATGAATTGATATGTCACCTTTCTTTCCTTTTAATTTAGAATTTTGATTTGGGAAGTACGTTCCCCCACCTTCAAAATCTTCGTTTAATGTCACTACGGTTGTTATCTGACTCGCATCATGATGTAGTGATAAATGATACTGAGCATATGGGTGATATCTTGCTATGAAATTTTCACTACTCATATTTAACCATGAATTACCCTCTAATTTAAATAACTTATAACTTAATGGCCATATATATTTTTTTAATACCTTTTGATATGTATCACCTAAACCAATAGTACCTAAAACCATATCGGTTGTTGGATAACTTTCGTGTCTATCAACAGTCCAGCAATTACAAGCCTCAGCCTCTTCCATAATAAAATCACAAAACTCATCCGTAAATGCAGGAATAGTATATATATTTAATAATTCTTCATGAACATATAACTCCCAATTATCAGACATTAGTTCTGGTTTTAAGAATCTACGTTCCCACTCCGCTGGATTATCATCATATGTATACAACTCAGGATGAATATAATTACTATGTTTAACTTCCATTATTTTCTTTTTTATCTCTTTTATAATTTAGATATATCATACCAAAACATAACCCAAACATAAATGATGGGAGTTGCCCACCCGTTTCTCTACCAATTAGAAAAAATATGATTCCAAGAACCATTAAAAAATTATTAGATATTCTAATCACTTGTACAATATGTCATTAAAAAATACCTATCATTTTTATCAACTCTTTTCATACCGTATCTATGCGTTATTTGTCCAGGATACATATAAATATAACCCTGTTTTGGTACTATAGTTTTTCCATATTTCTCAAAAACTAAATCACCACCTTTACTTTCATCATCTAATTTACAGTACATTGAAATGTGTACATCATCATGGTGCATTCTAATTTCCTGACCCTCTTGTAACTTCAAGACATTATTATCGGGTTGTAATAGTTTCCATTTTTTACCCTCTAAATGCCACTCTTTTTGTACTATACTAAAAATGTAATCGTGAACTAAATGAGTCATTATTTTTTCTAAATTAAACTTTTTAAGGTTTGTTGAAAAAACAGGCGTACCCCATCGATTTACTTGGTCCCAATTAATCGTTTTTAAAATATCCACTAAATTATCACAGAATTTCGTATTAAAAAATGGAAACTCAAACACATCAGGAGCGACTTCCTGAACCATCATATTCCACTCATATGATAAAAATTCTTTTCTTATGTTTCTACTTTTCCATAAGTCAAAGTCACTGTCATCGAACATGTCAGGATATAGGTCTTTATATACCATAATCAGATAATTTTAAATTCATAACTTTATTTATTGTTTTTGAAGGTATTTTAAATTCTTCAAATTCACTATCACCTTTTAATAATACGATAACACACCCTAAAAGTGAAATGTTTTCATATTTTGTTCCTTCCAACATTTTTAAAATTAACCTTCCGTAGAATGGTAATTGTAGTTGATAGTGACCTAAAGCGTTGTCAGGTAAATCTTGAAATGGTGATTTCATTGGTTTTGTCCAATGAGTTTTTTTAAAATTCTTTTCTTTGTTAGTTTTCCAATCTGTGATTACTAACCCAAAACCGTTTTTCTCCTTATTCATTATTAACCAAACTTTATCAGGTTGACCCGTATACCCTAATTCAGGGTGACCTAAAACCATCTCAGTATCTAAAAGGTATGCCCCTCTTTCGTCCATTAATTTTAAGAATTTTTCACCCGCACTTATCATTGAGTTACTTCTTAGTTCTTGTTCAATATCACATTCAAATATAGGTTTACGTACCTCTTTATAATCACCATATAGTTCAATTGTTTTCTTCTCTAGTATGAAGTGAGCTCGAGACCCCATATTTGTTGCATATGAACCCGCGGCTGACCACTCATCTAATAATCGTTCCATCTCCACTCTATCCCCCTTAGCCTTTTTATAAGCAATGTCTTCAGCTGGAAAAGGTTCATAGAAATGTTTTAATATTTTAGAGACTGAAGGAAAGTTATTTCTTACTATACCATCCCTATCCTTCATAAAATATATATGTTCGGCTTCAGTAAATGATAATTCTAATTCTTTTTGTTTTTTATCTATTATATCTCTTATCTCTTGAGATATTGTTTTTAAGTTTTCCATTATTTTTCTAATTTTACATAACTCCCTTCAGGAATAACTCCCCGTAAGTCACCTAAATCTTTATTATCAGGTAGTTTTATTATATCTATTTTACCATATAGTTTTCCACCACTTAATTTATAGTAAAGTCCTTTAGCATCTTCCCAAGCGTCCGCATCTAAACAAATCTTAATTCTACCTTTAGATTTATCGTATAGTGTTTCCCAAAGTTTTTCAGATAGAAATTTACCAAGTAGTGGTATAGAATTAGGAACAAAAAAACTATCAAATACTCCTTCTACTATCCATATATCTTCATCCCAATTTATTCTACTTTCATTAAATATTAATAGCTCTTTGGGTGCTTCAGGATTCTTATACTTTAGTTTAGAATACTTATTCCAACTACGAGCAACAAAGTAATTTAATAAACCTTCATCATTAAATGATGGTACTATTATACGTCCCGCATAATCACCACTGTTAGCAAACCCAATATCGTATTTTTTAATGATTTCATCAGTTATACCCCTTCTTTTTAAATAGTTATAAGCTTGCGCTCTTGGTGGAAATATAGGATTAACATCACTAAATTTTTGATATTCTTTAGGTAATCTAAGTGTTTTATATTTTCTTTGGTCCCTAATAAACTCATCAGGCCTGACTAAAGTATAAAATTGTTTATCCTTCTTTGAACCGTATTTATCAATCAATCGACCTAAATGACCGTGAGTCCCATGTGTCTCAGAACAGGCCCAACATTTATAAACGTGTTGACCATAATTTATTTCTAAATTACCTTTACCGTCTCCTTTATCTGAACCTTTAATGTCGTGTGAACAAACAGGGCAGTCAAAAGATATCTGAGCCCTCATTTCATTATGTAAATGAGACTCACCAAAAATGTTAACTAATAAGTCAACTACCAATAATTCATCTTGATTGTCCATATAGGACTAAATATAAAATAAAGTATTTACAAAATCAACTACCAAAGACCTTGTTGTTTCATATAACCTTGGACACATGTGTACGCATCTGCTTGGTCAAAACATTCTTTCTTTAAAGTATTGTTACGTGTATATAACCACACTATTTGCGGTTCAGATTCCGCAACTTTTTTCCAAACAATTTCTTTCTTATCAATTGTTTTGGGAAGACCTCCAAATAAAACTCTTTTACCTTTTCCATTATCATTAACTAATTCTGGCCATGCAAACTTACGTGAATTATATGTTGATATGTAACGAGGTACTAAACCTAAAACTTCGTAGATTACCCTTGAAATCATAGAATTATATCTTAATAGTGTTCCCACGGTCCATATATTATTAGAATTAAGAAGTGGCTCTTCGATAACCACCTTAACAATATTTAAATCTTTGTATCCTTCTATTTTCTCTTTAAAACCATCTACCTTAAGTAATAGTTCTTCAATCTTTTCTTCAGGTTTAGGTTTTATGACTGGTGAAAAGTGTGTTAATTCTAACAATTTTTGACTACCCTCATCAAATAGTGCCCATCCAATAGTTTTTGTAGATATATCCAACCCTAAGACTTTAGGGGTATTATTTAATTCTTGTTTTGACATGTGATTATATTAAAAATCTAATTTTATAGTATACTGTTGTATACCTTGTCTCTTTTCAGGAGACTGTATCTTAGATATAATCATAAGTTCTTTATTCAAATCGTAAAGACCAACTTCAGTTATGTAAGCCGAATCTGCAGTTGACCATGTTGGGTTTTGAGAAGTTAAAAATTGAGTGGGACCTAAATTACATTTATAATTCATAACATAAATCGTAGCTTGAATGTCTGAAGCAATATTACCATAAAAATAATATTCATCTCCAAATGTTAAAGTAGGTTCTGGGTCATTATTTTTAGGTAACTCAATATAATTTGATAAATCATACACATCTCCGTTAGATACAGCATCATCGTACATAGTCTTATTTAAAATTAAAGTACTACCTGTTAAACCTGATACTGTTATATTACCATTAACCGATGTTCCACTTATTTGACTAGTGACATCTACCTCATACCACTCAGTTGGGTCGGGTTTCTCCCCTGCCGTCACTTTTTGGGCCAGTAAGACTATATCATTAGCTGAAAATCCTGATTGTGAACCATCACTGAATAAAAATGGAAACTCATTTCCAAATCTAACTGTTACATCAGCAGTGTCAGGTGGACAATCTGGGTCTGTACCACATATTTGTGTATAGTAATTACAATGTAACGACTCAGTAAATGCGGAGTGGTTAAACCTATAAGTTAACCATAAACATTCAGTCGTACCCGATAGAAGACCCGTATCACTACCAGTCGTACCATTAAACGTATTAGGTACAATTAGACCTAATTTTGGTGCGGGTAACGTCCAATTTCTATTTGATTTATAACTTAATGACGCAATAATTTCATCATCATCAAAAGTTATCATTTTTAAGTCCGGCCAAACTTTACCTACTCTATTTGGGAATCCATTTATATTAGGATTATTATCCCATAAATGGTAATACCTTATCCCCGGATTGTTCATATCATTATTTACATTTGATTCAATATAATGAGGTTTAAATAAATTTTCTTTTTCAAACCCATCAGGGTCAACATAAAATGTTTGTCCCATAGTACCACCTGAGGACTTGTGCCACATAAGTGTTGGAACATTTACTCTAAACCTACGTCCAGGTCCCGTTTGACCTGAAAGTGGAAACTGATTATCCGTGGTTGTTAATGCAAATTTCTCACCATAAAAATTATCAATAGATTGATTAGTATAGTGAACTATTGATATAGCTTTTTGGTCTCTTGGAGATAAGTTAATTTTTTCAGAAAATGAATTGTAATAATATGTCGAATCAGTATCGGTTTGACCAGTATTGGAATTATACCCTAAATATTCTTTAGTGCCTGTGTACCCTGTAGAACCAAATTGGTCGTACCCTTGATATACATTAGTAAATAATCCAGCAGGACTTTCAGTCCACGGAATATTCATGTTCCAAACTTTCACAAAATAGTTAGAGATATCACAATTACTTTCAAAATTAATAGCATCTTGATTCCAATAAAATTCAGGCGTATACGTATCATATAATTCAGTCATACCTGAAGGATAAAATATTACTCTTGCGTCACCAACATAACCCATACTCTGTAAGTCAGGTAATTGTCTATCAAGTTTAATAGTTACAGTTCCCGTATTTCCTGAAGTGTTTCCCGTAATATCAATAACTTTATAAGTTAAAACAGGGTAGTTATTACTTATTGGTTGTGTACTAAAATCAGAATAATAAACTGTCATTATATGGTTAGATATAACATTACCCGTTACACTAGCGTCGATAATTGAGGCGTTTAAATTAATTGTGTTTCCTGAATTTACAGTATTCATAGGTATAACATAATTAGGATTAATAGTATAAGCGCTCGATGTAAATGCAGTAAAATTACTATCTACAACATTACTAAAGTCATATGAAGTTTGTCCAGTAAAAAAACCTAACGTAGCAGCCGTATTATATATATTATCTATTATCGGTTCAGGAATTGGTATACCATAAGTGTTTGTTGATTGAGTTGAAACTAATAAAGGATATTTAACATTTGCTTTATTTTTTTCAGGTAATGGAGATAAGTTTTGTGCGTTATACTCAGCATCTAATACTCGTCCAGTCGATAAATCGGCATTTGGTATACAGTCATAACAAACCTCACTATCACCTACTTGAAAATATGAAACATTGAATGTTCCCTCTGAAATTCTTTTTCTTCCTGCGTCAGTTAATTTACTGTTAACTAATGCTGCGGTATCTTTTATTATGTATCCCATGTTTTATAAATAGTTTTATTATCTAATTTTTTATTTTTTTTATCTACGTTAGTGGAAGACAACCCGATTGAGTAGACTCACCAGTTATTGGTGTTGATATATCGTTTATGGTTCCACAGGTTGTTGTTCCAATTATTTGTACATTCTTTAATTGTACATTAGTTCTGTTTAATCCCGTAATAGGACAATTACATGAACCACTACTAACGAATCTAGGTAATGTAACCGTTGTACTTACAGTACCGTTAAAAGTTGAACTACCGTCTATAGTAATAGTTGTATCTCCACTACTACTAAATGTATAAATAGTAATTTGAGAGTTAGAGCAATTTTCTGGGGGTGGTGAACCTAATCCAACAGGTGATGTTGAACTGATACTTACCGCATTACCATCTAAACTACCCGTAAACGTATTTTCATATGTTACAGGGTCAGAATTACCATTATCAGGGTACGTACTAATTCTAGTATGAGCGAAAGCTAAATCAAACGATACCTGCACACCTGATGGTAACTGAGGAGTGACGACCACATCATATTGATAACTAACAACTTGTTCTCTTAAGCTATTAGTCACTACTTGGTTAAACTTATTAAGTTGTATTGTATATGACGGTGCACCCACTCCTTCACTAATCGTAAAGTTAGTAGTCGCAACATTACCTGAGTCATCTGTTACTTGACCAACATAACTACCTGGTTGAACATTATTAAATAGACCTGTCAATTGAGAAGACGTTATACCTTGAATAACATAACTATAAGGTGATGAACCTCCATTAGCATTCATTATTACAGTACCCAATTGACCTTCACATTGTGGTGATATTGGTGTAACACTTAAGGATAAGTTGGTTAAATTAGTTGGACATGTCCCTACTGTCATCACCCAATTTGCCTTTGTCGGTGGTACACCTTGATTTTGCCACGTTCCTGTTGGTTGTAATTGTGGAGGACTCTGAATTAGTCTCATTGCACCTTGGTTACCGCTAATAGAGGTCCATACTAATACTTCCCACCAACCATTATTAATATTGTATGTTAAGGTAAGACCATTTACAGTATCTAACCATTGGAAATTACCATTATTATCAGTACCGTTAGGTGTGAAATTATATTGTTGATTTAATTCACTATGACTCAAACATAACGGGTCTTGAGCAGGAGGCGTAGGTGTAGGTGGGTTACAAACAGTACAAGTAGTATAAGAACTATTAATTGTTAATCCAGACACTTCAAGTCCCGCCGAACTAACAGGTCCAATAAACTCATAACATCCCGGTATTTCATTAAAAATAATTGTAGGTTTGAAATTTGGGAATGGTGGTTCATAAGTTGCCCCTGAAACATAAACTGTTCGAGATGAAAATCCTGGACATGTAATAAACTTGTAAACTGTTTCGGTACTACTACCCACAACACATGTTGTTTTTTTAATATAATCTCCAAAATAATCAACAACATTAGCTATATATGTACCTGGAGATAAATTAGTTAAAGTATTACCTTGTTGACCATTAGTCCACGTTATAGAATAAGGAGGGGTACCGCCAAATACTTGAACTACGGCACTACCATCAGATGCTGTTGGGGAAGATGCGTTAGTAACATTACACTCCACCTCCATAGGTATTATGGTTATTATCGTACATTGATTTCCTGTTAATCCTGCCATTTTATTATTTTTTAAGTACAATCATTATATGTCCCTAAAGCTATCTGTATTTGAGTCGAGTAACCCCCACTATATACAGTTTGCCAGAAACTATTCATATTTATACAAGCCGTGACCGTAGTAGTAGATTCACCACCTAGTATTATAGTAACAACATCACCATTACAAGTTTTTACATTACTTAAGGTTATTTGTGATGATGAAGTATTATTCACACCAAACCCTGTTTTACAACCACAATAAGTGTCTGAACAGTCAGTCACTATTGAATATCTATATGCCGCACTCGGCCAATTAGTACCAATTGTAGTATTATTCTGACTTGACGTTATAGTAAAAGTTTTACCACCTAAAGTATAACAAGTATTAACCCCTTGCGATGGTACAATTTCCTGAACAAGTGCACCTATTCCAGCTAATCTGGCAGCACTTATAGTATCACCACTACTTAATGATGACGCTGTTCCCGTATCCATTTGTATAATCATTGTTTTATTATTCACACATCCTTCAGCTAATATATGTATTGCTTCACATTTACCACTATTACTACAATCACTATTAATTGTATTTAGAGTTGGATTTAATAATGGTGCGCTAGCATCATACGGGACTTTTTCATAACATTCGTCAATAGTAAATTGTTGACTCAATTGATTGGTTATCGTAAATACGAAACTTGCAAAATCATCATCATTTAATGTGGTATTAAAGGTTGTTGGAGCAACCATTAAATCAGACATACTAGGTGTTAAACCGGCGTTACACAATCTATATGTAGTTGGTAATGATGGGGAACTACTTGTTGGTGTAGGAGTATTTGTAGGAGTTAAAGTAGGTGTATTAGTAGGTGTATTTGTCGGAGTTAAAGTAGGTGTATTTGTTGGCGTATTTGTCGGAGTTAAAGTAGGTGTTAAAGTAGGTGTTAAGGTAGGTGTTAAAGTAGGTGTTAAGGTAGGTGTTAAGGTAGGTGTTAAGGTAGGTGTTGGCGTTAAAGTCGCATCAGGTGTAGATGTAACACTTGGTGTAGGTGTTAAGGTAGGTGTTAAGGTAGGTGTTAAGGTAGGTGTTGGCGTTAAAGTCGCATCAGGTGTAGATGTAACACTTGGTGTAGGTGTGATAGTAGATGTATTGGTTGGAGTATTAGTTGGTGTGTTAGTTGGAGTATTAGTTGGAGTTGGAGTTAAAGTCGCATCAGGTGTAGATGTAACTGTCGGCGTATTAGTTGGTGTTAATGTAGCCGTTGGTGTTTGACTTACGTCTATAGTGTTTGTTGGCGTAGCGGTATTTGTTGGAGTAGGTGTTGGTGTTGGAAAACCACAATCCTCAGTTGTAAAAGATACACTACATGTCGCACCATTTACACAACCTTGGTATAGCCAATTTGTTGTATTAGGTGAAGGAAATATCGGAGCCGGATTATAAAATGTTACACCAGCTAAATTCCAACCTGAAATTTCCCATCTTGTACCTGACCACTGTATTGAACCATTATTTGGTGAAATCCATTGATTTTGTCCATTAAATAGTGTTGTCGATAATGTATATCTAACCGTCTCCGTAAATCCATTACCTTCAAACACACCATCATAATAAGTGACATTTAGACATGGTCCTGTAGCACTAGGTGTAAGTGTTGGTGTTGGCGTGAGAGTAATAGTAGGGGTAACAGTAGGTGTCGCTGTCGGTGTAGGTGATGGTCCGAACCCGAAACATTCACAAACCACACATAAATCGGCATCTATAACTTTAATACAAAACGGTATATTTTCATAAATTGTCGGTAAATTAAATGTCGCAGGAAAATCAGCATTAGTCGCCACCTGACCAAGATATGTTTGTTGGGATAACGCATCACAACTATCAGCCACCCATATTTGAAATGGTGATACTCCTGTCGCACTATCTATACCTACTGTTGTACTCATTTATTTATCTATTATATTATTATAGTAACTCACATTATTAAGTGAATATGTTATTTTACTATAAGTATTTATCTCTCTTTCAATTTTATTTTTTTTATCCATAATATTATAATGGTAAACATTCAAAAGTGGTTGGACTACATTCTCCACCAAAAAGGTCCACAACTTTACCATATAAACCCGCGTTTGGACCCACAGTTTCAGTTACAATTTTTGCTATTCTAAATTGACCCGTGCCCGTATCTGTTGGATTAACCCAATAAGCGTAAAATCCACCTTCAATACCATTTGTTATCCCATAAATAAATGTAGGTTGTAATGGGTCATTATCACAAGTTTTTTCTGAAGTAACATTGAAGTTATTATTACAAAAAGCATTACATATTGTAACTCCAGCTGAAATATAAATCGTAAATTCACCACTTGGTTGTGAACTAGGTGTTGGTGTTGGTGTAGTTGTATTAGTAGGTGTCGGTGTTGGTGAATCAATTGGCGTACTTGTCGGTGTTGGTGTCGGTGTTGGAGTCGGACTTTGTGATGGTAGAGGTGAATTGTCAGTTGGACATTGAGTACAGTTAGGGTATCCCGTATCTAAACTTAACGAGTATGATGGCCCTGAGTAACCTGTTATATCTTCAATATATTCCCAACATCCTGGTACTTCATTAAATGTTGAAACATTATTAGCTCCAGGATTAACAACATTTAACCCATATAATGTATCGGTATTTGTTAATTGTGAACCTGAGAATACTATATCGTAGAACTGAGTTTGTCGTTGTGATGACGTATGATAACCTATTTTACCTTGGTCTGCAAATTTAATTAATTCATTACCCGTCGCGTATGATGGTGCCGAGGTCCACGTATTAATATCATTCAAGTCTATACTCACTAATAAGGTATATGGGTTGGGGTTACCTGTTTGTACACAATCCGTACACTGTGGTAATACTATAGAATCACCCATCATTTTAGTAGTATATACATCTATAGTCGTCCCTGTTTTTATTACCTTAACTCTTACATCACCCTGGTTAGAATAAAAATTATAAGTTGAACCATTACTACTACCATTTCCTGAAAAAGGACTAGTACCTTCCCATACATACGTATCGAAAGAATTGGACCCATTAGTGAACGCTAGCGTAGGATTATTTAAGTTATACCTTATGTCGGCCTTATCATATTGTGAATTAAATGTCAATAATAAAGACTGTGTTGAACCTGAAGGACCATAAATACCTTCATCATCTTTAATTGTCGATAATACGAGACCAATATTGTCATTATCCTGAGCGGTACTTCCAACTGTAACTTCATGTGTGTAATCACTAAATCCACATGTAGAATAGAACCCATTAACTAACCCACTATTTTGTGAACATTGAATCATGTCGGGTACACCTCCGGCGTTAGTTATTTTAGATATCGCGTTGACTACAGTATTTGAAGGACCTTCAACGGTGTATTTAGTCTGTAAACTATTAGATAAACTCGTTACATTCCAATTAGTAGTAGTTGTTAATATTTGAGACCCTGTTGGGTTACCTAAAGCTTGACCTTCATTTACAGTCGGATTAAACGTTGTCCAAGCCCATCCAGGTTGACCAACATTGTACCAAACAACAAATTTATTTATATAACTATTAAAATAAAATCTACCATTATCGGTTCCCGCATTACAACCAACACAAGGATACGCTCCGGATAAAGGTGGGGTGGATGGTCCAACATTTTCCCCTTCAGTCATAGGTAGATTATGAACACCTAAATACCTTGAACTATTATTAATCGTACCACCCGTATAGAACCAATAATTATTGTCATTAGTTATAATAGTACCATCTGGTTGTAATCCCGTTTCAACATTTGTACCAGGGAATACGTTACGTGCAAAATATGAGAATCGTGTCCAATTATTTACAATATCATTAGGGTTGGTTTGCTCACCATATGTAATGTCATTTTCAACACAGGCCACACCACCACATCTTTCATATACACTAAATATTTCCGGTGTTGGAGTTGGGTCAGGTGTAGTACATTCTAAACAATCAGCATCTATACTATTAACAGAAGTTAATATATGTGTTGAAGACCCTTCAACTTCTTCCTCATACGTTAAACAATAATCCACACCACCTATAGTACCATTAAATGTCGTACCTGATGTTACAGTACCACCAGTATAAGGTATTGGTGCAGTTACATAAAATTCTTGTTCTTTATCATTAGGGTCACAATTAGTTAACCTCGCTACCTCACCACAATCAAAATACCCATCATCTATTATAAATGTTACTGCTCCACCAACAGGCGTTATACACGCTTGCGGTGTAGAAGTGGGTGTAGGTGTCGGTGTTGGAGTAATATCTTTAACATCATCATTTATTATTATAACCGCATCACAATCATTAATTAACGTACTTGTCGGTGTAGGCGTTAATGTTGGTGTAACTGTATTAGTTGGTGTATTAGTTGGAGTTATAGTGTTAGTCGGAGTATTGGTTGGTGTTGGGCTTGGACTAAGTCCTGGTGTTACTGTTGGAGTAGGGGTAGGAGTAGGAGTTACCGGTCCACATACACCTCCAACGCATGAATAAAAGGAATCAGCATAATTCATATTATAGGAAGGTTCACTTGGAAAAGGACTCCATCCAGAAAAATCTATTGGTGGGAAATTAGTTGAATCTCCACTGTATAATACATCATCTCGCCAAGTCCTTGCTCCAGTTACTTGACCATCTTTAACACATAGATAGAAAAGACCTCCACTTACTAATGCCGTAGTAGCACTAAATGTTATAAAATTATTATCACAATCATAATAATCAATTTCAACAACATCATTAGGATTTACAGTATTACCTGTGGCGGCGAACGGAATATTTGTGTCTATTTCTAAACAATCACAACTTGAATTTGTAGGTGTAATCGTTGGAGTGGCAGTTGGTGTTGCTGTCGGAGTTAATGTAGGGTCAGTTGGAGTTGGAGTTATTGTAGTCGTAGCTGTTGGAGTTATTGTAGGTGTATTTGTAGGCGTATTAGTTGGTGTTAATGTAGGAGTATTAGTCGGTGTATTTGTAGGAGTTAAAGTTGGACTTAACGATGGGGTATTTGTTGGAGTATTAGTCGGTGTAACCGTTGCAGTATTTGTAGGAGTTAATGTGGGGGTTAAAGTTGGTGTAACGGTAGGAGTATTTGTCGGCGTGTTAGACGGGGTAGGAGTTATGGTCGCATCAGGTGTAGAAGTTACACTTGGAGTTATTGTCGGAGTATTAGTAGGAGTATTAGTCGGAGTGTTAGATGGTGTATTAGTAGGACTTAACGATGGAGTATTAGTCGGTGTCAATGTAGGTGTGTTAGTCGGCGTAACAGTTACAGTATTCGTAGGAGTTAAAGTTGGACTTAACGATGGAGTATTAGTCGGTGTATTAGTTGGGGTATTAGTTGGAGTTAAGGTAGGAGTATTAGTCGGGGTATTCGTTGGCGTTAATGTAGGTGTGTTAGTCGGAGTATTAGTTGGAGTTAAGGTAGGGGTATTTGTCGGAGTTTGAGTTGGTGTATTAGTTGGAGTATTTGTCGGTGTGTTAGTCGGCGTAACAGTAGTGGTATTTGTCGGAGTAGGCGTTAATGTTGGAGTATTTGTTGGAGTAACAGTTGCAGTATTTGTTGGTGTTAATGTAGGAGTATTAGTTGGTGTTAATGTAGGTGTATTAGTAGGTGTATTAGACGGAGTAGGTGTTAGTGTTGCGGCTGGTGTTGAAGTTACTGTTGGAGTATTTGTAGGCGTTAAGGTAGGTGTGTTAGTTGGAGTTAAAGTAGGTGTATTAGTCGGAGTAACTGTCGCAGTATTTGTAGGTGTTAAAGTAGGACTTAACGATGGAGTATTAGTCGGGGTATTCGTTGGTGTTAATGTAGGTGTGTTCGTTGGAGTAACCGTCGCAGTATTAGTAGGAGTTAATGTAGGCGTATTAGTCGGTGTCAATGTAGGTGTATTAGTCGGTGTCAATGTAGGTGTTGGTGTTATGGTTGCGTCGGGTGTTGACGTTACACTTGGAGTTATTGTCGGAGTATTAGTAGGCGTTAATGTTGGTGTTACCGTAGATGTGTTTGTTGGTGTTAAGGTAGGTGTCGGTGTAGACGTATTAGTCGGGGTATTAGTTGGAGTTAATGTAGGTGTGTTTGTTGGCGTTAATGTAGGTGTTAAGGTAGGAGTTAGAGTTGGTGTAACCGTTGGTGTATTTGTAGGAGTTAAAGTCGGAGTATTAGTAGGTGTTACCGTAGCCGTATTAGTTGGCGTTAAAGTAGGCGTATTAGTCGGTGTATTAGTAGGTGTTGGTGTAGATGTATTAGTAGGCGTAACCGTTGAGGTATTAGTAGGAGTTAATGTAGGTGTGTTTGTTGGCGTTAATGTAGGTGTTAAGGTAGGAGTTAAGGTAGGCGTATTAGTTGGAGTTAAAGTAGGGGTATTAGTTGGAGTAGGAGTTATGGTCGCATCAGGTGTAGAAGTCACACTTGGAGTTATTGTCGGAGTGTTAGTTGGAGTTAAGGTAGGCGTATTAGTTGGAGTTAAAGTAGGTGTCGGTGTAGATGTATTTGTAGGTGTAAGGGTAACCGTGTTTGTTGGCGTTAATGTAGGAGTATTAGTAGGAGTTAATGTAGGTGTGTTTGTTGGTGTTAAGGTAGGAGTTAAGGTTGGCGTATTTGTTGGGGTCAGAGTCGGGGTGTTAGTAGGTGTTAATGTAGGAGTATTAGTAGGTGTTAATGTAGGAGTATTAGTAGGTGTTAATGTAGGAGTATTAGTAGGTGTTACCGTTGCTGTATTTGTTGGAGTTAATGTGGGTGTATTTGTTGGAGTTAATGTTGGAGTTAATGTTGGAGTTAATGTTGGAGTTAAGGTGGGCGTGTTTGTAGGAGTTAATGTCGGTGTAACTGTTGCGGTGTTAGTAGGAGTTAATGTTGGTGTGTTAGTAGGTGTTAAGGTTGGCGTATTTGTTGGAGTAACTGTAGCAGTATTTGTAGGCGTTAAAGTTGGACTTAACGATGGGGTATTAGTCGGAGTTAAGGTAGGAGTATTAGTAGGTGTAACCGTTGCAGTATTAGTCGGAGTTAAGGTAGGAGTATTTGTTGGAGTTAAGGTAGGGGTTAAGGTAGGGGTTAAGGTAGGAGTATTTGTCGGAGTAACCGTTGCAGTATTTGTTGGCGTATTTGTTGGCGTATTTGTTGGAGTTAAGGTAGGGGTTAATGTTGGAGTTAAGGTAGGGGTTAATGTTGGAGTATTTGTCGGAGTAACCGTTGCAGTATTTGTTGGTGTATTTGTAGGAGTTAAAGTAGGAGTTAAAGTAGGAGTTAATGTTGGCGTATTTGTTGGAGTATTTGTCGGAGTAACCGTTGCAGTATTTGTTGGTGTATTTGTAGGAGTTAAAGTAGGAGTTAATGTTGCAGTATTTGTTGGAGTTAAGGTAGGGGTTAATGTTGGAGTATTTGTCGGAGTATTAGTTGGTGTAACCGTTGGTGTATTTGTAGGTGTTAAAGTAGGTGTTAGTGTCGGGGTATTTGTCGGGGTTGGTGTTGGTGTATCTGACGGACAAGTACCACATGATTCACAAGAATTAAATAAATCATCAGGAATTAACTTACCATCCTCACCTGCTCCACCTTGCGATTCACCCGTAATCTCATAACAATCACCTAACCATTTTAAATGGGTTCCACCATATTGTACGCTCGGTTTTAGACTCCCTTTACCACATGGTACCGTTAATTTTACAACTATTCTTTCTTCAGTACAACAGTCTTCTAATTCTATTATCCAAAATTGACAACCAATCTCTTTTTCATAACATTCTTCACAATCAGGAAAATCGGGAAAGTTAAATAATCCATCAGTACCATCACCTCCAAGATTATTAGCGTAATAACAACAATTATCAATAAAAAAAACATTGTTATTTGATACTATATTTGCCGCATCAACTGCGGGAACTAATATACTTTTCTTTAGAATACTTGTACAACAGTCATACAGTGTTATTTCTCTATAATCAATACTTCTTGTTGGAGTTATTGTTGGTGTTGGTGTTGTAGTAATTGTTGGAGTCGGTGTTGGTGTCGGTGTCGGACTTTGTGATGGAGATGGTTCCGAACATGGAAATAACAACTTACATTCTTTACAATCTTGTTCGGGATTAGGATTTACTTGTGGTCCGCCAGCACCTCCAGTAGAAACTATTTCGTAACATTCGTTAGCTATTACAAAGGTGGAACCAGCGGGACTAAAAACAGGTGCCTGTACATCCAAAAATTGAGTTTCGTCACAACATTTTACAGCACGATACCTAGCGTATGATATCACAGGTGTCGTTGGCGTAGGAGTTGGTGTTGCTGTTGGTGTATTGGATGGGGACGCTCCCGTACAACAATCCGTACAGTCTTCAGAAACACTTGTGATAATTACTGTGGTATTAGATACCGCCTTATCACTAATATCTGTAACCTGATAACAACAATCATCATCTGGTCCCGGACCTAATGCTGGTACATCTACTGTAACCACCTGACCGAGATATGGACAAGGAATTATTGCAGGTGACTGAAGAGTAACCCATACCCCATCTAAAGGATATGTACACCCACCTATATCAGGTGGGGGACATAGTCCTGTTATCTCATCACAACGTCTTAATTTTATTTTACAAACCGCACTAACTGGTTGAGTGTCACCATCCTCAATAGGTGTCGTACCTGAATCACCAGGACAATTCCCACAATCAGTACCTATCCACACTTGTGCTATTGTACCGATAAAAGATACTGTTGGCGAGCAGCTCGGACAATCACTTATAGGTATCCAACACGACCCATGACTGTCTTCAAAACCATTAAATCCAACTGCAAGGTTCGCAGTATTATTAATACATGCAATAGTAAATGGATTATTACAGTTTTGAATACATATCGTACCAACATTATGCACAACATATCCGTCTAATAAATAATGAAATGGTCCGTGTAAACTAATTGAAATTAAATCCTCCTTATTGATAGATTTTTCATAACTATAAATGTTCTCTAACAATATACTGTCTTCCGTGATTCTCACTAATTTGTGGTCATCACCTAAGTATAAATTATTAACATTTTTAAATTCAAAAGTTTTATTTAAAGTATTATATACAAGTATTTCCTTATCCCTTAAAGATAGTTCATTAATGGTTATATAATCTTGATTTTCTGTGGAAACTTTATTTACCTCAGATGAAGTAAACTCTAAACCATTAATTTCTTTACTTGACCAATATTTAGCTTCTTGAACGTCACCATCATTAGGTAAAATAATAGTTTGCAGAGACATACCCTCTTGAACATCTTCAATATTCAAAAGAGTACCATCAAGTAATAAAACTTTTTGACCTACTTTATATCCAACCATATAACTAAATACTTTCTATATAAATAATCGCATAAGCGATTTTGTGACATTTTATTATGACTCTTTTCTTAATTTACCATCATAGTGGTCAAATCGGTCATGTTCTGTTGGTGTAAGTAATAAAATACCAGGGTTTATATTACCCTTTACGGTTTCTTGAAAAATATATGACATCCAAGTCTGTTCAAATGGTCTTTCCCACTTTTCAGTTAAAAACATTTTTTTATTACCGTACTTAGAGACCACTTGAGGCCAATTACAGTAATATATTTCACCATGGGCATATGGTACACCATTAAAGGAGTCTATTTTAGTTAATTTAGTCTTAGGTGCGTTGGGGTCTAAACCTTGGATGGGTAATGTTGGTTTTTCTGGCCATTGATTTTCTCTAAAATTTTGAGGAACATTATACCATGCCCATTGAACCCTATTATCCCCATAAAACTCAGTAAATGATAATTTTAAAAAATCGAAATCATTTTTTTTACTTATTTGTAATGACTTTCTATATAATCCATCAACAAACCTGTTAAAACCGTTTTTACCGACCTCACCTTTCTTAGGATAAAAAAACATATCATCCTCAAAAAAGAAATAATAATCATAACCCCTCTTTTCGGCATCTTCGGCAATCCACTGTCTACCACCACATATACCTAAATTATCTTTTTTAACATGTATTATATCGTGTTCTTTACATAGTTTTTTGTATTCAGGTGTAGTCTCTAAATCAGTGGAATTATCTAATAATATCCATTGAGGTTTTTCGACAAAGTCTTTATCGTATTGATTCATAGACTTAATTAGTGTTTTAACCTGATTAGGACTATTAAACGTTATAACATACAAACCAACATTATTAATATTTAAATCATTACTTTTTATTTTCACCTTGGATTCATTTAAAACTTTATGTTTGTTATTTTTCACATCTTCAAAAAACTTACTTATTAAACCATTACTTTCGATTGGGAAATATTGATACAAATCAGGATGTCTATAAAGTAATATTGTAAATAGAGATTCTTCAGTACCCATATAACCTTCATTTAACGTACTTTTCATTAAATTATAATATTGGTTATTAAAATCGGATATAGACTCAACTGGACCACCGAAAAAACCTCCTCTACACACCTTATCAACTTTAGATGATGTTAATTCACACATTTTCTTATAATTAAACCCATGAATTTCATTTTCAGCCTTATATGGGAAAGATATAAATGTTATTTTATCAATATTACCTAACTTATCAATTACTTTATCGTGGGTAAAATATCCAGAGTGTACAGTATTCGTAATACCCGCATCTAACCAATATAAATGAGTAGATTTAAATCTATCCATTATCTTAGCGTCATGCATTAGAAATACTTTAGACATCACAAGAGGGTTATACATATCTAATTTAGATTGTGTCGATTCACCTAACCAACCCGCCTGAGCTCTCCATTTTTCTGACTGCCTTATTTCTGAAATCTTATCATAAAACTCGTTTTTAAACCATTTTTGGTCCCTAACTATAAATTGTGTATTTTCTTTTGTTCTTTTTTTAAAAACAAACTCTTCAATTTCTTTATCACCAAATATTATAAGATTATACGGTAAATCTAAAAATTGATTAAATTTTTCTAAATAATGTTCAAACGTTCGAGACCACCCTTCAGATAATTCGTCTCTTTTTATATTCCATAAACCTGTTACTATAGTGATATTATCCATTACTCTTTTATTTTACAAACCCATACAACTTTATCAAAAGTTTCTTTCATAAAACTTTTTAAATTATATTTTTCACACGTTTCCTTTATGTCTTCTTCTCCAATTTCTCTCCAATTCCAAATTTTATCCCTATAATTCTCTAAAAAGTTTTCTTTAGTATCTACATAGTCGTGAGCCATTATAATATCCCCACTTTTTAAGTACTTTGACAAAATTATAAATTCATTGACTTTACTTCCTCCATCACATAATACTAATGTAGTCCCTTCTCGACCAATGAACGATTCAACCATTTCTGGTTTTTCAATTTCTTTATATGAATGTGAAAAAATATTTTCAACAATAATTTCAATATTTCTCTTTCTCATTTCTGGAAACCATTTATGTTCTTTCACTTCAAAAGATTTAATATCTGTTTTTTCTAACCCTATCTCATCTAAAGTTTCTCTTATTGAGAGTGTTGTCCCCCCACCAGCAGTTCCAATTTCTACTATTTGTTTAGGTTTAATTTCTTTTAATAGCTTTTCAAAAGCACCACTAACTTCAGGTTTTTGTTGCATTGTTAGTCTAAAATTTGGTGTTATTTTTGAAATATATGAAGTATGTCCTTTCATTTTTTTATTATATTAATTTTAATTTATTAATGACCAATTCCGCACTTTTTGGCCATCTCATATTTTTATCGTACCAATCTCTTTGGTTTTTACTTATAAATTTTAAAAATTCGTCATCGTTTTTTACTTCGTTATATTTAGAAATAATTAAATTTGTTACCCCTTCATGACCATTTTTATCAAATTCTAAATATGCATGTTCTCTAGGTATTGTTATATAGTGATAATTAGGTATGAAAGCCTCATGTATCTCGCTTTTATATTCTATTCTTATATACGGAACACCAATCGCCATCATTTCAATATCTCTATAACAAAGCTCACCAGGGTGTTCATTAGCACTATTAAACATATCAACATCCATATAGTGAGATAATGCAATTTTTTGTTTACTTAATTGATTAAGGTAAGTATCAATATGTATATTATTAGGGTCTAAATATTTTTTATCATATAGTAATCTAACAACATTTCGGTATGCAGTTTTTTCATCACCTTTCCAACCACCCCCTTTGAAGTACAACTTGTCATTTAAGATATCAGTATTATCTCTAATTTCTCGGTGTTTATTAACATCAAAATCTTGAAAAAAACCGAAAATAAATGGATGTACCTTATCTAACTTATTTAATAGTCTATTTTTTTTTAAGTGTTCAACAATATATCTCCTACTAAAATGTGCTGACATTATACCTAAACATTTATCACTTTTTAGATAATGAACCACTTGCGATGTGAAATACTTAGTAAAAGTTATGACAATAAATTCGCCATTATCTAAATTTTCTGCAATAAAATCAACATCACTTAATGGTGGATTATTACCAAATTGACCCACTTTAGATTGTAAATCTATTCTACCACTAAATGTGCCACCATCTTTATTATAATTAACTACTTCAACCTCTGAAAATTGCTTTAAAAATTCTATAAATTTTTTATACCAAGGTAAATGATACCTACCCCATTTTTCATTTTGAAACATATGTACTCTCAGTTTTGCCATATATATCTACACTATAAATTTCCTATTATTCGTTCACCCCAACCTTTAGACTCTGAAAATGGCCAAACTACCCAATACTTAGGTTTTTCAGCTGTAGGGAACTCTCTCCAAACTTTACAATAACCTGCAGGGTCTGTCATCATTCGTTTAATCTCGTTTTTATCCGCATCCTTTCTAAATAAAGTCTTATCATCTTCTCCATGAAATGCAACTACCCAATATTCATAATCTTTTTCAGGTACTTTATCAAACCCAACATCTATACAATGTTTAAATATTGAAGAAAAACTTTCTAACCATTTTTTCTCACCACCAAGTTCTTTTATGCCTGGATTTGGTGGATAATTTTTATCAATAGTATGTTGTTGTATAGCTCTTTTTGAAAATAGTAAACCTGAATACTCCTCATATTGCCTTAAAGTTCTTTCAGTACCAAACCCATATATACCTTCGTGACCTTCTTGTTTTTCACCATCCATACCAAATAACTTTCTATTAGTTAAATGTGAATGACTATTTTTTTCTCCCCATGTACTATCATCATCCCATTGTTTAGTTCTACCCTTACGAGTATACTCATGCCAAATCAATGTTTTATGTGGGTGAAATAAATCATATCCCCATGTAAATGCCCTAACTGCGATTGATATTTCTTCCCCGTGAAAATAATATTCTGGATTATGTTGTACTTCTTCAGAAAACTGACCTAAGGTAAAGCACATATGTGCCGAATAGAACCTTGATGGTACTGGTGTATCTAATTCCTTCCAATTCGGTATTGTTTCAGGTAAGAAAAATACTGCACCTTCAGGAATAAACCTATCAAAAGCCATTCTCCATGGTTCCATAACTCGTCCTTGAGGGTCGTTATCGGGGTTATATGACGACACATAACCCGTTAACAATGGTTTAGGAATACCTATTTTTTGGAGGTCTTTAACCATCTTTATTAGTTCTGTATCCCAATTTGGTGCAAATCTCATATGTGAATCAATTTGTAAAGTATACATTTCACCACCATAAAGTTGTTGAACTTGATTTCTAGCCCAACATACTCCTTTAGCATCAGTATAAAGTACATCACTAATTCGGAACCTTTTATCGTCTCGATACTTATCTAAGTTATCAAATCCGTCCTCAGGGTGATATTGTCTACAAATACCTAACACTAAATTCTGAGGTTTCTTAGCGTTCTCCAACATATCCTCAA
>Ga0206677_10000035_pt1 | contig 107436 bp, 102 predicted proteins | sample M130m12015metaG_FD_155475 | JGI IMG/M metagenome (GOLD analysis project Ga0206677, IMG submission 155475) | Ammonia-oxidizing marine archaeal communities from Monterey Bay, California, United States - M1 30m 12015 | ecosystem: Environmental > Aquatic > Marine > Intertidal zone | place: USA... | reverse complement strand
AAAAATAATGGAAATGGTGGTTATGACTTTGTAAACGCTGCAAGACTAAATTAAACTTATCAGTATAAAAAAAGTTAAAGCCTTTTCATTTGAAAAGGCTTTTTTTATTCCTTAAAATCAACACCATGATAGGGTAGTCATGTTTTGATTAATATTGCAGTTGCATAAAAATGAGTCTAGAACAAGAAATAGCAAGACGCAAAACATTTGGTATCATATCTCATCCAGACGCTGGGAAAACTACCTTGACAGAAAAACTACTTCTATTTGGTGGTGCTATTCAAACAGCAGGTGCTGTAAAAAGTAATAAGATTAAAAAATCAGCTACTTCAGATTTTATGGAAATTGAAAAGCAACGTGGGATTTCTGTTGCTACTTCAGTTATGAGTTTTGAGTATAAAGGTACAAAAATTAACATACTTGACACACCTGGTCATAAGGATTTCGCAGAGGATACCTATCGAACATTAACTGCTGTTGATAGTGTAATACTTGTTGTTGATGTTGCTAAAGGAGTAGAAGCTCAAACTAGAAAACTGATGCAAGTATGTAGAATGCGTAGTACTCCAGTTATCATCTTTGTAAATAAATTGGACCGTGAAGGTCAAGATCCTTTTGACATTCTTGAAGAACTAGAAAATGAACTAAAGATAAGCACACGACCTTTAAGCTGGCCAATAAATATGGGTTCTAGGTTTAAAGGTGTTTATCTACTGCATGATAATTCTTTAAATTTATTTGAGGCAGATAAAACAAAAAAAGCATCAGAATATATTAAAATTAATGATTTAAGTGATCAACAATTAGATCAAATAATAGGGGATAGTGATGCAAATCAATTAAGGGAAGACGTAGAATTAATAAATGGAGTATTTGAACCTTTTGATAGAGAAATGTATGAAGAAGGGCTTTTGGCACCCGTCTTTTTTGGATCAGCTCTTAATAACTTTGGTGTTCAAGAAATGCTTGACACTTTTGTGAATATTGCTCCTAGTCCGAAGTCACGATCAACTAACCTTAGGGATATAGAACCACTAGAAAATAAAATGTCGGGTTTTATATTTAAAATTCATGCTAATTTAGATCCAAATCACCGAGACAGAATAGCCTTTCTAAGGGTTTGCTCTGGTGTCTTTGAACGCAATAAATTTTACATTCATCCAAGGACTGAAAAGAAAATGAGATTTAGTAACCCCTACACATTTTTAGCGGATAGCAAAGAAGTAACTCAGTATGCTTATCCTGGAGATGTAGTGGGATTGTATGACACCGGAAATTTTAAAATAGGAGATGGATTAACTGAGGGTGAAAAGATTGAATTTAAAGGTATTCCAAGCTTTAGTCCAGAACTATTTAGAGAAGTAGTAAATCTTGATCCTATGAAAAGTAAGCAGCTTGAAAAAGGACTAAATCAGCTTACCGATGAGGGTGTTGCCCAGTTATTTACCCAACAACCTGGAAACAGAAAAATAATTGGTGTGGTCGGAGAGCTTCAATTTGAAGTAATTCAATACAGGCTTCAGCATGAATACAATGCAAAAGCAAGATTTGACTCAGTAAACTATCATAAAGCTTGTTGGATGACAGGAGATGCTGATAAGATATCAGAATTCATCAAATATCGACCCCAAGATATCGTATATGACAAAGACAAAAACATGGTATTTTTAGCACAAACATCATACATATTACAAATGGCTAAAACCAATAATCCGGAAATCGAATTCCATGAAACAAGTGAATTTAAAGTAGATTAACTTACCTAAAGGTAAAACTCAAATATTGGCTTGATCCATTATCTGAGACACCCTCAATTCTAATTTGTCCTTTGTAGTTTTCTAATTTATTAATTAAATCTTTAGCTGAGTTATAGACTTCATTGTTGACTCTGACAAAGATAAAGCCATCAGATATATTCATTTGCCTAAGCTTTCCGTTGGTAATATTAGTAACCTTAACTCCATTTTTAATTCCATAAGTTTGCCTGTCTATTTTTGATACAACCTCAAATTCACCACCTAATATCTCACTAAAAATACTTTGTTTTCGAAGTTTATCTGTCGTTCCTTCTTTGTTTACTAATAAGATATTGACATTAATAATTTTACCGTTTCGGTTAATTTCTAGGTTTATAATATCACCAGGTCTCCTAAAAGCTAAGAACTCATCAAATGATGATTTGGTATCAATATTAATACCATCAAACTTCACTATTATATCGCCAGCCTCCAATTTAGTTTGAGCTTCTTCATTTCTATTATTAATTCTTTTAATTAGCACACCATTTGGGACATTTAATTTTTCAACCATATCACCATCAATATCAACAACATCAATACCTAAAAATCCTCGCTGAACAATACCATACTGCTTCAAATCCTCTATAATTTTAGAAACAATATTGCTAGGAATTGCGAAACCATAACCTACATAGCTTCCTGTTTTTGAGGCGATAGCAGTATTAACACCAATTAAATCTCCATCCAAATTGACTAAAGCACCTCCACTATTACCTGGATTTATTGCTGCATCTGTTTGGATAAATGACTCTATTGGAAATTGATTGTTAACAATATTTATGTTCCGACCTTTGGCTGAAACAATACCAGCAGTAACTGTACTAGTTAGATTAAAAGGGTTACCAACAGCTAACACCCATTGACCGATTTTAACATTATCAGAACTGGAAAATTGAATGGGAGTTAGATTTTTACAATCAATCTTAAGAAGAGCCAGATCGCTACTTGGATCTGCACCAACTAACTCAGCATTGTAATTTTTTTTTGTATCACTCACAACGACTTGAATTTTATCCGCACTTTTAATTACATGATGATTAGTAACAATATAACCATCGTCACTTAATATTACACCCGAACCAGTACTGGCAACTTTACCAATTCTACCAAACGGATCAAAATCAAAACCCCAGAAAAATGAACTTCTTCTATATTGTTGAGACTCTGTTTTAATAAATACAACACTTGGCGTACTTTTTTTAGAAGCAGTAATGAAATTTACATCTGAATTTTTAGTGGTTGATGAAGAAATTGGAATTTGATAATTTTTCTCAGATTGTTTTATAGTGATATCAGCTGGAACAGAAAACCACTGACTAAATACATAAGCACCAAATATTGAAGCTAGAACTAAAAGGAAGAATAATGAAATAAAATGTGTTTTCTTCATAATTAAAGAACAAAAATATTAAACCTAAAATTACTTTACAATAGCCTTAACATATATCGTAGCTATTGGGTTAAATGGATCATTTGTATAAAGCTTAATTAATTTAGATTGCTTTCCCTTTTTGAATAATGAATCATATTGAACAATAGTTTCTATAGAGTCTCCTGGCAATATTTCATTGGATGGTAATTTCAACACGGTACAAGAACAGTCAGCCTCTAATTTTCTTATCTTCAATATGCTTTTACCTGTATTCATGATTGTAACTTTTTTTGATCTAACAGAACCTGAGTTCATAGTTCCCATTTGAATAACTGAACTCTTCAATACGATGTGGGCTGCATTTTTTAATTCTCTTCTTTTCCAATCATTAAAATTAGTATTTAAATCAACAAAATAGGGTGTTTTCTTTTTAGGAAAGAACTTATCATTAGTTTCAAAAACAATATACCCCGAGACTGGCCCAATAGTATCCATTTTAGATAAATCTATACGAAAAATCAATTTCTTCTTACCACCAACTGGAATAGTAATTGGAAGCTCTGGTGGAATAATTAAAGGTGTATTTGTAGCAACCTTACTAATAATAATTTCATTATAACCATCATTGGCAAACTCAATTGTATCATTAAATTGATCATTTTCAAACCTTTTTCCCCAGTTAAATTTAAGTTTATTGCTTAAAAGATAACCAAATTCTCCTCTATTATATTCATAATTCTTTCGATTATATCTTGATCTTATCTCAGCCTCAAATTTTAATTCAATCTGATATCCATCCTCATAATTTCCCCTGACGTAAATCCATTTTTTGGTTTTTCCGACCATACCTTTAGGATTGAATTCTGCTAAAATTTGACCACTTTCACCTGGCATAAAAGTGTCTTTTGAAGATCTTGGGTTAGTACAACCACATGCTGCATCAATATTGCTAATAATAAAAGGGGTCTTTGCATAATTAGTAAAATCATACTTAGCAGACACAATTCCATCTTCCTCATAAATAATTCCAAAATCATGAAACCTTTGATTGAATACAACATCTGTCATTCTTACTTTAGATAGTGATACTAACGGTATAAGAAAGAAAAAAAATAAGTTTATAAATTTCTTGAACATGTTTATCTTACAAAGAAAACAACTAGTTATGTACATAAATATTATAGTTAGATGAAATGTTTATAAAAAACGTTGTTTAAATCTACGAATCTATCTTTACATTCGCCTTGTGAGTGATAGTTTGTTAGATGGAACAAATCAAGGTTTTTCTGATAACGAAAAAGAAATTGAAAAAGTCTTGAGACCTATCTCTTTTAAAGATTTTTCGGGTCAAGACAGAATTTTAGATAATTTAAAAATATTTGTTGAAGCTGCTAACCAAAGAGAAGAGGCTTTAGATCATGTTTTACTTCATGGACCTCCTGGTTTAGGTAAAACCACATTGGCAAATATCATAGCCAATGAATTAGATAGTAGTATAAAAGTTACTAGTGGTCCTGTTTTAGAGAAGCCAGGTGATTTAGCTGGTCTTCTGACTAATCTAGAAGAGGGTGACGTTCTTTTTATTGATGAGATACACCGTCTTAGTCCAGTCATCGAAGAATATCTCTATTCTGCTATGGAGGACTATAAAATTGACATCCTTCTTGATACAGGTCCAAATGCTCGAACAGTCCAAATAAATATTAGTCCATTTACTCTAATTGGTGCCACCACTAGGAGTGGATTATTAACCTCACCACTTAGAGCTCGATTTGGGATTACCTGCAGGTTAGAATACTATGACACTTCACTTCTGGGCAGCATCATACAACGATCATCTTCAATTTTAAAATCTATCATAGACCATAAAGCCGCTATTGAGATAGCTGGTAGGAGTAGGGGCACTCCAAGAATAGCCAATGCACTTTTAAGAAGGACTCGAGATTTTGCCCAGATCAAAGGTGATGGGACTATATCTCACCAGATAGCTAAAATAGCATTGGATGCGTTAAATGTGGATTCTAGAGGTTTAGATGAAATGGATAATCGAATCCTATCTGCTATAATTGATAAATTTAAAGGAGGTCCTGTTGGAATCAACACAATAGCAACAGCTGTAAGTGAAGAAGCAGGAACTATAGAAGAGGTTTACGAACCTTTTTTAATTAAAGAGGGGTTTCTCCAAAGAACTGCAAGAGGGAGAGAGGCAACTGAACTCGCTTATCTTCACTTGAATAGAGATAAACCTCATGATAATCCAAGATTATTTTGACCAATCAAGTCACACTTAAAAACACCCAAATAATTCATGATTTAGCTGCAGAATGTGGATTTGATTTTTGTGGCATCAGTAAAGCAGAAGAACTTACCAGTGATGCAAAACATCTTGAAACATGGCTAAATAAAGGTTATCATGGCAAAATGAAATGGATGGAAAACCATTTTGAAAAAAGAATTAATCCAACCAAATTAGTCCCTGACTCAAAATCTATTATCTCATTGCTCTACAATTATTATCCAGAGACTGATTTTGACGATCAAAAATTAAAAATTAGTAAATATGCCTATGGTCAAGATTACCATTATGTGATTAAAGAAAAATTAAAGCAGTTTATGAGTCTCATTCAGGATAGAATAGGTCAGGTATCTGGAAGAGTCTTTGTAGATTCAGCTCCTGTCCTTGATAGAGCATGGGCTGCTATGAGTGGACTTGGCTGGATTGGGAAAAATAGCATGCTAATTACCAAACAAAAAGGTAGTTTTTATTTTATTGCTGAAATCATACTCGACCTAGAACTAAATCCCAACAGTCCTACAACGGATCATTGTGGGTCTTGTAGAGCGTGTATAGATGCTTGTCCAACTGATGCAATAATTGATAACAAAGTGATAGACAGTAATAAATGTATTTCTTATCTCACTATTGAATTAAAAGAGCAAATCCCCAATTCATACAAAGATAAAATGGAGGGATGGGTATTTGGTTGTGATATATGTCAAGACGTATGTCCATGGAACAGATTTTCCACACCCTCTAAAGAAAAACAATTCAAAGCCAATCCAAAACTTAAAGATTTACATCAAAATGAATGGGTTGAATTGACTGAAGAAGTATTTAAAGAAGTATTTAAAAAATCTGCCCTAAAAAGAGCAGGGTATATGAAGCTTACTGAAAATATATTAAAAAATGGAGACTAAAATATTTGTACAATTTAAGGAGTTGATATAGTTAGGTAATAATATGAAATGGCTTATTATAGTAACATTTTGCTTAAAATCAGTATTGATATTTGGTCAATCAGACAAACCAATATCAATAGATGACTTTGATTACAACCATCTAAATCAACTTATACATAACAAAATCAACAATATTCGTATTATTTTAAACATTAGTGAATTACAGAGAAATGAAGTGGCTCAATTTGCTTCACAGAACCATGCCAATTACCTATCAAAACAAAAAAAGTTAACTCACTATCAAAAGAATACAAAGAACAATACCGTAACAGACTGAATAGAAAATTACACCGATAATTTTATATATGCTGCAGGAGAAAATCTTGCTCAGTCATTTTTCTATAAATCATCCTTTTACCTAAATAATAAGGGAAAAAAAATTACGAACAGACTCAACTTATGAGGATATAGCTGAAACTATTGTTCAAATGTGGATAAATAGCCCACCTCATTATAAAAACATTATCAAATCAGAATTCGAATTAAGTGGTATATCATCAAAGGTTATAACTGATGAGTTTAAGATAATTGTTGTTCAAGTTTTCATTAAGCTCAAACTAGACTAGTGGTTATGTCCACCAGGTCCATGAACATGACCATGACTTATTTCTTCTTCAGTTGCAGCTCGTACAGAATCAATTGATCCTGAAAAGTGTAATTCTTTACCTGCTAATTGATGATTAAAATCCATAGTTACCTTATCATCACCTATTTTCTGGACTACTCCAACCATAGGTTGACCATCTTGGTTAGTAAGCTGAAGTTGAGCTCCCTCAAATACTTCAGTACTCATTGTTCCATCAACTAAGAATATTTGTTTATCTAATTCAGCGACAGCATTCTCATTATAATCTCCATATCCTTCTGTTGCAGAAACTATAAAATCATATTTATCACCCGCTTTCAAGCCAGCCAATTGTTTTTCAAAACCAGGAATCATCATACCATGACCATGAAGATATACTAAGGGTTGATCTCCAGATGCATCAAGTTTTTGACCTTCTACATCTAATTCGTAATGTACACCAACTACGGCGTTTTTGTCTATTATCATCGGGTGCAAAAGTAATCTGGGTTTTCTACTATCAAAGTCTTCCTCTCTATTAATATCAAATTCTATGATTTCAATTTTGACAATTATGAAAAAGTAAATTTAAAGGCTGATTATCTTTGCATTCATGAAATATGAGAGAATTAGTAAAGAGGAACTAGAAAAGATAGAAAAAGAATTCATTGATTTTCTTGTTGTTAATGGTATTACTGCAACTGATTGGGTGTCAATTAAAGAAAATGAACCTTTAACTGCAGATGAAATAATTAATCAATTCAGTGATGTTGTTTGGGAAAGTATTTTAAGAAGCACAGAATATCTTGATAAAATAGAAGATAATACCTCGTATTTTTTTAAGTGTGCTGCTGAAGATATTTACTTGATTATGGTTGAAAAATTGAATAAAACTCAAAAATCAACTTCAAAAAAGTATACCAAATGTCGTGAAGAAGAGATGTTTGATATGATATTGTCAGGCTGTGAGATTAGTAATGGTGAAAATTTTAATGAGTTAAATCACTAAAGAAGACTCTTGGATTTCTCTTATGAAGCTTGTCATTATATTTAACAATTAAACTGCTTACATTCTTAGATCTATAGTTGATTTGGTAAGTAAAATAGTCAATCTGATAATTCAGCGGTAAACAGCCTTCTGTTTTAGAAATTATATCATAAAAATTATCATAATTGACATTCTCATAAATGGTTGGATTAACACAAAGAGCATCTGAAAAATCACAAGAATAGGTGTAATAATAGCTTTCTCTTGAAGAAGTTGCAGGCACTTTCATTAAAAAATTAAAAGGATATAATGAATTAGTAGTAACATTCATATTTTTTATAAAATCCGCAAATTTCAAATTAGAATGTTTTATAAATAAAGTGTCAGATGAGTTGTATTTTGTAACAACTTGATTCTCACTTAAATCCCAAAATATGATATCTAAACCAGATAAAGAACTTCCAAAGAATTTTTGCTGAACATCTCCATTTTTAAAGTAAGTCCAATCCACTCGATTTCCATAAAATTTAAAACGATCCTTTTGATAAATAGTATCGACATTCATTTTAAGGTTAATATTATAAGAAATAGTCCCATAAAATGAATCATCACCATTACTGAGCTTATTTGTTTTGCAGGCTTGTAAAGCAAGCAAAAATGTAAAGATATAGCAACTTACTCTAAGCATTATTTTTTAGATAGTAACTTCCTTTGATATCTTGCTTGAACTAAATCAATTAATACTAAAATTGTTATTACAAAATAAAAGGTAGTTTTACTCATTTTTTCAATTGGGTTGCCCATAACGACTAATTCTGAAAGCTCGCCTCCTTCAGTTAACAGCATAATTCCAACAATAAATAGTATAAATAAACCCAATACTTCATAGAGTTTATTTTCTTCCAAAAATTTAGATACCCTATCAGCTAGCCATATCATCAAGATTCCACCAATAACAATAGCAGTGGCCATGATAACAAATACATCGGTTAAGGCCATAGCACTTAAAATCGAATCAAAAGAAAAAACTAAATTCATTAAAACAATCCATAGAATTACAGAGCTAGCTGACTTTGGCTTTTTATTTATCTCTTCACTTAATTTATCTGATCCAATCATGTGCCAGATTTCCTTGAGTGCAGTGTAAACAATAAATATTCCCCCAAATAAGACAATTAAACCATGTAAGTTAAAATGACCTTGTATAAAGTCATTCAATCGAATTGAAAATAATTCTACATCAGCCCATTTGATTAGATTAACCAATACAAATAGTAGACCAATCCTTAGAAAAATAGCTAATCCAATTCCAAACTTTCTTACAAAACTTTGTCGATTTTTAGGAGCTCGTTTACTCTCAATAGATATATATAATAAATTATCAAATCCAAGAACTAATTGAAGTACAATCAGCATAACAAATGTTCCAAGATTTTCTATAGTAAAAAGTTCACTCATTAATTATTTATAGGGTGTGTTTGCTAAGATGGTTTTTAGGAAATCCCAAAATTTTTCTGTTGAGGATATGCTACATCGTTCATCAGGACTATGAGCACCTTTAATTGTTGGGCCAAAACTAATCATATCCAAACCAGGATAGCGTTCACCCAAAAGTCCACATTCTAACCCTGCATGAATAGCCATTACTTTTGGAGATTCTTTGTATAACTCTTCATATTTACTTACTAATACATCTAAAATTTTTGAATTAGGATTTGGAGACCAACCTGGGTAAGAACCCCCATGTTCTATCTCACAACCCATTAATCTAAATGGAGCAGCTACAGTATTCGCTACATCATATTTACCTGACTCAGAAGAACTTCGTTGTAGACTTTGAGTAATGAAACTTCCATTTTTAATAATAACTCGAGCGAGAGAAGAGGAAGTTTCGACCAAACCATCAATGGCTCTACTATACCTAAATACTCCATTATAGCAGGCATGAATAGCTGTAGTTATCTTGACAGTATCCTCAATACTCATCGCTTCATTTATTGAATCCGTGGTTTCAATGGTTATTGACAAATTATTGTCTTGTACTAAATATTCGTCTTTTATTTCTTGAACTCTAGCATTGAAAAATTCAATATAATCAGGATGTGCTGAAATTGTTGCGAAACTCTCACGTGGAATAGCATTTCTCAGGCTACCACCATTTACATCAATAATCTGGAGATTATACTTCTCACAATCATATAAAAGACGATTCATAATTTTATTAGCGTTTCCAAGTTCTTCATTAATTTGAACACCAGAATGACCGCCATTCAAGCCATTGACAACAATCTTGTATGTTAAAGAATCATTAATAACAGGTGTTAAAGTGTATTGATAATTAGTATTTGTATCTATTCCACCAGCACAACCAATACTAAACTCATCATCATCTTCCGTATCAAGGTTTAATAAGATAGTTCCTTCCAAAATACCTTTTTCTAATTCCATAGCACCCGTCATTCCTGTCTCTTCATCAATGGTAAAAAGTGCTTCAATGAATGGGTGAGGAATATCTGTAGAGGATAAAATTGCCATAATCGCAGCTACCCCCATTCCGTTATCAGCTCCCAATGTCGTGCCATTTGCTCTTACCCAATCACCATCTACAAACATTTCAATACCTTGCGTATCAAAATCAAACTTTGTATCTGCATTTTTTTGATGCACCATATCTAAATGACTCTGTAGAATTACAGTTTGTCTATTTTCCATGCCAGCTGTAGCAGGCTTTTTAATGATGACATTACCAACAGAATCGGTATATATATGGAGGTTTAACTTTTTACCAAAATCCTGAATAAAGGTAATCACTTTTTCTTCCTTTTTACTTGGTCTTGGTACAGCATTTAAGTCTGCGAAATGATTCCAAACGCTCGTTGGTTTTAGTTCTCTAACATTCATAACGACGAAATTAATCAATGTAAAATATTCTAATCATAAAAACATTATTTAAATAAGATAAAACTTATAAATTAAATAGAATAAAAAGTATGAGTTAGAGATTTAATAAAAGATCCTCGAATAAAATCAGAAAGTCTATTGCAGAAATTAATTTTAAATCATCGTATAACTTAATTTTTAAATAATAGATGATTACAAATACTAAACTGAAAAAAAATGATAATTATAAAATTATAATTACATAAATACATTATAACGTTAGTTATGCAAAAAATTATTAAATTTGATCCTATTCTAATACAACTTTTATGAAAAAAATATTTACTTATGGCTTTGTAACCCTAATGTACACATTGTCACTAAACGCACAAAATTGGGTAAGTACTACACCTGAAAACAAAAAAGTAGTTCTAGAGGAGTTTACAGGATTAAAATGCACCTACTGCCCTGATGGTCACAAACGTGCAAATAATCTCAAAGAAGCTAACAAAGGGAAAGTATTTTTAATAAATATTCACTCCGGAGGATACGCCACACCTGGTGCTGGTGAGCCTGACATGAGAACGCCTGAAGGAGATGTTATTGATGATGCATCTGGACTTACAGGCTACCCTTCAGGGTCGGTTAATCGCTTTAAAAAACCTCGTGCTGAATCTAGAGTAAATTGGTCTGCATCAGCAAATACTATTTTATCTCAATCTTCTCCAGTAAATACTTATGTAAAAGCCTATTTTGATAGAACTACACGAGAATTAACAACTGAAGTTGAGGTATATTATACCGCTGATGGTACTCCTAATAATAAGCTAACTGTTATGCTTACACAAGATGGTATTCTTGGCCCTCAAACTGGAGGAACACAATTTTACCCAGAAAACTATATTGGAGATCAATATGTTCACAATCATGTTTTGAGAGATGTTTTGTCTCCAGGAGGTGCATGGGGTGAAACTCTTGCAGAAACAAATTCAGGATCATATATATACAAGAAGTATGTAACTGTTTTACCAGAAACTATCAAGAATGTTCCACTTGTATTTTATAATTTAAGTGTTGTTGCATTTGTATCAGAAAGTGATAATAATAATATTTTAACTGGTGCTGAAGCTAAAGTAGACTTTGATCCAACAGGAGCCGTAGATTTATCCCTAGTAAATAAATCATCACCCTCTGGATTATGTGTTGATCCATTCAAACCATCTGTAGAAGTATCAAATCCTTCTACAGAAACTGTCACCTCATTTGATTTAACAGCATCTATTAATGGTGTAAGCAGTACCAAGTCTTTTTCTGGATCTATTGCACCAGGAGGGAAAACAACGATTGAATTCGATCAGTTAATTACACCAAGGGGTGAATACAGTGTTTCTGTCAATGGATTCAAAAACATCAACGGGGGTGAACTGTTTGATACTGACCAATCAAATGATGCTGCTCAAGTCTCAGGTATTGGTTTTCAAAAAGATGCATTTAGTTATTATAAGATTGGCTTTAATTCAGGAATTGATGCAAATACTGGAAGATGGATAAAATTAAATCCTGGATATCTACCAGTTAATCAATACGGTCATACTGGAGGGGCAATGTTATACTATTTAGATGGTAGAGCTGTGGCTAACCAACCTGGTGAGATTGTAGCAGGTCAAGTTAATTTTTCAAGTATTACAGATCCTATAGTTTCATTCTATTATGCATATAGCGATGGAGAAAAAGGAGGTACTGTTCCAAAATTTGAAGTAAAAGTATCAGATGATTGCGGTTCTACTTTTAATAGTATCCAAACCATTACATGTCAAGAAACAGGCCAACCTGTTCCAGGATCAAATCAAATTTATATACCGACATCAGGCGAATACAAATTGGTTACCATTGACTTAGCTGCTTATGCAGGCAAAAAGGTTTTAATATCTATTGCAGGAGTTCCAGGAACAAATGGCAGTGCCCTTTGGTTAGATGAAATTGAAATTGGAAGTGCATCTAAAATAGCTTCTATTGAAGATGTTCAAATTGAAGGAATAAACTTATATCCTAACCCTGCAAATGATATGCTCAATGTTTCAATTGAAAATAAGGAAAATGCTCATGCATCATTGATAGATATTCAAGGGAAAACTATTGTTCAATTTGATATCATAAATGGTAAAGCATTCTTAAATACTTCAAATATATCTGAAGGCTTATACATCATGAATGTTAAAAGTGGTGATGCAGTGTCATCTGTTAAAGTGAATATAAAACACTAATTAATCATTCACTTTTTGGAAATCCCATCTAATTATTATTTAATTGGATGGGATTTTTTTTTAATCTGACCTTATGGTTACAATCTTGGTTCTCATATATACATATAATTATTAGCTTTGTGGTATTAATGAATAATCTTACAAAAAACTGTCTATATATCGCAACATTAACGTTTGTAATGCTGGGATCATTTTCATCCAATGCACAAATAAGTTTTGATAGAAAATTTATTAAAAATTCATTAGTCAATAGAATGGATTTTGATTATAGTGAAAAATCATATTTATCCAATAATGCAGCTAATGCTGACGATACATTATTTAATTGGAAAATTATATCATTAAATCAACCCTCTGATTGGGAATTGCAAGTATGCACCGATGGCGAATGTATCGCTGACCCACCATTAGAAAGAACACATCCATTTATTCTACCCGTTGGAGAAAAAGAAGAATTCAAAATTGGTTGGGCTCTATTTGAGGTTGCAGGAGATGGATTAGTTACTGTTGTCGTCACCTCTAACAACTATCCTAATAATACAGATACTGTAACTCTCGAAATTGCGACCTTATCAAATATTAAAGATGTCAATAACACATTTGTTGAGGTTAATCCGAATCCCATTAATAATAATTTGACCATAAGTTTTAACAACGATTCACACAAAATCATAGTCATATATGATATTCTTGGGAATAAAATACTCTCCAAACGTATATACTCTGGCGAATCAATCAATACTACTAATATTAATAAAGGAGTCTATATTCTCAAAATAGAGGGATTGGCTAACTTCTCCAAAGTCATTCATAAGAATTAATCTTTTTATGAGTTTATAGCCTTCAAATGCTCAAGCATATTAGTATAAACTTTTCTCCAACCTTTCCAACGATCCGTCTCGCCGAGGCTATCGTTGTGCCAAAGACTTATAAATAATCCGTCCACATCTTTCACTGATTGAATCAACTTGTTGATAGACAAACTTGCTTGTTCTGGTCTTTCTTTTCTATAAAACATTGGAGTTATATCCATAACGCAGAAAGGTATCAATTTGAGGTCTGTCTCCTTATTCTTCTCTAAATCATACCAAAAGAAAGAAGATGCAATTCCAGCCCTAAATCCCATGTGTGTTGAATAACCCATTGTATGGTCTTCTTTAACACCTAAATTTATTAGATTTTGATAGGTTTTAGGCATTGAATGAATCAAAAAATGTTGCCTACTAACTTTTGCATTAAAATTAACTATTTCACATAGTGTGGTATATTCTTTTTTTAGAATAGATTGATCATTATTACTAGCATATGAGGGGTGAATGCCAATTTGATTTCTTGGATTTGAGAAAAGATGTTTTATCAATTCATTGAATTGTCTGTTTTTTACTGAAATATTCTTATCGAACTTACCATAATTTCCTAAAAGGATAAAATAGATCACATCTATATTGTATTCATCATGTATGGCATTTTGCCATTCAAAGTTATGATAAGGATCTTCTTGATTACCTAATAATACTGAATAACGCTCTCCCAATTCAGATATATTAAATTTGGTAATATCACGTAATAACCCCATAGTGTTTCGAAAAAATCCTTTGTTTTTAAACTTCCAAGCTTGATCTATATCTATGGTACTTCTATATTTAAACTTTTGAGCTGGGAAGGAGAGATCAAAAGAAACTTCCAATTCAGATTTTAACAGTTTTACCCATTGATTAACTATTGGAACTTCAAGTAGTCTGTTTTTAAATAAAACACTTTCTGTGGCTGGAAATCGATTATGATTGTCTGGTTGAAATTCTAAATATTCCTCATATCTACTTACTAAAAAAAAAGTGGCAGAAAATAAGTCAAATGGAATTTTCTCACTGCTATTTTTAAAAATAATAGAAGTGTCTTTCCATGGTTCAAAATTTACCTCATTTAATATATCAAATCTTATAGTTGACTCTTCCAATAATCCATGAGGTTTAATATTTATTTGTGAACTATTATGCTTAGAATAATTGATATGCGAAGAGGATAAATCATTAGAGTAATTGTAATCAATTCCCAAAGTATATTTGAAAATAAGATTAAACACATAATGATGTCTTTCAGTTGGTAAAGGGCAATATATTAAAACAGGGCTATACATAAATAATCGTTAATTCAATTTTAACGTAAAATTTTTATGGAAATTAACTCAGAATCAATGGATATTCTAATCACATACATTCCGTGCTTTAATTCTGACGGCTGAATAAGTACTCTTCCTTTTCTTTCATCAGTTATTTGTTTTCCAAACATATCAAATATTATATGGGAGGAACTCACAGGCAACCTTATTTCAAGGGGGGTTTCTCCATGAATAAACCCTTGTTGATTTAATACTTTTAGAATAAACGGACTTGATTGATTAGTATCTTTAGATTTATCGATAAAACCTGCATCTACAAAACAGTCAAGAATTGACGGACGATATCTCATATCAAAATCAGCACTATCAATATCTAATATAACACGTGCCATATCTTTCATTGTAGTATTTGGAGCTTGATAAAAAAAATGCTCCAAAACAATACTATCCGTAGATAATCTTCCAATTTTATCGTGAATACACATCAAAGCACTTGACCACATATCACGATCTCCATCCTTAGAATTAGTAAGATCTATAGGATACAATCTATTCGAATTAATAGGAAAACCATCCCAAGTTTGGTTGCCATCCCAAGTGAAGATTTTATTTGGTGTATTATCGTTGTATGTTCTACTGTAAGCTTTAGAAAAATAATCACAAGAACCTTCCTCCATAGCTTGTCGTTCATTTCCAATCGTGTTGTCTGGTGAAGCTAATTCACTTAACGAATGAACAAACTCATGCACAACAACCTCACCATCCTCGGCATCATCTATTCCTCCTTCACCAAATTGAAGAGAGTGATTTGATGGTGTGTAACCAGAATTATCCTGACCACCAAATGCATGAACATCTACAACTAAGGTATCTGTTATTATGTCATACCCTAGTGAATTAACATACTCACCAATAGTATTTATGTGATGATAAACATTTAAATACTCAAAAACTCCCGATTCACGGTTATCTGAAATGCTATCTTTAAACGTATAAAAGAAGGTATCAACTGGCACACTCAAATCATCAAAATATAAAAACTCAGATTCTAACAAAAATGTATCCAAACTTATTTTGGCTGGCACTTTATACCAATACATTTCACCTTCAAGTGATGAATTCGACAAATCATTGTTGTCTGAAAAATTACCCCCATAACTCACATTGGCAGAATTAATTGGATTTACAGAAAAAACCTTTACATAAATACTCGTATCTTTCTTCACATATTTGATGAGATCTTTTTCAAATACCAACTGATTTGATGAATCATAATATCTAATAACATGATAACCTCCAACGTGTGATTGAATTGGTCTTACTTCAACAATATGACCATCAATAAAAATAGCTTGATCAGAAAAACCTGTCGGCACATAAGATTCATCATCAACTAAAAAATTAGATACAATTATACTTTCATCCTTTCTTACATGAATTTTTAGTCCAGAATAAAGAATTCTTGTACCCATAATATATTGGTCATAAGTATAATGGGTTGCATGAGGACTAGATATGCGATATGATTCTACCAAAAATGAGTTCTCTGAAATATCAGTCACCTTTACTATAATATCATCTTCAATAGGTTTTTGAAGAAATAACTGGCCAAATACAGAAGATATTAATGTATAGAAGGTAGAGAAAACAATAAATAAAGCGATTCTTTTTTGCATAAGGTTAATCTTCAACCACTAAGGTATTTATTTTTTTTAATTGTATCTCAACATCATTGACCATGCTTACGGGTGTAGACAATTCAAATTTATCGTCCATATTCTTAACGAAAAGGATTTCACGTATATTGGATAAGTAATTATAAATATGATACTCAAATGCAGGGTCAATTGAGCACACAATTATTTTTTTTTGAATTTTTTGAATAAATTTAGATTTCTTAATACAAATGGAGGCTGTTTCCCCATAGGATTCTATAAGGCCCGAAACACCTAATTTTTTACCGCCATAATACCTAATAACAACACAACCTACAAAAGACAAACCAGATGATAATATTGCATTCAATATTGGTCTGCCTGCACTATTACTTGGTTCTCCATCATCATTAAAATACTGATAATTACGATCAACATTCATAACACAAGCAGAACAAACATGACTTGCATCAGAGTACTTGATCTTAAATTTTTTAACTTTTTCATGGTACTCTTCTTGACTACTTATGGAAAATAAAAAACCTAAAAATTTACTTGAGTTTTTACTGTAAACACTTGAATATATATCATTAATTCCTAAATAACTATCTGCTTGCATTAGAAATTAAAATGATTGATAAAATAGATACTGCAATACCAATTTTATTAATTAACGATAATTTTTCTCGAAAAATGATAATCGACATTAAAGTACTTAATAAAACAATCCCGATGTTGTTTATTCCAAACACAAAAGCACTCTTGAGACTAAAAGCCTTGATAGCCATCAGTAGAAAGTAAATTGAAAAGTAATTAGGTACACCTAGTAAAACACCTGAAACAATATTCCGTCTTGACCAATTATTGAAATTAAATCGTTCTTTAGAAATATAAAAAAGCATACCAACTATAAAAGCACTTAAAAAAATAGAGTAGGAGATGGTGCTAATAGAGACTATTTTACTAAAATTCAATTCAAGTAACTTTAGCGAAGTATCTATTAAACCACTACCTAAAAAAACAATGATTGGGAGATAGATATACTTTCTTGGAATAGTGACTTGATTTTTCGTAGTAATTAAATAAATACTAAAAAGCGATAAAACTATTCCAAGTACAAACTGAAAAGTTAATTTCTCAGCATTATAAATGTATGCAAAAAGAACAGGAATAAGTACTGACATTTTAGCACTAACAGCATTAACGCTTACACCATATTTTTCTGTTGTTAGAGCCATGCCAAAAAATATAGCCACAAAAAGGCAACCTAATAAAAGACAGTACTTAAACCAATCAGACTTAAAGGTAATTATGATATCATAATTACCTGATAATAAAAATCCAATCACAAAGCACACCAAGTAATTGACAAGAATGGCTTGAATTTTATTGACCTTAAATACCGAGAACCACTTAAAAACTAAGTTGATGAAAGTACTGAATAAAATGCTTAACAATAAGTAGGTAATTGCCATCTTAAATTTTGTAATAGGAAATAGTATCGTTATAAGATTGACGAATAATTTTTGGTTCATGGTTAATCATAGGTGCTTTTTGACCATCGCTCCAGCTATTCTCTGATTCTAGTATAACTGCTTCATCCCACAAATCAGAATCTAAGAAAGACTGCAAAACTTGAATGCCCCCCTCAACTAGAACACTTTGTAATCCTCGATTATATAAATCATTCAATATATCCTTCAAACTAAATGGATTGATTTGTTTTAACTCGTAGTTATCCATTTCTATAGTGGTTGTCTTGTTATAAATAATCGATTGACCATTCTTGAATACTTGTTTTGATTGATTTACAGATAAGTTTGGAGATAGAATAACCTTAATAGGATTATTTCCATCAGAATACCTTACATCCAAAAGGGGATCATCAACATTTATGGTGTTAGCTCCAACTAGAATAGCTTGATGTTTTGCCCTTAATTGATGAACAAATGAATCATTTCTCAAATCACTTATTTTTTGACTCTCATGACTAGTTATTTTACGTGCCATGAATTGATCTTTAGTCTGAGCCCACTTCAAAGTAACATATGGTAAATTAGTTTGATGAGCTTTGAAGAAATGTTTGTTTAGTGAACGACATTCACTTTCGAGTATACCAGTAACAACAGCTATTCCTGCTTCTTTAAGCAATTTTATACCAGTTCCTGCAACTTTAGGATTAGGGTCCATACAACCAATAATAACTCGATTGGGCTTTAGTCTAATCAATAAATCTACACAGGGAGGTGTATTACCATGATGAGAACAAGGCTCAAGACTAACATATACATCACATGTCTTGGGGTCTATATCAATTGGAAGAGAATTATGTGCATTTATTTCGGCATGAGAATCACCAAATTTTTTATGATAACCTTCAGAAACAATTAATCCATTCTTTACAAATAGACATCCAACCATTGGGTTAGGAGCGACATTTAATTGTCCTTTTCGAGCAATTTCGATGCACCTTTGAATGTATATTTCGTCCGAATTCACTCCTCAAAGTTAAAATTCTATTTAACAATAGAAATTAGTACTTAAATCCATGATATATATATAAATTGCATGTTCATGAAACTTGGTTTAATTAAAGCACTTTACATTGATGAATTAAAAAAACTATATCGGTACTCGGAAGCCGAAAGTATATTCTATTATGTTCTAAACTGGGTTGAAAAAAAGAATAAAACTGATGTTATTCTTGGTCTTGATACTCTTTTAGTTAACACATATCAAGACATTCTTGTAAATTTAAAATCTGGCACACCAGTTCAGTATATCACAAATGAGAGTCTTTTTTATTCAATGTCACTATACGTAGACGAAAATGTTCTTATTCCAAGACCAGAAACTGAAGAATTGGTTCACTGGATATTAGAAGAAGATAGAACAAAAACCAAAATACTAGATATTGGAACAGGAAGTGGCTGCATAGCACTTGCACTGAAAAAACATTCAACAAGTTCTATTATAAATGGATGCGACATCAGTGAACAAGCTTTAGAAATAGCAAGTAAAAATGCAATAAATAATAAACTTGATGTGAATTTTTTTAAACTAGATATTCTCAAAGATACCATTAACAATTATGACATCATAGTAAGTAATCCTCCTTACATAGCACAAAAAGAAAGTAAAGATATTCATGTAAACGTTTTAAATCACGAACCTCATTTAGCTCTTTTTGTAAATGATAAAGATCCATTATTATTTTACAAAAGAATAGCTGAACAGGTAAAAGATACTGATATAATTGCATTCTTTGAAACTAGTGAATTCTATACTAAAACCCTTGATAAATGGTTAACTAATGAAGGTTTTTCAACCCAATGGAAATATGATCTAAATGGAAAAAAAAGATTTTTGAGAATAAGCTATTAACGCTGTCAATATAATTGGATTTTTTATCCCCAAAACTGTAGGAATAATGTGAATATTTTAGCCATCAATAGTACATTATTGATGCAAGAAGATTATAGATTGCAAGTAACTTAAAACTACTGATATAAATGAATTCGGAAAACGAAAAGATTATACCAATTAATATTGAAGAAGAAATGAAAACTGCTTACATCGACTATTCGATGTCAGTGATTGTTTCGAGAGCATTACCAGATGTAAGAGATGGTCTAAAACCAGTTCATAGAAGAGTTCTTTATGGGATGACAGAATTAGGCTTAGCTAGCAATCGTCCCTATAAAAAGTCTGCAAGAATTGTAGGAGAGGTGTTGGGTAAATACCATCCGCATGGTGATTCTTCTGTCTATGACACAATGGTTAGAATGGCTCAAGATTGGAGTCTTAGATATCCAATGGTTGATGGTCAAGGAAATTTCGGTAGTATTGATGGAGATCCTCCAGCAGCAATGCGATACACGGAAGCAAGAATGCGTAAAATCGCTGAGGATATGCTTTCAGATATTGATAAGGATACGGTCGATTTTCGACCAAATTTTGATGAAAGTTTATCTGAACCAACAGTTCTTCCGGCAAGAATTCCTAATCTTCTAGTAAATGGTGCCGCAGGTATAGCTGTTGGGATGGCCACAAATATGGCTCCTCATAACCTCACTGAAGTTATTGATGGAACAGTTGCATACATCGACGATAAAAATATCACCATTGAAGGTTTAATGGAGCATGTTAAAGCTCCAGATTTCCCAACTGGAGGTACTATATATGGTACTGAAGGTGTAAAGAATGCATTCGAAACAGGGAAGGGACGAATAGTTATGAGAGGAAAGGCTGAATTTGATGTTTCTAAAACAGGAAGAGAACAAATTGTTATAACTGAGGTACCATACCAAGTAAGTCCGTCACAAATTATCATTAAAGCAGTAGACCTAGTAAATGATAAAGTAATCGAAGGTATAAGTGAAGTAAGAGATGAAAGTGGGCGGCAAGGTTTGAGAATTGTTTTTGACCTTAAAAGAGATGCTATTCCTAACATAGTACTTAATAAGCTTTATAAATACACTCCACTTCAGACTAGCTTTAGTGTAAATAACATTGCTTTGGTTAAAGGTCGACCAGAAATGCTGAATCTTAAAGAAATGATTCACCATTATGTTGATCATCGCCATGAGGTTGTTGTCAGAAGAACAAAATATCTTTTAAAAGAGGCCGAAAAGAGAGCCCATATTCTAGAAGGTCTAATTATAGCCCTAGACAACTTAGATGCTGTTATTAAACTCATTAGAGCGTCTAAAAATGCTGAAGATGCAAGAAATGGCCTTATGAAGGAGTTTGAATTGTCACAAATTCAAGCAAAGGCTATACTTGATATGCGTCTTCAAAAACTTACTGGTTTAGAAATTGAAAAAGTTCGTGCAGAATATGCAGAGCTTATGGCGACAATTGCAGACCTTAAGGATATTTTATCTGATGAATCTAGAAGAATGCAAATCATTAAAGATGAGTTGCTAGAAATGAGGAATAAGTACGGAGATGAGAGAAGAACTGCCATTGAATTAGATGCTGGCGAAATAAATATTGAAGATTTAATAGCAAATGAAGAAATGGTAGTAACTATATCTAGCATGGGATATATCAAACGTACACCATTAACTGAATATAAATCGCAAACTAGGGGGGGAGTTGGTAATAAAGGTGTTAAACACAGAGATAAAGACTTTGTTGAACATCTCTTTGTAACTATGACTCACAATTACATTTTACTGTTTACAGATCAAGGTAGATGTTTTTGGATGAAGGTATACGAAATACCAGAAGGCAGTAAAGTCTCTCAAGGACGAGCCATTCAAAATTTAATAAATATCCCTTCTGAAGATACGGTTAGAGCATTCGTTGCAACAGGTAACTTAAAAGACGAAGATTATGTGAATAATAATTATATCGTAATGTGTACTAAAAATGGTACAATTAAGAAAACCTCATTAGAACAATATTCTAGACCAAGAACCAATGGTATTAATGCCATAACTATCCGTGAAGGTGACCAATTATTAGAAGCAAAACTAACCAATGGAACAGCAGAAGTTTTACTAGCTAAAAAGAGTGGTAAAGCAATACGTTTTAATGAATCAGGTGTTAGACCAATGGGAAGGACTGCAGCAGGAGTGAGGGGTGTTCGATTAGAAAATGAACAAGATGAAGTAATTGGAATGGTTTGTGTTAATGAAAATGAAGATACAGACACATCGATTATGGTAGTTTCAGAAAAAGGATATGGTAAAAGAACGGATATTGGAGATTACCGAATTACCGGTCGGGGTGGTAAAGGAGTCAAAACACTAAGTATTACTGAAAAAACAGGTAACCTAATAGCTATTAAAGATGTTACTGACGAAAATGACCTGATGATAATCACCCGAAATGGTATAACTATTCGAATGAAAATGGAAGATGTCAGAGTTATGGGAAGAGCAACACAAGGAGTTAGGCTTATTAAAATAAGAGAAAATGATAACATTGCTTCAGTTGCAAAGGTTCCTAAAGTAGAAGAGGAAGAAGAGGACATTATCGAAGGGAGTTCTGATTTTCCAGAAAATAATATTGAAGAAGAAACAAATACATAACCTGAATAAAACATAATTATAATATGAAAAGATTTAGTTTAAATTTTTTAGTGATTACATTCCTTTTATTAGGATTATCAACTAAAGCTCAAAAGTTTTCAGTAGAATCGATGAAAATGGAGTTGGAAGATGTGACAAAGCCCGATTCTGACAGAGATTACGATAACCTTTTAAAATGGGCGGAACAAACCAAAGAAAACCCAAAAACCGCAAATTCACCTAAAATGTGGTATTACAGGGGTTTGACCTTTTTAAAGATTTCAACGTTAAATAATGATCTGAGTGCTCAACATCCTGATGCAATATTAACAGCTTTAGAGGCTTTTCAAAATGCTATTGCAACAGATGCAAAGAATAGGGTTACAAAAGAATCTGAAGCTAATTTACTTAACGTGGCTATTGGTTTATACAATAGAGCCTATGGCTCATACCAATCTGAAAAGTATTCAGATGCATATAAAGAGTTTGAACTTGCTGTACCATTAATGAAATATGATACAGATGGTTTACTAAAGAGAAATAACCTTACTCAGGAAGTACTAGAACAGATGATGGGTTATTCAGCAATGAATGATGGTAATAATGAAAATGCTAAAAAGGTATTTCAAAAACTAATTGATGGAGGAACAACTGAGAGTAATATATATGCAAGCCTGGCTCGAATTCATCTTAATGGAGGAGATACAACAGCTGCTCTTCAAACCATAGCAACTGGAAAGGAATATAATGAGACCGACAAAACGCTTATAAATATGGAATTAGATATATTTCTTAAGCAAGGTAGGAGTAAAGAACTAATTGAAAAATTAAGTATTGCAATTACAGATGACCCAGGAAATACCATCTACTATTTTGCCAGAGCAATTAGCTACGAAGGCTTAAATGATACTGAAAAAGCCGCTGCTGACTATGATAAAATACTAGAAATAGACCCTACGTATTATGACGCTGCATATAATAAAGGTGTAATGTATCTTGGAAAAGTTGCAAATATTGTTGAAGAATTAGATGGTGAGTACAAACCAAGTATCATAGAAAAAAAGGAAGCAGAGATATACGTTCAATATGAAAAAGCAATAGTAGAATTTGAAAATGTATTTGCAAATAATACTGAGATGGAATTATCTGATAAATTAGAACTTGCTAAAACTATGAAAAAAATATACGCTCGATTAGAAAAGATGGATAAATACAATGAGATGAAAGATTTTATTGATAACCAATAAAACTAATTTGGGGGAGTAATATAAATATCACTTCTTTATATTTATACCTTTTAGTTAACATAATATAAATTATATACTAAATGATTGCTAATATTAATAGAATGATAAATTTGCATAAATGCTTACCATTTATCGTATAATATCGTTTCTAGAAGGCTTTTCTTTTTTGATGCTTATTGGTGTTGGTGTTCCAATGAAATATTTGCAGCATAATGATTTAATAGTAAAAGCGTTTGGTATGCCACATGGAATTCTTTTTATTTCATATATATTCTTTTCCATAATAATGAAACAAAGATTTTCTTGGTCATTTAAAATATTTAGTATCATCCTCATAGCAGCAATATTACCCTTCGGTACATTCTATACTGATTTTAAATATTTAAGAAAATAAATCCATGAGTCCAGTAATTCAAGGATTATTAATTGGTTTAGGCACCTCATTCATTATTGGTCCTGTTTTTTTTACATTAATCAAAAACTCAATTCAAGGTAGTAAATCAAATGGTTTTTTAACAGCAATTGGTATTTTAGTAAGCGACATTCTTGTTGCTTTTATTTGTCTTATATTTTCAAAAGAGTTTTTAATTAATTATGTTAATCAAACAAGTTCACAGTTACTCGGAGCATCTATTCTAGCATTTTTTGGTGTTTCATTCTTTTTAAAACCTGTACAAATTTCAAATGACCCAAAACACCAAAAACCAAAAAATGCTATTAAATCATTAATGCAAGGATTTTCAATTAACTTTATAAATCCTGCTGTATTTATAATATGGATAGGATTCATAACACTTGCAGAGCAATCATTTTCTTATCCAACTAAGGTCTACTGGTTCATTTTTGGTATTTTGATGGGCATATTTTCTACGGATATTATCAAGGTTTTAGGAGCGTCATTTATTATGCAATACCTAAACCCTAAGAAACTTATTGTAATATCTAGAATAATAGGCTTATTTCTCTTATTATCTTCAACAATAATTATAGTCAAAGCTCTAGTTTAAGCCCCCTTTTTCATACGATCTAAACTTTTAAAAGGCCTTCTTAAATTAAATTCAGACGGTCTCAATAAACTTAAAAATGGTCTTAATATGCTATTCTTAAATCTATTATGATGCTTTGCATAAAACTTCATTTCTATAGGCGTGGCCCCTACTCCACTCTTTATTTCTTCAGCTGTTCGACCAAGCCTTACGCTTTTTAATTTTGTATTAATAGCATGGGCTATAAAATCATATAAAATTCTTTGGTACACAGAATAATTTTTATTGTATTTATGATCAATACCGATAAAATTACCATCCAATGAATTATCTAATACTGTTGCTGTAGAAAAGCCTATTAATTTTTTATCTAGTAAATAACCTTTAAAATAGAATGCATCTCCCAGGTTTTGTTTTAGTTTCAATAATGTATTTGCATTTAACCTACCAAAAGAAAAGCTAGACTTATCAACCATATGATTATACAGTTCATCAATTTCTATTAATCTATCTCTAATAGTAGTTATATCAAAATTGATAATTTCAAGGTTTAGAGATTTTTTAAAGACTTGTTTAGTTTTTGTCCGAAATTTAGAATTTAAAGCATTCAAATAATCATTAAAGCTCATCCATTTAGGATCAATTTGAGCAATCATGTTCACATCAATATTTATTTCATGATATCCGTAATTAATATATTCAGGCGATATAAGGTCATTACTATACCAAAATTCTTTAATTAATGATATTGAGATTTTACGATTTTGAACTTCTTCCTCTTTAACAATAAATTGAATGGATCTATCTATAAGTTGAACTTGATCATTTATTGATATATGATCTAAAAATAAGAACCCATTCTCCCCTGTTGCAAAAGCATTACCACAAATTAATAGTCTAGTTGTGAGCCATTTATTAAATGAATTCGGTAACAGACCTCGCATTTTGTTAGAAAGTGCCTCAAAGTTTATGTCATGGTCTGTTATGTGTATTAATTGAAAATAAGCCAAGCCAACAACACTTTCATACTCATCATAAAATAAAACATATCGAAAACCATAATTAGGCAAACCGATTTCAATGGCTTTTAGATAAGATTTACTCAGGTATAAATTATCATCATTAAGAATCTCAAGCCAATCATCATCAATAATATCATCAATAGATTTAAAATAGCTATAGTTGTATGATTCCTGATTTTTTTTTGAGCAGAGTTTTATTGGTTTTATCAATGATTACTTGTTTAGAATTTCTTGAATATGTGAATCTAAAACGTTAAAAATTTTACTTTTATTCTCAGTAACTTCATAAACTACATTCAAGTTATCATCTATAACAATTACTTGCGGGAAATGTTTAATAGCACCGGTAATCAACTGATCACTATATATTTTAGAATTTACTATGTGTTCAAAATTAAATGGAAAACGTTTCAATGATTTTCGAACAGTAATCTCATCTTCATCACTTAATGCTATAAAATTAACCCGATTATCATTAGTATATTTATTCACTAAGTCATTAAGTTCAGGAATTTCACGTATACAGTCACCACACCACGTAGCCCAAACACAAATTACCGTGGCATCACCTTTGATTGAATCAGAACTGATTTGATTACCGTCGATGGAATTAAATGAAAATTCTGGTACTTTTTGCATAGTATTTTTTTGACAAGAGATTATTAAAAAGAGGATTGACAATAAGTGAATGTTACTAATCATATCGCAATGGTATAGAATAAAACTTGAGTTATAAAAACTCTATCTCAATAGGTGAATTTCACCGTTAGCATAAAACCATTTAGTTTGCTTTGGGTTCGTATATTTAACTTTGAATAAATAGACTCCCTGCTGGGCAGGTTCTCCTTGATACGATCCATCCCAACGATCATTTACATTTTCTGAACGAAACACTTTTTCACCCCATTGATTATAAATATCCATTTCCATTTTGAAAACACCTTGAGTCATACCAGCCAACCCATAAGTATCATTTATACCATCTCCATTAGGAGTAAAACTATTTGGAATATGGATGAATATATCTGCATTCACATAAATAACTTTGGTCTCTTCATCAAAACATCCATTGTCATTCTCTATTCGAAGAGTGACTATATAATTACCAGAATCTTTAAAATTATGCTGAGTAGAAGAACCACTATAAGATCCACCATCACTTAATGCCCATTGCCAATCAATAGCATCTTTTGAGGAGCTATCTACTAATGTAACAACATTTTTTAATGTTGAAGGTTCTTCTGGAGTATAATAAAAATCTGCCTTTGGATTATCAAATACAATAACAGAATCAGATAATACAATTGAATCCACACAACCTTTGTCAGATATCCCTCTAACAGAAACACTATATTTACCAGGATTTGAATAGGTGAAATTAGGATTTACACCTGAACCAATGTTGCCATCTCCCCAATTATAACTATACTCAGAAATTGATCCTGATTGAATGGTTGAATTATTAATTACTTGAATGTCAAAAGGAATACAACCAGTGTCTTTATCCAAAAAAATTAATAACTCTGGCAAAGGATTAATAATCAAATCTTGAACTAGGGTGTCCTTACATCCTTCATTACTAGTTGTTATCAACTCTACAGAATATGTATCTACATCTGGAAATTTAAATGCAACATCTTTAGTGTTAAAGTTTGTGCCATCAATTAACCATTGGTGAGAGTCGATAGAGCCAGAACTAATTGTGCTAGTATTCGTAATTTCGGTATTATCTCCAAGACAATTAAGTGTTGAATTAAAAGAATTTTTAGGTAAAGGATGGATTAAAAATGAATTCAAAACACTATCTACACACCCATCAGTACTTGTAGTTTTGAGCATCAAAGTGTGTGTACCTATATTGGCAGGAGTAAATTTAGGCCTGATACTTGATGACGCATAATTACCATCTAAGAACCACTCATATTTACTAAAAGTACTAGGCAATGTAATTGTCGAGAAATCAATAGGTGAAATAGATAAATTTAAACACTGATTATCTATAAAAAATGCCGTAGATTGAAGAGGATAAACCACAAAACTATCCACAAAACTAATTGAGCATCCATTTTTTGTTTGTACTAACAACCTTATTCTATTTACTCCATCGTTAATAGATTTATAATCAAAAATAGAATCCGTTGAAACAACCACACCATCAATTTCCCAGTTGTATGCTACAAAACTATCCATTCCCATCTTGTTTGTTGAACTAATCTGTTGGGTTAGTCCATTACAAATAGCTTTTACATTAATATCCATAATTTCGGGAGAAGTAATAATAATTGATTTAGATGTATCTGCATCACAGCCTTCATCTGAAACCAACTTTAACTCAATAGTCTTTTTACCTGCATTTGTATATTTTATTTTTACAGAGTCTCCATTAGCAGTAAAACCATCATCAAGATTCCAACTTAAAGTATATGATCCCGAAATGATGTTAGATGCATCAATAAATTGAGTACTATCATTGAAACACGTATTATTCACTCTAAAATCTGGAACTGGTATAGGATTCACATTTACATCTTGAACAAAAGAATCTCTACAAACGCTATCTTGCTCCATAACAAGCTTAATGGTGTAGGTGCCTGGCGAAGAAAATTGATTATTATAATCGTATAAATATCCAGTATCAAGACTTGAAGTAGTCCAAAGGGTGTCTGTAAAACTACCCCCGTCAATAGTTGATATATTCTTAAATTTACTACCAAATCCAAAACAGGTATCGTTATATAAAAATGCTACATCAAAACTTGGATATTTATATACTGACTTGTTAGTAACATCATAACAACCGCTATCTGAGATAACAGTCATAGTAATAATATAATTCCCTGAGTCTTTTAGAAAGTATGTCGGAGATGCAATACTATCTCCGTCAGAATTTGGAAATTCCCAAATGTAACTTTCAATTGAACCAGAACTAATTTTAGAATTATTTCTCAAATACGATGAGTCCGAGAAACAAACATCACTAAACAAAAAATCAGCCTCTGGTCTTGGGTTCACTATTAATGTATCAGTGATTGTGTCTCTACACAGGTTCTTTGTTATAACCTCCATTTGAATTGGAAATTTTCCAATGGTATCAAAATAGTTAGATGCATTTTTTGCATATTTTGTGGGAGCGTCATCAATATTCCAGATTGTTGTTAAACGCTCATCATTTATAGGTATTATACTTATATCGTTAAAAACAACAGTGGAGCTATCACAAATACTACCATGAGATAGTTTAGCTATTGGTGAATCGTAAACACTAAGTTCTACGAAAGCTGAATCATAATTACTACAGCCATCAAAAGTTGGCTTATAAACATACAACTTAGCTCGAAAAACTCCTGTATCACTATAAATATGCGTTGGATTCTGTGTACTTGAGGTATCACCATCACCAAAAAACCATTTCCACCTAACTGCATTATACTCAGCATATCCTCTAAATTTTGTTGCTCTACCAACACAAGAAGATGTAATTGTATTTTGTGTTGAATTAGCGACACTAGCAGTAGCAGTCAAGTCCTTGACATTTGCTCCTGCAGCATACCCGTAGCTTTCATATCTTCCCTCTCCATAAGCAGTTGCAATAAAACCAGCAGCAGCCTTCAACCTATGGTTTCCAGCATTTACAGCAAAACGAGCATAACTGTAATTTGCATTGCTAGGCACTGCAGTAAAAGTTTTTCCAACACCATCTATAGTAAATGTCGATTTAGCAGCTGTAGGAATTACTACATTAATATAATGATTATCTATATCAAAAAAACTACTAGAATACAGTGTAATGTCTTTTAATGTCTGTTCTAAGGGATTAAGTATTGTCATTGATGGATCACCAGTTCGATTTCTGAATCCATCACAAGAAGCAGTACGTTGATACTGAACTGCCATTACTGGTTTTGTAGAAATTACATTTCTAACTGCTGATAAGTTTTTAATTTCACCAAATTCACCCTTATTCAAATAGAGAACATCTGGAGCAGCTCCTGGATTAAAAACAACAACTTCTGTTTTGTCTTCAGCAGCAACAAATCTAAAATTATCACTTGATCTACCAAGAGCAGGAACAAGAACAAACCTGCTTCCCCAAGAATTTATCGGAAACATTTGTTCAATTAGATTATCTCCGGATGTAAAACCACTACAACCTGAACTAATAGACAAATAAGAACTCCCTGAAAAAACCGCGACACTTCGACAATTCGCATTAGCACCAGTATCTATTACTTCAATTTTACTACCCGTCAAATCTGCAGAAAAGGCTCCACTACTTGCTACACCTTGATAAAATTCACCTTCATTTAAAGTAATATAATAGGGAACATTAGCAGGCAATGTGCCTCCACCATTTTTTGAAATAGCTTGTTTAGGTGTAATTTTAATTCGCGTTTGGTCTTTAACTGACACAATACCAAAAGTATTACGTCCTGATGAACTTGGTGATATTTGATTATAGCCAACAATATAATAGTCTTTCCCAAGTGTCCTAGTTGGTAAAACCAAAGTAGCATCAGATTGGTTATCCTGATAGTGGTGAGCATAAACAATAACTTCTTTAACAGATGTTACATGGACACCTTTTTTAGTAATGCAGTCTGAACAGTCATTATAAGAATTACTCGAGGGAATAGTTACCACAGTAACTGAATTTGCTGTGACAGAAAAATTCTGTGACCAAGACTGTCCAGGTACAGAAACAACCCCAGTAGTGTTCGAATCACTTGTGATATATAACGAAGTCTTAGATTTTGATCCTTCCCTATGTTTCATGAAACCAACCCAAAAATCCTTGCCTTTATTTGATTTTGATTGTGCATATACGACTTGTCCAGAAAAAACAAATACGACTAAAAAAGTTAATATTTTAAAATATAGGCTGTTCATTTTGCTTAAGAATTTCTCAAAAATAATGGAATTAAAACGACTGAATTGTCATTTTTTAAACATTATACCAAAAGGCTGGTGTCAATAGTATAAGAACTGTAAATAATTCTAGTCTTCCAAGTAACATTAAAAATGATAAAAATAGTTTCGCACCATCACCAAAAAAAGCAAAAGAATGACTGGGATCCACACCACCAAAACCTGGACCAATATTCCCCAAACATGCAATACTTGCACCTGCCGATGTAACAATATCATAGCCAAACCCAGAAACTACAAGTGATCCAATTACGAATACTAAAAGATATATGAAGAAAAAAGCTAATACATTATATACATTTTTTGAATCAACAGTCTGTTTATTAAGTCTTACACGAATAACACCTCTAGGGTGTAGTAATCGTTTAAATTCAATATATGAATTTTTAAATATAATTAGATGCCTAGCAACTTTAACTCCTCCAGCTGTAGAACCAGCACTTCCGCCAACAAACATTAAAAATACCATTAACATATATGCAAATGGCGTCCATGTAGCATAATTTGAAGTAGAAAAGCCAGTTGTAGTAACTATTGTTGTCACTTGAAAGAAAGCTATTCTAAAAGATTCTTCAACACGTTCGTCCATTGTTAGGGCTAATGTGATACTAATTAAAATAACAAACGATGCAATAATACCAAGGTATACTCTAAACTCTTCATTATCCATGGCTTTTCGAAATGAAAATTTACATAAAAAATATATAATCGTAAAGTTAATACCACCAATTAACATAAACCCAGTAATAATGTATTCAATCAATGGGTTCCCAAAAGCCGCAATACTTGCATTCTTAGTTGAGAAGCCACCAGTACTAATTGTAGTAAATGAATGATTTAAAGCATCCAACCAAGACATACCGGCAAATTTTAACAAAACAACTTCGACACCTGTTATCAAAACATAAATTAACCAGAGTCTCTTGGCTGTATCTGTAATTTTAGCATGAATTTTTACTGATGAAGGTCCTGGAGATTCAGCTGCAAAAAGTTCCATTCCTCCGACACCTAACAATGGAAGAATAGCAACTGTCAGAACGATTATTCCCATACCCCCAATCCATTGAGTCATACTCCTCCAAAGCATAATATCTGGCGTTAATATTTCCACATCGTTTAATATTGAGGCTCCAGTAGTAGTATAGCCAGAGATTGTTTCAAAAAGAGCCGCAGGAATAGAATCAATTGTTCCACTAAGTAAATAAGGTAGAGAACCCGATATTCCCATAATAAGCCAGCCAAAACTTACAATGACATAACCATCCCTTTTGGATAATTCTTTTTTAACTTTTCGAGTTAACCACCAAATAATTATACCAATATTAAATGATAAAACAGAAGAATAAAGTAAGGCGTTAAAATTCGATGAGCCAATATACCAACTTACCGGCAATATACTTGCCATAAAAATTCCATTTAACAATAATAATGTCCCAAGAATGTGTAATATGGCTTTAAAATGGAACATGAAACAAATCAGTTAAAATATGCTAATGTTTTTTTAATTGAATCAGGTAAAGCAAAAATAACAACCTTATCATTTGCTTCAATTTGAAAAGCAGGATAAGCAATAATTCCATCATCATTCCGAATAATACCGCCAATAATGGCATCATTAGGAAGCTTCAGCTCACCAATGGTCTTTTCAGTAGCTTTGGAATTTTCATTCACTTGAATTTCTATAGCTTCGGCATCTATTCCATGAATACCTGCTATATTAATGATATCAGCTCGTCGAACATATCGAAAAATATTATTAGCAGCTATTAACTTCTTATTAATTAAAGTATCTATACCAATTGTCTGAGACAAATTGATGTAATCTATATTTTCTACCATGGCTATTGTTTTCTTAACACCATGATTTTTAGCTACTAAACAACTCATAATATTGGTTTCTGAATTACCTGTAACGGCAATAAAAGCATCCATTTCAGATATATTTTCGTCTTCTAGCAAGTGAACATCGTGGCCATCATCATTAATTACTAATGTATCAGGTAGAGAATCAGCTAACTCTTGACAACGTTCAGAATCTGACTCAATCAATTTAACATGCTTCTTTCTACTTAACTTTTTAGCTGCATTATGACCAATATTACCACCGCCAAGTATCATCACATTTTTAACCTCTAATTTTTGCTTACCACATATTTCCCTAATTTGTTCTATACCTGCAGCTAAACAGAGAAAAAAAACATGATCATTTTTTAAATAAACAAAATCTTGATCAGGTATAACAGGAGTTCCATTTCGCTCAAGTGCAATAATTTTAAATTGGTTCTTCAAATCAAAAGACTTGAACTCTCCTATTTTTTTATCGATTATGCTACTACCCTCCTCCAAATAAACCCCAAGTAAAGTCAACTTACCAAACTCAAAATCAAATGCATTTGTAAATGCTGAACGCCTTAACAAACGAATAATTTCTTTAGATGCTAGTTCTTCAGGTGAAATGATAACGTCAATACCTAACCGCTCTAAATCTAATCGGTCTTTAAGCTTATGGAATTCTGAGTTGTTGACTCGAGAGATTGTTTTCTTTGCCCCAAGTTGCTTGCCTAGTGTGGCTATGGTCAAATTTGCTGTTTCAGAGGAAGTAACTGCGATTAATAAATCTGCATTTGAAACACCTGCTTTATCCAAAATACTGATTGAATAAGCATTGCCATGAATAGTTAATAAATCTAACTCTGAATCGGCTCTAGATAATATTGATGCACGTGTATCTATCAAAACAATACTATGTGATTCTTTCCTAAGTAATTTAGCTAGGTGATAACCTACTTCTCCTGCACCAGCAATAATTATCTTCATGATGTTTGACTGTGCAAATTTATAATCAAAATTTATGGTAAATTTTTAAAAAAGTTACAACCATCTAATAATTAATCCAAAACATCAACTAAAGCCATCACAGATCTAGCAGATGCTATTAATTTTCGTATGCCGTCTTTTTCAGTAAAAACTCTTCCTTTTGTAAAAACCAATTTATTTCCTGATTTTTCAACTTCTCCAATAGCTATAATTTTATCTCCTTCCCCAGGGTTAAGAAAATCTATACTGATATTAGCTGTAACAACACCTTTACCTTTTGGAATAACTGAGTAGGCAGCAAACCCCATAGTGATGTCTAAAATAGTTGAGGTTGCTCCTCCATGAACAAAACCAAATTGTTGAAGGTGTTTCTGTTCAAGTTGCATCTCCCCCTCAATGACACCACAATCTATACGAGTAATATCAAAACCAATAAGGTGCATAAAATGCTGGCCTTCCAGCTTATGCTTAATAGTTTCCTTAAAATTAGGGTTTTTTGGTTGAAACATATTGTTTCAAAAATAATAAGATTGATAAAATAATAGGCTTAAATGTTATCTTCTGACCGTGATTACATTACTAAGTTTAGCATCTTTTCCATCAAGACTTGAGAAAAAAAACACACCAAAATATTCCCCCTCAGGGACAATAATACCATTAGACTGGTTGGTTCCATCCCAACAATCGTGAATACTATTACCCTCAAACACAATATTTCCATACCTGTTATAGATATAATAGTTCAACTTTAAACATTTAAGTGACTCAACATCTAAACAATACATACTATTGTATGAATCAAAGTTTGGTGTGAATACGTTGTAAAGTTGAATATTATTAAGATTTGAAGAAAAATCATCTAAGTAAAAAACAATACTTGATGAATCATTTGAAACGCAAAAATTTGTATCAATTGTTTTTAGGCTGATACGATATTCACCATTTAAATCATATTTATAAAACTTAGGCGTTTTATTTAACTGTTGTCCTCCTTTTTCAAAGTTCCAAATATATTTATTGGAAGATATAGAATCCCAAATAATTTCTACGATGCCATCACTTTCACAGCCCTTTTTGAATGAAATATCAAAATTAGCATGGTGTAATTTTCTTTTTAATACTTTAATGGTATCCTTTAAAGGAGAATAAACAGAACAATTATTGGTGTCAAATATTTCTAGTGTTACAATATAATCACCATCTTTTTCGTAAAAGTATTTTTTAAAATCTGAATTTTTAAGCTGAACTATACCATCACCAAAATTCCATAAAAAACTATCAGCATTTGTTTGATCAGCAATGAATAAAGTCAATGAATCACATCCAACTTTTGGACTTAAACCATTTATCGAAGGAATTGTGTCAGGGTTATTTATAGTTATGCTTTTATAAATCGTGTCATTACATCCATCTGCTTCAACAATTAATGCAACTTCATAATCTCCATAATTTTTATAATTCCACGATGGATTTTGAATAATCGAAGTATCAGATTCTTCATTAATAACTCCAAAATTCCAATGATACTTGATATTATCTCCTAAACTCTTATTAATAAAATTCACTTGGCGATTACAATTAATTGGCTTAAAATCAAAATTTGCTAATGCCGAAAACTGACAATCAATTACATTTAACAGATAATCTCGAAAAATCTCACCTATTTTTTGACCATTCCTAAACTCTTCGACCAAAATTGCAACAACAAATTGTCCTATTTCATTTGGAGTTACTTTTAGTATTCCAGTAATAGAATTGATTTGCAATTTTATACTACCATTCATGATATTATTTGAGTTAAAGGGAGTTCTCATTAAAAACTTACTGTATGGTGGATTCATTGCTGGAATTGGTCTATTATTTGCAGATGTACCTCCACTGAATGGCACTATTACAGAATAGCATAAAGAATCTCCATCTCTATCTGTAGCACCATGATCGAAAATAAGAGGTGCGTTATTACATATAAAATTAGGAGGTAATTTTTTGAATTTTGGAGATGCATTTATCTCCACAATGTTTTAGGAGGAATTTTTACAAAATAAGTAGCTCCTGTGGCACCAGGGTCTTAAATATTGCTCACAGAGTTATTCCTACAACACCTTTGAAATGAAACAATAATCCCATTATTATTGGGCGATATATTCTTTTCATACGTAAAGAAAAATTGCTGAACACAAGCATTTGGTTCTATTTCAAGACACTTATAATTAACCTCAGAGACGTTTGTTTTTCTTAAAACTGATACTTGGTCATTTTCTATAAATTGATTTGTCAAAGCATCAAAATAAGAAATATTAGCTATCTCATCTAATGATATAGCGTTAGGTGCACCATTTTGACAATCAACATATAAATAAAGGTTAATTCTATATTTACCATCACTGAGATATTCGTAATTAATATTTCCACCAACAATATGAGTTGCAAACAGAACAACATTTAAATTAATAAGAGAAAAAAGCAATAATATAAAGCGGTTTAAATAATTCAAGGATTTCATAATAATTTACACAAAATTAATTAATATAAACTTAATACAACAACTCATCAAGAGCACCTCTTAATTCATTGTATGCGTGTTTTTCATTAATTTTTTTTGTCACATCCAGTCCTTTTTCATAAGATTTTTGGGCATTGATTGGATCGTCTAGCTTTTCATAAAGTTTACCTAAATGATAATACGTTGCAAAATAAAGTGGGCTTTGAGATTCTAATTTTTTGAAAAGCTTTAAAGCATCCTCTAATTGACCTATGGAAACATATTCTGTAGCCAATGCGTAGTTCAAAAACTCATCGTTAGGCGAGTCATTTAAAATTAGTTTAATCTGTTTAATTCTATCTAAATTAGACATTATCTTCAAGTATAAATTGTACTTTCGCAGAACAAAAAAACAATATTTCTTTCGTATGAAAATATTAGTCTGTGTTAGCGTAGTACCAGATACCACAACAAAAATAACTTTTAAAGATAATGACACAACCTTTGATAAAACAAGCGTTCAATTCATTATTAATCCTTATGATGAATTAGCATTAACTCGGGCAATTGAAATTGCTGAAGCAAACTCAGGTAGTGTTGATGTTATAACTGTTGGAGAAGCTGATTGTGAACCCGTTATAAGAAAAGCTCTCGCTATGGGTGCCAACGAAGCATTCAGAGTTAATGCCCAACCCATAAATGCAATGTTTGTTGCTCAACAAATAGCTCATCATGCCAAAGTTAATTCATATGATTTGATACTAACAGGCAGAGAATCTATTGACTACAACGGAGGAATGGTGCAAGGTTTAATTGCAGGTATTTTAAACCTACCCATCATCAATGTTGTAACAGAACTCGATTTTAAAGAAAATACAGTCGAAGCAAATCGAGACATCGATGGCGGTAGAGAAACTGTTTCCTCATCATTACCCTGTGTAGTCAGTGCACAAAAGGACTTGTGTGAACCAAGAATCCCAAACATGCGTGGAATTATGATGGCGAGATCTAAACCACTTAATGTGATAGAGGCTCAAGAAGGTGAATTTAATTACACCGAAGTTACAAAATATGAACTCCCTCCCTCTAAAACTGGAGTGAAACTAATCGATGCTGAAAACGCAGAAAGTTTAATTGACATTTTACACAACGAAGAAAAATTATTTTAATCATGGCAGTACTAGTTTTTGCAGAAAGCGATAACGGAAAATATAAAAAATCAAGTTTTGAAGCTATCTCTTATGGTAGAGATTTAGCTGATCAACACAGCACATCGTGTATAGCTATTTCTATTGGTAATAAAGGTCCAGAAAACCTTGGTCAATATGGAGCTCATCAGGAAATTAATGTTCAAGGTGATGTCTATCAAGCATTTAATCCAAATACATACGCCAAAACTATAAGTGAATTAAGCTCTAATAATGATGGTCAAATTATTGTGTTATCTCAAACATACACTGGTAAATCAATCGCACCACTTATAGCTATTAAGCAAGATGCTGCTCTTGTAACGGGCATAATTGGAATGGCAAATACTACTGAAGGATTTCAAGTTAAAACAACAACCTTTTCTAACAAAGCCGTTGCACATGTTCAGGTCAATCAGGCTAAAAAGATACTTTCCATAATTCCAAATTCTTATCAAGTTAACACTTACGATCTTGCATCAGAGGTTATATCATATAACGTAAATACCTCACAAGAAGATGTTAATACTAACATCATAAAAACAGAAAAAGAAACTGGCAAAATACCATTAACCGAAGCTGAACTTGTAATCTCAGCTGGCAGAGGGTTAAAAGGTGCAGAAAACTGGAATCTTATTGAAGACTTAGCTGAGGCATTAGGAGCAGCAACTGCTTGCTCAAAACCTGTTAGTGACATGGAATGGAGACCACATAGTGAACACGTTGGTCAAACAGGAATAACTATAAAACCAAATTTATATATTGCAGCAGGAATATCTGGAGCTATTCAGCATTTAGCAGGAGTAAGTAGCAGTAAGGTTATCTGCGTTATTAATACCGATCCTGAAGCACCTTTTTTTAAGGCAGCTGACTACGGAATTATAGGAGATGCATTTGACATATTGCCTCGACTTACTAAACGAATTAGTGAAATTAAAGGATAATCAATAATCTCAATTAATCAAAATCGTTTCATTTTGGCAGACAAAATAGAATTAAATATCGTAGGTCTAACATCGAGCCACTCCCAAAGGAATAGTTATACGCTTATTTTAGGTGAAGAAAATGGCGAACTCAAGCTCCCTGTTGTCATTGGAGGATACGAAGCCCAATCCATTGCTCTTGTAATTGAGGGGTTAAAACCACAAAGGCCTCTCACGCATGACTTAATAAATGACTTTTTCAATCAATACGGAATTACATTAAAAGAAGTAATTATCAATAAGCTAAATGAAGGTGTTTTTTTTTCACTACTAGTTACTGAGAAAGATGGGGAAATCCAAAATATTGATGCACGAACTAGTGATGCCATAGCTCTTGCTCTTCGAGTGAAATGTCCAATTTATACATACAAATCAATTCTTGATGATGCTGGCATACAGTACGAAGAAAATGAAACTATGGAGGTGCAAAGTGAAGATAACGATCCAAAAGAATCAGACAATCAAGAAAATTTAAATCAACTTACTATTGACGACCTAAATATTGAGCTTGAAAAAGCACTTAAAATTGAAGATTACGCCAGAGCAGCCTTGCTAAGAGACGAGATTAAAACTAGAAAATAAATCAACTATTTTTAAGTTTATCTACCAATAAATGCAATGATGATATTTTATTTTTCATTTTATCATTATAAAACTCCATATCACGCTTCAATAAACTAATTTGCTGCTCTAATTCTTGGTATCTATCATATTTATCGATCGATTTAAACATGGTGCCATGCCCTAAAATTAGCCAATCTGCATTTACGTTACCAAACGCTTTTAATATTTGTTCTACTGCAGTTAAACTAACCTTATTCCTTCCTGAACTTATATGAGATAAAATTACTGTACTAATTCCTGTTGCCTCAGAGAATGATGCTTTCGATATGGATGTTTTTTCGATTAGCTGAACTACTCTTTTGTTGATACTCATTTCTATTAACAAATGTAAACTTAATTTACAATTGTTAATTTAACATATGTTAATAATTTGCGGCATACTACATATTTATTAACCTTTAATGCACCTCATGTTATGTGTACAAGTACTTGATTATTAATGCTTTAAAATAATTAAATTAACAATAATTAACACGGCGACATTTTGTCGAGTTTCGTAGTAATGAAAAGATTTTTACATTTGCATAAGAGTTAAAAAATCATGAAAAAACAAGACATAATCATACTGACTTCTATTGTAGTAGTACTTATTACTATCCGAGCGATATTTAATATCCCTAATTTTAATCCAATCGGAGCTATTGCTTTAATGGGAGGAGTTTTGTTTCAAAAACGATCTAATGCATTTTTAATAACATTGGGTGCATTATTCTTGGGAGACTTCATGTTAGGCCTCTCCTCTCCCACTTACATGGAATATATATTTTCGGCCACATTTTTGTTCGTATACATTTCTTTTATTTTTATCATAATGCTTGGTATGGTAATTAAAAACCGTGTAAGCCTATTGAGTGTAATTACTGGCAGCATCATTAGTGCTATTATATTCTTTCTCATTACCAATGCCGGTTCATGGCTTGCATTAGACTACAGTAAAAGTTTTTCTGGACTTATGAGTTCATATGCAGCAGGTGTCCCATTCTTCAGAGCTACGCTTGTTAGTCAACTATTATTTAGTGTTGGGATTTATGTTTTGTATAACCTTGCTACTCAAAGAAAGACATCTGTAGCTTGATTATTAAAAAAACAACACTCGGATTAAAATTCCTGAATAATCATTCCAGACCTTAACTTAGGTTCTATGTAAGTTGATTTTGGTGGTAATGTTTTATTACTGTCTGATATTTGACGAACATCACTAAAATCACATGGCTTATTAGTAATGGCTATTTTATATATTTCTTTATTTACTAAATCACACATCTCTTTCTCCCCGTTTGTATAGGGATGAAATGCAATTTGAGAATCTGTTCGACTATCCATAATACCAAAAACATTCTTAATGATATAATCTTCAATAATTTCTACATCTAATAAATCGCTGTTTTTATTTTTATACCTTAACTGGTACCATTCATTATCAATATACAAACCAAAATTGCCTTGATCTTTGATATCATACAATGATTCGTATGACCTAAAAACCTCAAAATTATCTGACAACTTAGTTATTAAAACATCTTTATTTATTGATAAAACGGGTTTGATTAAACGATGGAAAGGCTTTATCTCTAATTGATCCTCAGCCACAACAAAACACATTGTTTTGTCATTGTTAAATTTTGATGAGGAATAATTAAACTTTTCGGCTGACGCACTTCTATGATGACCATCAGCAATATAAAAGCTATCTATTTGCTCAAACTCTTTTGACAGTTTATCAACTTCTTGGGTAGATGTTATTTTAGAAACATGATGTTTTTTCCCATCAGGTGACTCAAATGAAAAAATAGATTCCTTAGAATATTTATCAAAAGAGATATCTCCATTGTAAGCAAGCAATGTTGGCTCGCCAAGTACTTTAGCTGTTTTAAATAACTCAACTAAATACTGTAATCTGTTTGGTCTGATTTCCTCATGTTTTTTTATCATATTATTTCTATAGTCCTCTACAGCATACAAACCAATGATGCCTTTAATGGAGTTTCCATTTTTAAATACTTGCTCATATAAATAAAAGGAATCCTCATTTTCATTAACCAACACACCTGCACTTTTCATCGAGTCTATATAGTTTGATGCAAAAGGCAAAAACTTTTCCGGAGATTGGTATGATCCTGAATACCTTAAGTGACTTTTAGTAACATGATGAAACGTATGAGGATTATTTTGAATTTCTCGAACTAAATCATCTTTGGAAGGGAAATCTGTTGATTTAGCAGACACTTCTTCAACATATTTCTTATCTGGTCTTAGAGCTTTAAATGGGTATAGTCTTGGCATTTATGAGAAATAGTCTATCACACTTTTTGCTAATTGAACACCAACACGCTCTTGTGCTTCTTGGGTACTGGCTCCAATATGTGGACTCAAACCAACGTTATCCATTCTAAGAAGCCTATCATCTGTTGGAGGTTCGTTTTCAAAAACATCCGTAGCTACATATTTGACCTTCTCTGAATTAATTGCATCGATGAGAGCATTCTCACTTATTGTTCCACCTCTAGCACAATTTACAATCCCTACGCCATCCTTCATTTGCTCAAATTCTGATGCATCTAATACATACCCTTGTCCACCTGGAATATGCAAACTTATAAAATCAGATTCTGCTAAAACTTCTTCTTTTGTGGTGGTCTTAACGTTTATTTTAAAGTTATTATCATAAGACGGGTGCAATTTAGCAGGTACATCTCCTTCAGAAATATAGGGATCAAATGCAATAATTTTCATACCACAACCCAAGGCTATTGAAGCTGTTTCTTTTGCTATTCTTCCAAAACCAATTAAGCCTAAGGTTTTACCTTCTAGCTCAATTCCTTTGCTTGCAGTCTTTTTAAGGCTCTTAAAATCATTGATACCATCTATGGCCATTTTCTTGTTAACCATGGGTAATGATCGGACAATACCAAATAAATGAGCAATAGCCAACTCAGCAACTGAACGAGTGGATGCTGCTGGCGTATTAAAAACAGCGATTCCTTTATCTTTAGCATAAGTGACATCTATGTTGTCTAATCCCACTCCTCCTCTACCAATTAGCTTAAGATTAGGCGATTGATCGATTAATTCCTTTCTTATTTTAGTAGCACTTCTTACTAAAACAGCATCATAACTATTCAACTTAGTAGTTAGTTCTTCTTGTGGAATAAAATTAGTATCCACCTCGTGCCCTGCATCCTTTAGCAGCTCAACCCCTTTGGGGTGCATTCCATCATTTATTAATATTCTCATTATAATCTTACTTAAAATTCTTCATTACATCTACTAAAACCTCTACACTTTCTAATCGCATTGCGTTATACATACTTGCTCTGAACCCACCAACACTTCGGTGACCTTTTATCCCACTAATGTTAGCTTCATTACAAGCACTTAAAAAAGAATCATTCAAACTATCGTCTTTCAATACAAATGTTGCATTCATTTTAGATCGATCTTCTCTTGCAGTTGTACCCTCAAACATTTCGTTCTGATCAATTTCTGAATAGAGTAAATCAGCCTTTTGTTTGTTGTAGTTTTCGATTTGTTCTAACCCTTGATTGTCAATCCATTTTAATGTCTGTAAACATCCAAATACAGCAAATACCGAGGGAGTATTAAACATTGAACCCTTGTCTATATGCGTGTTATAGTCCAACATGGTAGGAATGTATCGAGATACTTTGTTTAAAATTTCTTTTTTAACAACCACCAAGGTCGTACCAGCTGTCCCCATATTTTTTTGAGCTCCCGCATATATTAGGTCAAATGATGAAAAATCAATTTGTCTACTAAAGATATCCGAACTCATATCACAAATCAAAGGAACGGAACTAGTAGGAAACGTGTGTAACTGAGTACCAAATATGGTATTGTTAGAAGTACAGTGAAAATAATCATAGTCACCACCTATCTTATAATCTTTGGGGATATAGTTAAAATTTTTATCCGCCGAACTAGCCAACTCATCTATTTGACCAAAATGTTTTGCTTCTTTGATTGCTTTTGTTGACCAAGTACCTGTATTGAGGTAGGCTGCTTTGGTCTTCAATAGATTCATTGCAACCATCAAAAACTGAGAACTAGCTCCACCCTGAAGGTACATTACTTCATAATCCTCACCAATATTCATTATTTTTTTGACTAGACTTTGAGCCTCATCCATTACAGCTACAAACTCTTTGCTCCTGTGAGAAACTTCAATGAGTGATAAACTAGTTCCTGAAAAGTTGTGTAGTGCATCCGAACAGTTTTGAATAACCTCCTGAGGTAAAATTGCTGGACCAGCAGAAAAATTGTGAATTTGTTTCATAAAAAATATATTGTGGCAAAACTATTTAATTCTTGTTATTTGCACTTAACGTTTGGTGAAACTTAAAAGAAAAATAACACATCTTATAAAAGTTCTTGATAACTTTCTTGACAGAAAACTCAAAAATGTAAGCCTGCCTGGATTTAAAGGCAAAAGTATTTATCATGTAAGTAAGTTTTTCTTCAATGGTCTTTTCGAGGAAGACCTCAATTTGAGAGCATCATCATTAGCATTCAATTTTTTCATAGCTATTTTTCCTCTTATCATCTTTTTATTTACTCTGATTCCATACATTCCCATCGATAATTTGGATGCATTAATAACTGGTTTTATTCAACGATTGCTTCCAAACAATGCTTTTGAGTTTATAAACGGAACAATACAAGATATCCTAGGAAATCAAAATGCAGGACTCCTATCCTTTGGTTTTATAGCTGCCTTATATTTTTCGAGTAATGGATTTGCCAGTTTACTGGCAGCTTTTAATTCGGGGGTTGAATCTAAAATGCAACGCAATTGGTTTGATATTCGGCTAAAAAGCATCCTAATTCTTATTCTAGTTATTTCCCTACTAGTTGTAACTATTGCGTTATCATTATCTTTCAACTATAGTTTCAGTGCCCTTGAAAATAAAATTACAATTGATGATAATTCATCAGACTTTATGCTAAAAATAGCTGAGTATTCGCTTACGGTATTTCTCATCTATTTTACGTTTAGCTCCATCTACTTTTTTGGATCAAACAAAGGTTCTGAATGGCTATTTTTCTCTGCCGGTAGTACGGTTGCTACAATACTGAGCATTGTCTCAACCTATGGTTTCAGGCTCTATGTAGAAAATTTTGACTCGTATAATAAACTATACGGATCTGTAGGAACACTCTTGGTATTGATGATTTTAATCTACGTAAACAGCTTTGTTGTTTTGATTGGATTTGAATTAAATCGTAGCATAGATAAAGCTGCATAATTACAAAAAAAATGTCCTCACTTTTCAGCAAGGACACTTCTTTGCGGAGAAGGAGGGATTCGAACCCCCGGTACCTCTCAGTACGCTGGTTTTCAAGACCAGTGCATTCGACCACTCTGCCACTTCTCCAGTAACTGTAGAAAGATAAAAATCTTTATTACAGGGCTGCAAAAATAATCCTTTCCTTATTTTTTCAAACAAAAAGTATAAGGATGTTTCAAACCAAGTGGAGAAAGCTTTTTGAATAGGCTAATATTTCTTAAAATTATCTCATCTTCTTTCTTTTCATTAGAAAGGGAAGTAGTATTTCTTCTACCGATTGTGCTGTGTCAACTAATACATAATCAATTTTATGCTGATGAAATTCTGACACCAATTGATCATTAAACGTATTCATTCGCTCTAAATAAGCATCCTTTACCTCTTGAGGTAATAGTTTTATAATTTCTCCTGTTTCTGCATCCTCCACGCTTAGTGGAAGATTTCCAAAATTGAAATCTAATTCAGTATTCTTATGGAGCATATGAAAAACAATCACTTCATGTTTCTGGTGCTTTAAATGTCGAATTGCATCAAAGAGAGGGTCTAATGATTGATTCTTTTCAAAGAAATCAGTAAAAAGTACAACCAATCCTCTTCGGTGAATCTGATTAGCAATTTGATGCAACGAGTCGCTAATATCTGTATCTTTTTTATCCGACTTAAAATTGAGGTACGACTCCATTTTAAAGAGCAACTCTTTGTAATGTCTACTCGAGGATGAAACTTTAGTAAACTCTCTTATTTTTTCATCAAAAAAACATAGAGACGATGCATCGCGTTGTTTTTTGAGTATCTCAGCAAAAGATGCTGTTAAAAGAATAGCAAACTGAAGTTTAGTCAATAAACCCTTGTGGTTTATCTGCATACTGGGTGAAGCATCTATCAAAAAATGACACCTTAAGTTCGTTTCTTCATCAAAATGTTTGTTGTAGAGTTTGTCTGAACGTGCAAAAAGTTTCCAATCGATATTCTTGGTGTTTTCACCTACATTGTATGGTCTATGCTCAGCAAATTCTACGGAATATCCTTGAAATGGACTCTTGTGATATCCGGTAATAAATCCCTCTACTGCCTTTTTAGCCAGTAAATCAAGACTACCTGATTGAACTATATCTTCGGGTTGAATTTGCATAAAAAAAGCGATATGATCAATGAAGAAACATATCGCTCAATATTACAAAAATTATTTTTTGATTAAGTCAATTGATTATCAATTTTAGAAGTTATAGATGTTTTGGGAACTGCTCCAACGATTTTATCGACCACTTCTCCGTTTTTGAAGACTAATAAGGTAGGAATACTACGCACACCATACTTCATTGGAGTGCCTGGATTCAAATCAATGTTCATCTTACCTATTTTAGCTTTACCTGTGTATTCAGTTGCTATCTCTTCTACGATTGGCCCTATCATACGACATGGTCCACACCACTCAGCCCAAAAATCAACTAAAACTGGAGTGTCACTATTTAATACTTCTTGTTCAAAATTTGAATCTGAAAATTCTAATGCCATAATTATATTTTATTTATGCTACAAATTTACAATCGAATTTCCTGCTAAAAAATAGGCAATCCTTATAGGAGTATAAATATTAAGTTTTTAATAACTCAATTCGAAAGTGCGATCCCTTTCCAATTTCGGAAGATTTAACATAAATCTTCCCTTGATGATAGTTCTCAATGATACGCTTAACCAATGATAATCCTAATCCCCACCCTCTTTTCTTAGTGGTATAACCGGGTTTAAAAATAGTTTTTTGCTTATTGACAGGGATACCTTTCCCTGTATCATGAATGTCAATAAATATATAATTCGAATCGTCTTCAAAGACCTTAAACCAAATTTTACCCTCCCCATTCATCGCATCCACAGCATTCTTGCATAAATTTTCAATTACCCATGCAAATAGTGGCTTATTTACAGAAACATCTATCCCGCTTAATTTCTCCAAATCTTTAATTTCGATTGAAACTTTATCAGAAGTACGCGTATTAATGTAAAGAGTACTCTCTCTCAATACTTCATGAAGATTGCAAATAGACAATGAAGGCTTAGATCCAATTTTTGAAAATCGCTCAGTAATTAGATTCAATCTTTCTAGATCATGGTTAATCTCATCCAATATTTTTGGAGGTACAGAATATTCGCCTTCTTTAAGATAATCAACCCATCCAATGAGTGAGGATATAGGAGTTCCTAGTTGATGTGCCGTTTCTTTACTCATCCCTGCCCAAACCTTATTCTGTTCGCTTCGCCTACTGTAGCTAAAGGCGAAATAGCTAATCATTAAAAACAGAGCTATAATACCCAACTGGAAATAGGGATATATTCTTAATTGATTTAAAAGTTCGGAATTCTCATAAAAGATTTTAATGTTTTGACCAGCAATGTATTCAATTTCAATGGGCTCATTTTCGAGCTCCATCGTTTTAATCTTGTCCCTCAAGAAATTATTTCCATTATAGCCTGAAGAATCTAGATTACGACTTCCTTTAACTACACCATTTTCATCTGTTAAAATAACTGGGATAGTGGTATTCGCTTCAATAATTTTAAAAAGAAAATTGACATCACCCTCAAATTTTGGTGATGCAATAAGACGAGTTGCGTCAGCCCATGTAGCAATTTTTGCTCGCTCTCTGAGTTCTAGTTTATTAACCAGACCATTAGTGTACCAAAGTGAAAAAAAACCAATTAAAAAGGCAAATGTGAGAAGAAGAATTTTAAAAATTTTCTTTAATTGATATGAATTGTTTGTCAAACTGATACTCGAAGTTAAAAATTCAGAACTAAAAATCAGACAAAAAAGTATTTTTGCTATGTGATTTTTGAGTTTAAAGAGAATAACATCACTAGATGTATAGATTTATCCCAAGGAATTGAAATTGGTATACCTATACAACGTGGTCATGGTGTAAGGAGTTTTGATATAGATAATGCTCAATATGAGGTGTATCAAAAAGATGGATTTGTTGGTAATAAAAATCATGGAGGTTCCTGCAATCTTGAAACAATTACATTTACTCCCCATGGAAATGGCACTCACACTGAATGCTACGGTCATATTAGTTTAGACCAACATCATGTCAATGATAATATCCAAGACAATTTCTATTATGCTCAACTTTTTACCGCAAATAGTGTTGAAATTAATGGACAATTAGCTCTTAGTTTTGATAACCTAGAATTAACTCCTGATTTAAACTTCAAATCATTAGTAATAAGAACATTACCAAACAATAAAACTAAAATTAATAGGAATTACTCTGGTCAAAAAACTCCATTTATTACTCCGGAAGATATGACTAAAATTATTCAATTAGGTATAGAACACTTAGTTATAGATTTACCCTCTGTTGATCCAGAATGGGATGAAGGAATATTAGCTTCACACCATATTTTTTGGAATTATCCAACCTCCCCTCGAACCCATTGCAGCATAACTGAATTTGCATACATTCCTGATCGTATTCCAGATGGTGAATACTTGATTAAACTAAATATCTCAAACTTTGTTTCAGATGCGGCACCGAGCAGACCAATTATTTACCCTATAACTGATCAATAGGTTTGAACGAAAAATTACTTTACTTCCTATCCTTCATTACAACTAAATATATCAACCTATTAGGTAAAAGGTCATACCCTTTCAAAAAAATTTTAATTTTTAAGTTAGATGAAATTGGTGATTTAGTAACATCATTACCTGTTTTTTACAACATTCACAGCCAATATCCACACGCTAAAATCACCCTGCTTTGCAAACCCTTCAATGCTATCTTCTTTAAGAATTTAGATTACGTAGATTCTGTTCACTCTATAGATGAAATCCTACAACAAAATGATCCTTTTGACTTAATATTAGATTTAAGAGGGAATAAAGAAACACTTGACTATGCTCTTACACACAGACCCAAATACAGATTAGATCGAGGAAGTATTCGATTAAAAAACAAATTTTTGGGTGGTCAAAAAAATGAAATTGACACAAATCTAGAAGTAATCAGTCCTATAATTGGTGGTGAATTACAAAAATCAAATAAAATACACTTATCAACTGATGAGACAAATAAAATCAATAAATTTATTGAACTTGAAGGACTAAAACAATTTGCGATAATCCACATTGGAGCAAGGGATAAAGCCAGAAGATGGCCAATAGATCGATTTCAAGAAATTATTAATTATATCAATACCCAATATTCAATATCTTGTGTTTTGGTAGGTGGCATGGACGACCAAAAATTAAACGATGAATGCCTTCAAGGGGTTATAAATAAGAATAATCGCAATGTTGCTGGAGAATTTAATTTGATAGAATATACTGCACTTTGCACTAAAGCTACCATTTTTATTGGTAATGAAAGCGGTCCATTGCATATAGCAGCTGCTCAAAATACTCCAAACATTGCTCTTTTTGGACCTGGAGTAAAAGGAGTCTTTTATCCTCAAAATGATAAATCTATCGTTCATCACTACTTTTTAGCAACTGGACATAAAAGCCAGACGATTGATAATAGCACTATCTTCTCAATAACTACTTCTGAGGTTATACAATCGATAGATCGACTACTTTCATAGAATTAAACTCAAGTTCTCCTTCAATTCGCTAGATTTGCATTTTAATAAATTATCATGTACAATGTAAATAACAAAAAACTCTTTCCTAGTTTTCCAAAGTTCAAATTTGGATGGATTATTGGAATGGTATTTCTTTTCATCATTCTTACAAAATCAGCTACCACTATCCGTTCTGGACAAGCTGGAGTCCTCTACAAAACCTTTGGAAATGGTGTAGTTACAGATAAAACCTTTGGCGAAGGCTTTCATATCGTTGCTCCATGGAACAAAATGATTATTTATGAGGTAAGACAACAAGAAGTTTTTGAGCAAATGTCTGTGCTCTCAAGTAACGGACTTGAAATTAAATTAGACGCTTCTGCTTGGTTTCAACCAGATTACGAGAATCTTGGTAAACTCCATCAACAAAAGGGTGAAAATTATGTAGATCGAGTTTTATTACCTACTATTCGATCTGCTGCTAGAAGCGTTGTTGGTAGATATACACCCGAACAATTATATAGCAGTAAAAGAGATGCCATACAGAATGAAATTTACGAGGAATCAAAGAAGATTGTCTCAAAACAGTTTATTCAATTGAATGAAATCCTTGTAAGAGATGTAACACTTCCAAATACTATTAAAGATGCTATCGAGCGTAAACTAAAACAAGAACAGGAAGCTCTGGAATATGAATTCAGACTTGTAAAAGCTAAAAAAGAGGCCGAGCGTCAAAAAATTGATGCAGAAGGTAAAGCTGTAGCTAACAAAATTTTAAGTGCGTCACTTACTGACAAAATTCTTAAAGAAAAAGGAATTGAAGCTACCTTGGAGTTATCCAAATCACCCAACAGTAAAGTTGTTGTAGTGGGAAGTGGAAAAGATGGTCTTCCACTGATTTTGGGCAACCAGTAAATTCAAATTAAACCAACTTCCTTCTCAAAATTTTACCTACGTTAGACTTAGGTAAATCATCCCTAAAAACTACGATTTTAGGATGCTTATAGTTCGTGAGTTTATCTTTACAAAATTCTTTAATTTCTTCTTCTGTAAGACTATCATCTTTTTTAACAACAAATGCCATAACACATTCTGTTGTTTTTGGATGTGGTTCACTCCTCACTCCTACTTCTAACACCTTAGGATGACTTGATATCACTGCTTCTACCTCACTTGGATATACATTAAATCCAGAGACACAAACCATTTCTTTTTTGCGATCCACGATTTTAAAGAATCCATCTTCATCCATAATTCCAATATCTCCCGATAAGAAATAATCTCCATGCATAACCTCTTTTGTCGCATCAGGTCTATTCCAATATCCCGCCATAACTTGAGGCCCCTTTATACCTATCTCACCTCGTTCACCAGTGGGAACCTCTTTTTTATCTTCATCAAAAATTTTGATTTCAGTGTTCGGTATAGGCAATCCAATTGTCCCCATTCGGTGTGAACCATCAGTTGGGTTGATTGTAGCAGCAGGAGAAGTCTCAGAAAGTCCATAAGCTTCTAAAAGTGGTGAACCTGTTACGTCTTGCCATTTGGTAGCAACAGCATCTTGTACAGCCATTCCTCCGCCTAATGAAATCTTAAGATTTGTGAAATCAATGTATTTGAAGGTTGGTTGATTTAATAATCCATTAAATAAGGTATTAACCCCCGTGATGAGAGAGAACGGATTCTTCTTCAAATCTTTAAGAAATGCCTTCATATCTCTCGGGTTTGTAATCAAGACATTACGAGATCCATAATTAAAGAATGCTAAGCAATTAGCTGTTAATGCAAAAATATGATACAAGGGCAATGCAGTTATAACAACTGGCTCTCCATGGGTAAATAACCCGGTTAACCAACCATCAACTTGTGAAAGCTGACTACAAATATTTCCATGGGTTAAGATAGCACCCTTAGATACACCAGTGGTTCCTCCTGTATACTGAAGAAAAGCCATGTCTTTATGAGAAATTTTAACCATTTCTGGTGACTTGCCTTTATTCTCTTTCAAAACAGTCTTAAATGAAATAGCATTCGGTAAATCAAAAGCTGGAACCATCTTTTTGACATGTTTAACTACCGTGTTAACAATAGCTCCTTTCAATCCACCAAGCATATCACCAATACGCGTGATAATAACTGTTTCGACGTCTGTATCATTCTGTATTTTCTGATAATTATCAGCGAAGTTTTCAAGAATAACTAATGCTTTAGCACCACTGTCTTTATATTGGTGCTTCATTTCATCAGGAGTGTATAAGGGGTTTGTATTCACGGCTACAAAACCACACTTAATAACAGCAAACATGGCCACTGGAAACTGCAGTAAATTAGGCATTTGAATAGCTACTCTATCACCAACTTTAAGATTGGTTTCATTTTGAAGGAAATAAGCAAACGCATCTACTTCAGCTTTGAGTTGATTGTATGTAAGCGTAACATCCATATTTTGGAAAGCCACTTGATCACCATACTTTTTAACTACATCTTCAAAAACATGTGCAAGAGATTTATATTTATTTTCATCAACGGTTTGTGGTACAAAATCAGGGTAACTCTTAAACCAAGGGAATTGTTTTGACATTCGGTAAAAATACAAGGAATGCCTAAATAAAAAAATCTAAATACTCATTAAAAAAATAATCTTTAAAGCACAATCTAGGCGAAATATTATTAGGAACTCTTTAAAAATAATTGAGTTTATAAAAACAAAAAACCTCATTAAATATGAGGTTTTAAGTGCACTCGAGAGGATTCGAACATAATCATTGACTGATAACGGTTTCTTTAACATCTTTTCAATGTTCTTGAGCTTCTCAAGAATTTCATTAATTTTAAAATTGCTTTTCATGCTTTTTTACTTCAAATAGAATCAGATTGAAGCAGATTAAAACAGCCATAAATTGGTCTGGCCAGTAGATTTTATGGCCACTATTTTTTAGAAAAAATAATCATTAAAAGTCTTACTTTAGCACACGAATTGCACTCGTAGTTCAACTGGATAGAATATCGGATTTCGGCTCCGAGGGTTAGGGGTTCGAATCCTCTCGAGTGCACCAGTCAATTAAACAATGCCTGCTTTTAGCGGGCATTTTTTTATATCAATTTTTTCTACTTAAAATTTTCTCAACTGCCCTCCTCTTCTGCCTATTAATATTGGTATATTCACAGAAAGTTTGAGGTTGTTTGATGCGATTTGAATTGCCTTAGAACAAAAAAGCCACTCTAGTACTATGACTTGAGTGACTTTGATGTCTTTTGACTTTCGTCTATGTGATCCCTCTGGGACTCGAACCCAGGACCACTACATTAAAAGTGTAATGCTCTACCAGCTGAGCTAAGGAATCAAAATCGCTTTCGCGGCTGCAAATGTAGAATTTTAAATATCTAACACAAACAATATTACAAAAGTTTTTCGTAGGTAAAATGAACTTTACTTGGCTGGGTATTCAGACTCTTAAACAACGCGTGCATTTTAGGATTAAAATCCCCAATCCATGCCAATTCGGTTGACTCAATATATCGATCTTCTACCATAGTTTTATAAACATCCATAATCATCAAGGCATATAATCCCTTGTTTTGATATTCTGAGGTTACTCCAAAGATTATTCCTCTAATTTTAGTTATTTTTATTGTTTTCAAGTAATAATAGAATTTCATTTTTCCCCACCAATTCATATTTCCTTTGATATGCCTAAATATTTGATTCAACTCAATAATACTCAAATAAAAACCGATCGGTTTATCCTTGTCGTACATAAATACCAAAAACTCCTCACGAATAATGGGCTTCATCTCGGCAAAAAGACTACGAACACGATCTACTGTAAACGGAACAAAATGCGAGTGATGTTTCCATGCATCATTGTAGATTGTTACAAAATCTTTTATAAAACGTTCGGATTCTCGATGGCTATAATGCTCTATTCGATAAGCTCCCCTTTTTAGCAAACGCTCACTAAACCGTTCATATTTAGATAAATCTATTTGATCTGGCCTTCCTTCGCTGGTAGTTTGCTGAATGCAGACCTTAAATCCATAATTTTCAAACAGCTTTTGATAATATGGAAAATTATAGTTTTCCTGATATGATGGAGATTTAAACCCAGATACTAATAACCCCCAATATTTGTCTCTTTCACCGAAGTTTACGGGAGCCTCTACCCTGCTAAAACTTTTATCTTTCAACCAATTTACACCCACATCAAACAGCTTATTAGCTACTTGTTGATCATTAATACAATCAAAGAATCCTAAACCAGCTAGTTGGTGTTTTGTAATATAAAATGCTGCTATCCTACCAACAACATTATCATTATGAATTGCAACCCAACGTTTAGCATCACCAGTCTCAAATTCAGAATTTTCATTCGGATCAAAGATCGCATCAATATCTTGATCGATATGAGAAATGAAATGAATATCATTTTTATATAAATCTCGACTAAAATGATGCCAAGACTTAATTTCTTTTGAGGAAAAGACTTCTTTTATTTGAATTAACATATAATATCCAAAGCTTCTGTAATCATTTTTTCAATTATTTGCTGAGGTTTTTTACTAAAAACACCTGTTCTTCTATCTGCTAATATAGCATTTAAAGAAATAGCTTCAAATCCTAATAATTTCGACAAGCCATAAATTCCTGCGGTCTCCATTTCAATATTACCTGGTTGGCTACCATGATAATTTATTGATTCACAATCTGAAAGACTAAACTTTTGAGATAATTGGGATGGCCTAAATTGAGGTCCATAAAAACCACAAGCAGTCAAAGTAAGGCTGGACTTATACAATTGAAACTTATTCTCCAAATAGCTGCTACAAGGTATAACAGGAAGTTGCATACTCATAAATTCTATTGAATCAAATGTATGGTTATAAAAGGTCAACAGATTATCTAACGCTATTGCATTCTTTGAGTAAACAATTGAATCTAATTGAATAGCAGGATGAATACTTCCAGATGTACCTAAACGTATTAAGTTAATTGATTTTGGATTTTGGATTCGTTTACGACTAGTCATATCATAATTTAGAAGCATTGAAAGCTCATTTAGTACGATGTCAACATTATCTGTTCCTATGCCCGTAGATAAAACCATAATTGACAAACTCCCCAATCGACCACCGACAGCTTTGAACTCTCGATTGTGATTCGTATAATCAATGGAATCAAAATGTTTAGAGACAGCATCTACCCGACCAGGGTCTCCAACAGTGATGACAGTTGGATAGATTTGATCAGCATGGAGGCCAAGATGATAAATTGAACCATCATTATTTAGAATCAGATCAGTATTAGTTAATTGTTTCACGCTAAAAAAGGTGTTTATCTTTGCAGCAAGTTTAAGAAATTTTATGATAGATATTAAAACACCACAAGATCACATCATATTAGTGCCAATGGATTTTTCAGATTCATCAATCAATGCTGTTTATTATGCAGTAGAAATGGCAAATTTATTTGATAGTGAAATTACTCTACTTCATGTACTCAGTAAGAGTGCATTATCAGGCATGTTTATAAGTGACAGCGAAGTTGCACTTTTAAGAGATAAGGTTAGAAAAAAACTCGAAGAATTAAAAGCAGAAATCCTTGATAAATGGCCCACTCTTAAAGTAAACACTTCTGTGTCTGAAGGGAAGCCATTTAAAGTAATTAACCAAGTAGCCAAGGATAATAAATGTGACACCATTGTAATGGGAACTAACGGAGCTAATGGCATCGAGCAATTTACCGGAAGTACCACTAGTAGGGTAATTAAAAGTTCTGCAATACCTGTAATAGCTGTGAAGGAAAAAAGAACAGAACCTAAGTTTAATAAAATTGTACTTCCTATTGATTTAACCAAAACCAGTAAACAGAAAATTGATTGGGCTGTCAAAGTTGGTTTGAAATACAACTCTACAATTCACATCATTATGGAACTGGAAAAGGATGAGTTAATTGAAAGGAAAATCAAGGCAAATCTTAAACAAGCTGAGGGAATCTTTGAAAAATATGGCGTAAAACACAAATCTCATCTTCTTGATGATAGGGAATATCCAGATAACCTGGGTAAGGATACAATTAAGTATGCTGAGGAAATCGATGCAGATTTAATTATGATTATGACAAAATCAGAAACTGGTAAGTTATCCGAATTGTTTGTTGGATCGTACGCCGAACAAATTGTAAATAGTTCTCAAAAAACACCTGTCATGTGCATCAATCCTAAGCCAACAGGCTCAATAGCAACTGGCGGATCAGGCTTTTACTAGTTAATTTAATTATTGCCCTACAAAAAAAGGAGTTTGGATTACCAAACTCCTTTTTTTATGATCTATGTGGCTATTTAGCTCCAGATATTAACTCTTCGAGGTCTAGCTTTTTCAACTAATAATTTTTTTCCATTAACTTCTTTACCATTCATTTCTTCGATAGCCTTTATCCCATCTTCCTCCTTTTCAAACTCAACAAAACCTGTACCTTTTGGCTCCTTAGTAACTCTATCGTACACAACCTTTGCATAACTGATTTCACCATACTTTTCAAAAAGCATCTCAAGATAGTGAGCATTATAAGAAGTTGGAATGTTTTTGACAATTAAATTCATTGGTGCAAATTTATTAAATCTAACATACTAAAAGGAGCATTTATGAATTAGAGTTTATAATTTGACCATCTTTCATTTCAATCATGCGATCAGCCATCGCAGCTAACTCGTTATTATGGGTTACTATGACAAATGTTTGTCCAAATTCGTCTCTAAGTTTTAAAAAGAGCTCATGAAGATCTCTTGCGTTTTCAGTATCTAAGTTACCACTAGGCTCATCAGCAAAAATGACTGATGGATTATTTATTAGTGCTCTAGCAACGGATACCCGCTGTTGTTCTCCTCCAGACAATTCATTAGGTTTATGGTTTAAACGATTGTTAAGTCCAAGCTTATCCAATAGCTTAATAGCCTTGTTTTCTGCGTCAGATTTATTTAAACCTTGTATTAAAGCTGGCATACAGACATTCTCAAGTGCCGTAAACTCTGGAAGTAAGTGGTGAAATTGAAAAATAAAACCAATGTTCTTGTTCCTGAAATTTGCAATTTCTTTGTGGTTTAGAGCTGAAATATCAAAATCATCATAACAAAGAATTCCATTTTCAGTAGAATCCAAAGTTCCAAGAATTTGAAGAAGCGTGGATTTTCCAGCCCCACTTGGTCCTGTAATACTTAAAATTTCACCTTTATCAATTGAAATATCAACTGACTTGAGAACATTAAGATCACCATAACTTTTACTTAATTTTTTTCCATCTATCATATCAATTACATACCGATGAATCTCATAAACTCTGATCTAGTAGAGTCTTTCTGAAATTGACCAGATATTGCAGATGTTATGGTATTTGATGTAACATCTTCTACTCCTCTACACTCAACACACATGTGTCTTGCATCAACAACCACTGCAACGTCATCAATATTAAGGGTTTGTTTGAGATTTTCCATTATTTGTCTGGTTAATCTTTCTTGTACTTGTGGTCGTTGAGAAAAATATTTAACCATCCGATGAATTTTACTTAAACCTATCACCTTTCCATTAGCTATATATGCAACATGTGCCCTACCTATAATAGGAACAAAATGATGTTCACACATAGAATAAACAGATATATTCTTCTCAACCAACATCTGGTTGTAGCCATAATTATTTTTGAATAAAGTAACCTCTGGTTTATTTTTAGGATTTAAACCACTAAAGATTTCTGAGACGTACATCTTGGCCACTCTTTTGGGTGTTTCCTTAAGGCTGTCATCAGATAAATCTAATCCCAAGGTTTCCATAATCGCTTTAAAATGCACAGCTATTTTATCAATCTTTTCTTCATCCGAAACATCAAATGCTGATGGTATGGTAGGAGATTGAATAATTGAGTTTACTTCGATTATATTATTTTGATTGTTATTGTCCTTCATATTCTATGAAATTTCGGTCTGTTTCGTAAAGAGTTACGTGTAGTTTATGGTGATTTTCTAATTTTCTATTTATTCTGTGCCAGATTACATATGCAATATTTTCTGCAGTTGGAATGAGATTTTTAAAATCAGGCACATCTAAATTTAAATTCCTATGATCAAATCGAGAGGTAACCTCATCTCTTATAATATCTCTTAATTTCTTTAAATCAATCAAATATCCACTATCTGGATCAACTTCGCCAGTTATTTTCACAATCAATTTATAATTATGTCCATGGAAATTTGGATTGTTACACAACCCATAAAACGACGAATTTTTTTCATCACTCCAATTATTATTATGAAGTCTATGTGCAGCATTAAAACGTTCAACTCTACTTGCAGATGCAATCATACTTGTACAAACATCGTTTAATTCTTTTTGTTTAACCTATTTATCGTTATTAGCATAAAAAATATAAACAAATAGTCATAAAAGTGTCATATATATGTTAATTGTAAGTATTAAGTATCTACTAATGAGATAATTACAAAAATGTTCAACCTTTTTAAAAAAATATTAAACAAAAATTAGTTTTTCTGCTATTCTGTTTTACTTTTGCGTCATAAAGTTAAACAAAATGAAAAATCAAACTGAATTCGAAAAGAAATTAGAGTTGCTACAACCTATACTAAAAAATTATGCTCTCCAACTTTCTCAAAACTTAGATGATGCTAACGATTTAGTTCAAGAAACTTTAATGAAGGCCATTATATATTCCTCTAAATTCAAAGAAGGTACCAATTTAAAAGGATGGCTTTTTACCATAATGAGGAATAGCTTTATCAATAATTATCGTAGAATTACCAAACGTAATACATTCATGGATACACAAGATGAGCAATTCATTATTGATAACGCTAAGACATTCAATGCCTACAACAATGGCGAATCTAAATTTATTAAGCAAGATTTATCAGATGCCATCGATAGTTTGCCTGATGATTTACGCATAACCTTTGAAATGAATACTTTAGGTTATAAATATCATGAAATTGCCGAAAAAATAGGTATTCCAATTGGTACAATCAAAACAAGGATATTTGTTGCAAGAAGGCGTCTTAGGTCTCAACTCTCTGAATACGAAAAGCTTTATAGTTTGTCTGCAAGCTAAATCAGTACTTAAAGTACTTTAATGCAGCAATAGGATTATCAATTTGAACACCATACACATCCTGATAATCTACACTTTTATAATCACGCGTCGTATTTTGTCCGTACAAAACTATTTTTTTAGAGTTATCTAACAATTGTTGCTTCAATCCTAGATTTATTGTTTCAAAGTTTGAAACAATTCCATCTAATCCAAATCGATTAACATCTCTCACTCCTATACTGTCCATACCTGAAACCAAAAGACAATTGTAATTTTTTCTTTTCTTCAAAGCATATAAGATATTTGCGTCATTACACTCGATATATATATTGTTTGAAGAATACAATCTATCCAGTTTACCAACCAAGATTCCTGCTAGCGAATCTACCTTGTAAGGCACATTAAAATTATCTTTAATGTTTAAGCTGAATAGTTTACTATTCCAGTATGTATTAATCAGAGTTATCAAGCTATCTAAAGATATGACAGTCTCAGTATACTGATTTGAAAACTGTTTTCGATAATAACATGTTCCGATTTCTTCAAAATTTAAACTATTTACAAACCCTTTACATTGTGTGGAATTTTCTAAAAAGTCATCATGAAACACAATTAGGTTTCCATCTTTAGTGAACTGGATATCAACTTCAACACCATCTAAGTCATAAAAATCAAGTGCCTTTGAAATGCTTGCAACAGAATTTGGAGCAAACTGTCCATTAAGATTATCAAACCCCATACCCCCATGACCAAGTACCAATACCGTATTTTTATTTATCTCGTACTTACTACAACATAAAAAACAAACGCTAATAAAGATTATAATTGATATACGCATGATAAAGAAACACTTCCTGTTAAATTATTGAATTGATCAAAACTACCAGCAGATGCAGAACGTTCAGTAGCAACACCATACCCAACCCTAGACAATAAAGACCAATGAGAGTTATAGTTATACTGAACTGAAGTTGTATAACACCACGTCTGAATATTCACGATCTTTAAAGGTTTTTGTCTCCTATATTCAACTCCTAGTGCTGTTTGCCACTTTTTTGAAGTAATAATTTGGTATCCATAATATATTCCAATACCAATTACAGGATCATCAGAAAAACCATCTGAAAAATTATAATTAATTCCTGTTTCTAGTATATGATTATTCTTCAAAAATCGACCATGAACAAAACCATTTTTCCCAAAATAATTGACTTCATATCCTGTTATAAGTTGCCTATTAATATGTTTATCTTGAGCACTTAAAAAAATGCTAATTAAACACAATATCAAATTGAATATTAACCTATAACTCATAACCAAAATCGTTTTTTAAACGCTTATATACTGAATTGGTAGGCAAACCCACAACGTTGTAATAACAACCTTTTATCGAATTTACATGAGATAACCCCAACCAATCTTGGATTCCATACCCTCCTGCTTTATCTAAAATAGCGTAGTTATCTACATAAAAATTCTTTTCATTAAATTCAATCGTGTCCATCGTCACATCTGTAACATTAGAAAACGAGATTATTTTTTTATTTGTTCGAATCGTAACCCCTGAAATAACCTGATGAGTTTGACCACTTATCATATCTAACATATTGAGGGCTTGACTTCTATTTTTAGGTTTATTTAAAATGGTATTATTCACCAGTACAACAGTGTCAGCTGTTATCAATAGTTCTGAATTATCTTGTAAATTGTATGAAAACGATTTCTTTTTGGATAAATATTGAGCTACATCGTTATTCGCCATTGATACTGGGTAATCCTCTTCACAATTAATAGAAACTACATTAAAATCAATTGCTAACATACTCAGCAATTCCTTTCTTCTTGGTGATTTTGATCCCAATAAAACTTTCATTCAGCAAACGTATTTAAAAAAATAATATAGAAAATATTCCAGTAAAAATGACATATTTCATCAATTGGCTTAACGATGTGTAGTCTAATTTGTTGGCTGCATATCGTATATCGATTGCTGCTTTATACAATGGAACTATAATAAATAAAGTACAATAAGAATAAAAGATGTATTTGTGTATTCCTTGAAAATACTGGGATTGATAGTAGTAAGAAAAAATAAGCAATGATATCAATAAAAGTAAAAGCACATAAACCAAATAATTTGCTGTTTTTTCACCAAATGTTATCGGTATGGTTTTACTTCCATACTCCCTATCTCCTTTAATATCTTCGACATCTTTGATAATTTCTCTACAAAAAGTTATTAACCCTGAAAACACACTAAAATGAATAATTAAAAAAACATCTATTGATAAGGATAGCATCGATAAACTATAAATACTATAAAAGCTAAGCATCGAAATAATTAAATTACCAATCACTGTTAGATCTTTCAAACGCCAACTATACAAATAGAGTAAAAGTAATGTGAGTGCAAAAAGTGATAAAAACCAAACACCAATAAAATATCCTGAAATCAATGCTATTAATACAAATGAGATTAAATGAATATTTACACTAAACCTAGAATAATTTGCAATACAAGAAGGATTTTTTTTATTTAATAAATCTCTTTCTTGATCATAATAATCATTGATCCAATAACCAAAAGATGCACTAGAAATTGTACCTAAAATAAGCCATAATAAACCACTATCAATTAGAGAGTTAAATGATGCATAACGATCTAAATAGTAAGCACTAAATAATTGAGACAGTCCTATAAAAAACAAATTTAAAGGTCTGTAAATTTTAAAATAAGTACTCATTAATTTCTTTTAGGAAACTTCATCCGATAACGAACATTAATCTTTCCTCGGCTAATATTGCTAAGTTTCCCCTTTAGCAACTGACGTTTAAAAGCTGATATATGGTCAATAAAAAGAACTCCTTCGATATGATCGTATTCGTGTTGAATAACACGAGCATTCATTCCATCGAAGACATCCTCTTTGAATTCTCCTTTTTGATTTTGATAACGAATTTTTAGCGATGACTTTCTTGTAACATCCTCTCTCACATCAGGAATACTCAGACACCCTTCTTCAAAAGCCCAATCCTCACCAGTTTCATCAATAATTTGTGGATTGATAAACACCCTCCGAACTCCAATCTTTTCATAATCTTTAAAATGAGTTGAATCAATCATAAACAGACGTAATGGCTTTCCTATTTGAGGTGCAGCAAGTCCCACCCCGTCACTTGCATCCATGGTTTTATACATACTCTGAACTAAAACATCTAAATCATCATCAAAATCTTTAATTTCTTGACATTCAGCCCTTAAAACAGGATCTCCGTATGCTCGTATAGGGTATATCATTGATTGTATAAAAATTCTTGCAAAAGTAAGGTAGCTGCTGTGCTATCCAATAATTTCTTATCCTGCCTTTTTTTCTTTTTAACACCACTCTGAATCAATGCTTTCATGGCATCTTTAGAACTATACATTTCATTTATCCTGTGAATAAGCACCTCAGGGTATTTTTTTTTGAAATTATCTATAAAAACCAGAATTTCTTTTTCAATTGGCGAAAAACTTCCATCATGACGAGTAGGTTGACCAACAACTATGGCACTTACTTTCTCCTGAATCATGTAATTGGTTAAATAATCCATCAATTCTGAAGTTTGAACAGTAATCAAAGGTGAGGCTATAATTTGCAATGGATCTGTAGTTGCAATTCCTGTGCGTTTACCCCCAAAATCAATAGCTAATATCCTTGACAAATCTAACAATTTAATTATTCAAAAATAACTAAATAAGCTACCCATATGATCAATTCAGTCAACATGTATATATCGTGGGTAAATATTTTAATATTTGAGCAAAAGGTAAACAAACAATATTCAAATTCGTACTAAATATGATATCGCAAAAAGATCTTATCATTGCCTTTTCTGATTTGTCATCTAAATTAGATCAAACGAACCAAGATTTAATTGATACTATAAACCAAACATTCGCTAACAACAGTTGGTTGACACCTGAAAATTATTGGAAAAGTATACATCATTGGAAAAATTCACTATCAAAAGCGAACATCGAGGATTTTATATCGAAATATTCTGTAGCCCAAAACCCTAAAATTATTGGAATAATTATGGCTGGAAACATCCCAATGGTAGGCTTTCATGATTTGCTATGTGTTGTTTTAATGGGTCATAAAGCACAAGTAAAATTGTCAAGTGACGACCCTTACGTTATTGCATATTTTGTAAGCGTTTTAAAATCAATCAACTCAAATCTTAAAGATCGTATCATCATCTCTGAAAAATTACAATCTGTAGATGCTGTTATTGCAACTGGCAGCAATAATTCATATCGATATTTTGAGTCTTATTTCAAACATCTACCCAGATTACTTCGAAAAAACAGAAAATCCATTGCAATACTTAACGGAACAGAAACTGAAAAAGACTTACAATTATTAGCCTATGACATATTAACTTATTTCGGACTTGGTTGTAGAAATGTTAGTCAGATTTTCATCCCAAATAATCAATCAGTGGAAAAGGTTTTGGACGCAATGATGAGCTTAAATGATGTAATAAATCATCATAAATATGCCAATAATTACACCTATCATAAAGCTTTATTACTAATGAACAATGAGCAACATCTGGATACGGGTTTTTTACTACCTAAAAAAAGACGAAATCTTTCTGCACCTCTAGCATGCATCCATTATGATTATTATGATTCAATGGAAGACATAAAAGCATTCATTCAGGAGAATAAAGAGGACATTCAATGCATTGTAGGTAATTATTCTTCCACAAATGTTGTTCCTTTTGGTAAAGCACAATCTCCTGATTTAAAAGATTTTGCAGACAATATAGATACACTTGAATTTTTATCAACATTAGAGACTGCATGAGTTATCTGTTTCAATCCATACTTATTTATAAATTTGAACAAATTAAATAGATGAACACCCCAGATAAAGACACGCTCCTATCCACTAATTTTTTCTTTAAAGAACAACTTTCATTTTCTAGAGGTAAGGTTCGTGATATCTACACTATTGGCAAAGATCACATAGTGATGGTTGCTAGTGACCGAATATCGGCATTTGATCATGTTCTAACCAACCCCATCCCATTCAAAGGTCAAGTTCTCAATCAAATTGCGTCTAAATTCTTAGATGATACAAAACATATCATACCGAATTGGAAAATTGAAGAAATCGATCCACATGTTACCGTGGGATATAAATGTGAGCCATATGCAGTAGAGTTTGTTGTTAGAGGTTACCTAGCAGGTCATGCCTGGAGAGAATACCAATCTGGTAAAAGAGAGTTATGCGGAGTTAGTTTACCCGATGGACTAAAAGAGAATGACAAGCTGCCCGCTCCAATTCTTACCCCATCAACTAAAGCAGAAAATGGTCATGATATGGATATCACTAGAGAAGAAATTATTGCTCAACGGATTATCAAAAAGAAAGAATTAGACCAACTTGAAAAATATGCTTTAGAATTATTTAAGTATGGCTCAAAACATGCAGACAAACAAGGGTTAATTCTCGTTGATACAAAATATGAATTTGGGAAAAAAGGAGATCAAATCATGCTCATTGATGAAATACACACTCCAGATTCATCTAGGTACTTTTACAAGGATGGATATGAAGATATTCAAAGAAAAGATCAACAACAAAAACAACTCTCAAAGGAATTTGTAAGACAATGGCTGATTTCAAATAACTTTCAAGGTCTTGAAGGACAGATTATGCCATCCATGACCGATGAATTTATTCAAGAAGTTTCTCAACGATACATAGAATTATTTGAGAATATTACCGGAGACCAATTTGAAAAAAGAAATTACAATCAGGTTTCTCAAACTATTGAAAATAGAGTTAATGAATTTATTAGCACACTTTAAAAAATAATTATTATGAAAAAAATACTCACAACACTTATTACAATTGGACTTTCAACTTCTATCATTGCTCAGAATGTAATCACCTATGCTGGTAAAGCAAGTGATGATTATGAAAATAATTATGAATCTGCATCTAGTCTTAACCCGCTAGAATCTTTCTTTAGCTCCCCTAACGGAATATGTACTGATCCATCGGGTAATGTTTACATCTCAGAAAAAAATAAGATACGATTAATTACTGACAAAGTTCATATTCGAGCTGGGAGTTTACAACGTCCTAATTTTTCAGAAGGATATAAAAATGGAACAGGAACTCAAACAACTTTTAGAAATCCATGTGGTATGGTCTCTGATTCTGAAGGTAATATTTTTGTTGCAGACGTTGATAATCATTGCATACGAAAAATTGCTAAATATGTAAATCTTGGAAATGGTCAAGTTGTTAGCACTTTTGCTGGAGCAATGCCAACTCCAGGTCTTCCTGGTTACGGTACTTCAGGTAGTGATGATGGATTATCCACTGCAGCCCGATTCAACAAACCTATGGATATAGCTAGGGATTCCGAGGGTAATTTTTATGTCACCGATTATGATAATATGACTATTCGAAAAATATCCTCAACTGGTAGGGTTACAACGCTTGCAGGCAAAGCTTTATCTGAAGGGTTTAGTGATGGTTCCACAGGATCTTCTGCTCGATTTGGCAACCCTTGGGGAGTAGCTATTTATAACGAAAACTCCATTGTTGTCAGTGATCCTTGGAACACTAACATTCGTAAAATTAACATTTACTCGGGTGAAACATCTACACTTGCTGGTCCAAGTACTAAAGCTGATTCCAGACAAGTTGACGGTTCGCTAACTGAAGCTCGTTTCAAATCTCCAAAAGGGATTACCGTAGTAGGCGGCATTATTTATGTTGCTGATCAAAATACCATTCGAGCAATTGATGAAAAAAATAATTCTGTTACCACATTTGCCGGAGATGTTGACAAATTTGAAATTATTGATGGTGCAGGCAAATCTGCTGCTTTTACTGAACTAAGTGGCCTAATAACTGACAATCAAGGAAACCTGTATGCTACAGAAAATAGCATGCTTGTATCAAGTCATGTGATTCGAAAAATTACAATCAATAACCTTGCTCCGTTTGCAAACTTTGAAGCATCAAAAACTAGTTGTTTAGTTGGTGAAACTGTCAAACTATCAGACATTTCACTTGGTCAAGAGGCTACCAGTAGAATATGGAACATCAGCCCATCTAGTTATGAGCTAACAGAAGGAGATATCAATTCGAAAGAAATGAGTGTCAAATTTAATGATGCTGGGTTCTATGAAATTTCTCTGCAAATCACCAATGATTTTGGTACAAACACCAAAAAAATAAAAGATTACATTGCTGTATCTACAACTGGAAATGTTAACCAATATGAGTATTCTAATTTCATTTCTGTTTATCCAAATCCTGCTGAAAATCATCTATCCATATGGATTGATCCGTCTATGGCTCAAGAAAATCTTCAAGTTAAGTTATTTGACACCAAAGGAAGAATGATTAAAGAAATATTTGACTATCATTCCGTAGATGTATCTTGCCTACCACAAGGTATCTATTATCTTACCATTGATGGCAATAATATACATACTGCTAAAAAGTTTGTAATTAGTTACAAATAAGCGTTGAATAATTGATCAGCTAAAAGAACAGATTTCTGAAACTCTTTTAGATTCAATTGAAGGTTTTTATTACCAAAGAATTCAACTAAGCGTTCAGTAGGCATATTTCCTACTAAATCGTCTTTGGCCATAGGACATCCACCAAATCCTCTTATCGCTCCATCAAATTTCCTGCAGCCATGTTGGTATGCCGATTTAATTTTTGCTTCCCAAGCATGTTGTGTTGTGTGAAAATGTGCTCCTATATCCAAGGATCCATAGTGTGTTTTTAATCCCTTAAAAACCGACTCAATACTTTTCTCATCCGATACACCAACAGTATCGGACAACGAAAACTGACTCACTCCAAGATCAACTAATCTTCCAATCCAATCAGTCACTATACCCGAATTCCAATCATCTCCATACGGATTTCCGAATCCCATCGAAATATATACTACCATTTGTTTGTTGGTAGCATCACAGGTATCTAATATATATTTTACAGTATTAAAAGACTCTATAATAGTTTTGTTAGTATTCCTTTTTTGAAAAGTTTCAGATATGCTGAATGGAAAACCTAAGCATTGCACCTGTTTATGTTTTACAGCTTCATCAGCTCCGCGGTTATTTGCTACAATAACGGATAATAATGTAGATGTACTTGATAAATCAATAGATTCCAGAACTCGCTCTGTATCTCGCATTTGAGGGATGATTTTGGGTGACACAAAACTCCCACAATCCAACGTATGAAACCCTACCTTTAATAAAGCATTAATATAGCCTACCTTTTGTGAGGTAGGAATAAAATCTAGTATGCCTTGCATCGCATCTCTAGGACACTCTACAATCTTGACTTTACTATTATCAGGTAATGTTGGCATTTTACGTCAAATGTACCATTTTTGCACTCTTTTTTTAATAAATATGAGTGAAGAAAACTTAACTACTGCTGACCAACCAACAGAGAATAAAATATCTGAGGTAACAAGTATTACAAAGGATACTGATGTTCAAAAAACACCTAAAATTAGTGTGGATGCCATCAGCGAAACGATTGATCCTTCAATACTTCAAGACAAATCTTTAGATGAATTGCTAGAAATAGCTAAGGGATTGCTTGTTAAAACTCCAAAAATGGCTTCAGATCAATTTAGTTTGATTCGAAAAAAGTTCTATGACAAGTATAATACTGAAAAAGATCAGGAGTATGATGCATATAAAAAGGAGGATAATGATGCGGATACTGAATTTGTTTTTTCTAAACACCATTTAATTGATCAAATTCGAGGCATTGAAGAACAAATAAAACAAGCATTAAAAGAAGAAAAAGAACGAATTGAGCTGGAAAAGAAAAAGAACCTAGTCCTTAAGAAAAAGCTACTCATTAAACTCGAAGAACTTGTTAGTCAAGATGAAACACTAGAGACCATCAATGAAGTCAAGGAGATTCAAAAAGAATGGAAAGCCATTCGAATTCTTCCTAAAGAATCAGTAAATGAACTCTGGGATAAGTATAATTTCCTACAAAATAAGTTTTATGATAATCATAGTATAAACATAGAACTCAAGGAGCTAGATCGTCAAAAGAATCTTGCATATAAAATTGAGCTAACTAAAAAAGTAGAAGGCCTAATGGAAGAAAAGTCTATAAAAAGGTGCTTTATCATGCTCAATAAATACCATGAAGAGTTTAAAAATACTGGTCCTGTTCCCAGAGAAAGTAGCGAACCGATTTGGCAAGCATTCAAAAAAGCTTCTGATGCTGTTCATGAAGTGAAGCAAAAAATCATTGAAGAACTTGAGAGCAATAAAGTAGAAAATCTTAAAAAGAAAGAAATACTTCTCGAAAAAGCAATACTTATCAATGCTGTCCAAGCTAGAACACCCAAGGAATGGTCTGAAAAAACCAAGCAATTTGATGATTTATTTACGGAATGGAAAAAAATTGGCCCTGTACCAAAATCAAATAAAGATGCTGTTTGGATAAATTTCAATGGTAATCGCAATGATTTTTTTAGCCAGAAAAAAATATTTTTCAATGAACTTAATGAGCAAAGAAATGAAAACTTAAAAGCCAAAGAAACCCTTTGCGAACAGGTTGAGGCACTTAAGTCCAGCACTGATTGGGTTGGCACCGCAAAAAAAATCATTCAAATTCAAGCAGATTGGAAAAAAATTGGCCCAATACCTGAAAAATACAATCAAAAGATTTGGAAAAAATTCAGAGCAGCTTGTGATTTCTTCTTTGACGCCAAAAATGAAGCTAATGCAGGCAAACGAGAAATTGAGACCGAAAACCTCAAGAAAAAAGAAGAACTCATCGCTCAACTTCAGGAACTTGCATCAAGTGAAGCAGAAAACAAGACTGCCTTCCAGTCCTTGAAAAAAATTAATGCAGCCTGGAGAACTATTGGTTTCATACCTCACAAGCACCTTAACAGAGTTAATAAAGCTTATGATACAGCTAGTAATGCTGTTTATAAGAAGTACAGCCAGCAGATAGAAAAAGAAAAGGCTGCTAACCTAACAGAACATTATTCTGAAATCATCAACTCGAATCAAGGTAGTCAAGCACTTGAGAAGGAAGAACGAAACATCCAACGAAAGATTAAAAACTTAAACGAAGAAATAGCCAGTATTGAAACCAATATGTCATTTTTTGCTGCTTCGAAAACAGCAGATAAAATGCTCAAAGAATTTGAGCAAAAAATCAATAAAACTAAAAAACATATTGACCGACTCAAGAAGGAGTTGACCACCATCAAGCACGTTCGTAGAACTAACGCTAAGGAAACCCAATCAGAGGAATCATAGGCTTTTTAGGTGATTGACACAACTCCATATAGCAAGCTAAAAATCACCTTAAAATATCTTCGGTATTACTTTTCATCCAAGGGAAAACATAGCATCCATTCCCCTCTTGTGTATCAGTTCATTACTCAGGTACTGAATTCAAATAAAAATAGCAACTACCCATTAGCTGAACATGAACGAAAGAGACTCCAATCTGATACATCGACGATTAACTTTGTTGATTTTGGGAAATCGGGCCAAACCTTTGAGAAAAAAATAAATACCATTGCCAAAAACTCATTAAAATCAAAAAAATATGCTCGATTGCTAAAGCGAATAGTACAAAATTTTAAACCTAAACAAATCTTAGAATTAGGGACTTCATTGGGTGTTACCACGGCATATCTGGCCTATGATCAATCCGTTGATATAACTACGCTTGAGGGTTCTGAACGAGTAGCTGAAGAAGCCAAACAAGTTTGGAAAAACCTAAAACTTTCTCAAATTCAGTGCATCACAGGAGACTTTAACAATACACTCCAGCAAATAAGCAAAAAATCCTATGATCTCATCTACTTGGACGGTAACCACCGATGCGAACCCACATTGACTTATTTTAACATACTGAAGAAAAACAGCCACAAAAAGACGATTTTTATTTTCGATGACATTCACTATTCCGAGTCAATGGAGGAAGCCTGGAAGCAAATAAAGCAACTTAAAGGTGTCACTATTACCATCGATTTATTCTTCATCGGTTTAGTATGGATTGATCCGAGCTTATCCAAAGAGAACTTTGTGTTGAGGTATTAAAAAAAAACATCATACTAAACACTAACTATTAAATCATGTCGTTATGAGTATAAATTAACCAATAAGAAATATGGTAAAAGCCCCTACTCAAGATAAATTACTTCAACTCATCTATAACGAACTTCCTCCCACGGAAACGATTCGTTTGCTCGAAGAATTATCACATAACAAACCTTTATATGAGGAGTATCAGCAGATGAAGCAAGCTATTCATGAATTAAATACTTATCAAGTATCACCACACCCTACTTCTATTCAGATAATATTAGAGGAGTCGTGTTCGTCTTCTCCGCTAGAGAAAATATAGGCTTACAAGCCTAATCTCGTCTCTGCTTAAAATGAATAACTTATGGATAAACTGGGCAGAAGTGGAAGTTGGTTTTCACGTTTGTAGTTGATTCGATCAAAATAGAATATGTTTTGACGATTATACACATTAGTAACCGATGCAATAATCTCTGCTTTTCGCTTGGAATTTTTTGTTTTTTGCTTGAAGTCAATTCTTCGTTTTAGAGAAGCATCCAGACGGTGATAGTATGGTAATCTGCCTTTATTCAGATCATCATATAAAACTCCCAAGTCCCCATTGGTTGTAGTATAATCTGTGCTGGCACCACCATCAAAATCTAATCGTTCATAAAAACTCTGTGTCAGCGTAAACGGAAAACCCGAACCAAAATTCCAACGAACGTTGGCATTCCAAACCAGATCTTTACCAAAGTCATAAGAACCTACAATATTGATATTGTGTCTTCGATCAAAATGTGGCTGGTATTCCCTTCGGCCATCATACCGATTAACGATATTAAAGGAATATACATTCCATAGGTACCATTGTTTATTCTCTAGCTTATAGGTAACATCGAAACCGTAGGCCTCCCCATTTTCTACAATGTAGTTTTCATACAGATAATAAGGTCTCGTTTCTTGATTTTCTCTCGTATTATCAAAAATCTTATCACGGTTAATATTTGTTATTTGAGTGAAATCTTTAATGTAACCCTCCACGTTTACTTCAGATATCGAATTGATATCAAATTCAAATCCAGCTACAGCATGTCTGGATTTCTGGAGCTTTGTAGTCACCTCTTCACCCATAAATGTTTCTGGCAAATCAGTCGGCCCACTCAAAAAACCATAAAATAGATTCACTACGTCCCTATCGCTTACTGCACTCATCAAATTCTGAGAATAAAGCCCTGTACTGGCTTTAAAACGCACCCTTCTACTGATATTATATTTCAATCTTATACGAGGTTCAAGCGTGGTTTCTTGCAGACTAGCATAGCGTTGCATGCGAAAACCTGTTTCTAAAAGCACTCGTTTGTTAAAATTCTTCAAATAATTAACAAAAGCATTGATCTCGCTCGTATTCTCATTTTGTGATATTTTACGATTCAATGAATTATAAAACTCAAAATCAGTCCTAAAACCATTCATCTCCAACCCATATTTAAGCTTATCCGACTCGTTCAAAAAACGAGAAAAATTAAGATTGACGTTATATCCGTTTATCCCTGATTTTCTGGGTCTGCTGTCAAGCTCTACTTGTTGAATAAGGTAATTACTAAACGTCACACTCCCATCCACTATAGTTTTGCTCCCTTCAGGAACCAAAAGAAACTTTGATCCAAGACCTCTCGATTTCCAATTGTAGGAAGTAGAATTTGGAAAATCAACAGCATCTGAATAATCAAATCCAAATACACTCATGTTGCTTCCTTTGGCAGAGTTAAATGATAGTTTGGAATATAAATCGCTGAATGAATATGGCAGGATACCATCATTCACATTTGGGTAGAAAATGGGTGCAGATTTATTGAGATAAGAATTTTTATAGGAAACAATATAACTACTGCTGCTCTTACCTGCCTCATATTTTTTTAACGGTCCTTCCAGTAGTATTTTAGAATTAAAAGGACTAGAATTTACCTTACCCGAAAATTTATTTTTGTTTCCATCCCGAGTTTTTACATCCACTATAGCTGAAATTCTCCCCCCATACTCAGAGCTAAAACCTGCAGAATAAACATCTACCGACTTAAGAATATCACTATCAAAAACTGAAAACAGACCAATACTATGAAATGGGTTGTAAACGGTAAGTCCATCCAATAACACTTTATTCATTACTGGGGATCCTCCTCGGATATACAGTTGGCCACCTTGATCACCAGAAAAAACAACTCCTGGAAGTACCTGTAAGTACTGCACCAAGTCAGGCTCTCCGCCTACTGAGGGAATGCGAGTAAGCTGAACTGGTTTGATAGTAGTCTTAGAAATATTGATTTCCTTGGTCTTTCGTATCTTATCAGCAGATACATACACTTGATTTAACTGTTTGCTTTGAGAACTGATGTAAAAGTTATGAGAGATAACCTTTCCAGGTTTAGCATCAACTGTAAAAAATGAGGTATCATATCCCACACTGGTGGCGTACGATATATATTTTCCAGTATTTAACTCCGCAATGGCAAATAATCCCTGACCATCGGTATAACTCCCTTGATTAATTGACTGAAATGTAACAATTGCTGACACAATGGGTGTACCAGTCTCTTTATCATATACAAAGCCCCTGAAGGTGCTAGTTTGTGTATACGCAACCAAATGAAAGACAGAAAAAAGTAAGAGAATAAATGATCTTATTTTCATGTAAAAATGAGCCGCAAGCTACAATTAATTTTTTTATAATAATTAACAGTTACCTAGGGATAAAAGTTTATTACTTCAATATGGTTGTACTATTGGTCTGAGTTGCTAAAATCCCTAACCCATTCTTTATATTAGAATGAATGACTACTGCATTGTTATACCCTCCCTGAAAAGAAATTTCTTGTGCATCTTGGGCACGTTGAATCGAGCGATAATACTCAAAAAAATCATTTGAAATGTGAGAAAATTCTACTAAGTATTTGTTATCTGTATTGGATGAAACTATTCCACTAGGAGCTACAGTACTGATTACTTTATTAGAACCATTAAATAACTCATCTGAAAAAATAACACTGGCATCATTAAGTATATATGAGTTGTATCCTGTTAATGAGGGATCAGATTTTGTAAAAGCCAAAGGAATCCATTGACCAATGGTTTGGTTCCAATAATGGATTTTTAACCGATAATAATTAGATTGATTCCCTGGATCCTTAAACGAGACTTGAAGCAAATCTCCAGGTAACCCAGAGGTATCCAATCCACCATCTACTGTTAAGTTAGCAGTTGCTCCAACCGAAACTGGAAAAGCAACGGTAGATATTACACTTGAAGTAAAATCTGGATGTTTGATGTTAATTCTTAAGCTTTCACCTGCATTTGCAATTAAATCAGAAACATAATTTGTGTCACCAGAAACATTAGACATAATTTTTTCAGATACTGAAGAAGTTTCAATTTTGATATTAGCACCTTGGATTCCTTTATATCCATTGGTATCGATGGCAGACAAACTATTCGTAAGAATTAATTTTACCTGCTTTCCTGAGGTTAATACTGCATTCACGACCATCTTTTCACGATAATCTTGGAGTAAATCTGGACTTATGGTGTCTTCATAACATCCTACCGTCAAAAAACTCAAAATAACGATGATATATTTTTTCATATTTCTGTTTCTAAAATTTAACTATATACGCAATGCCAGGAACATAAGCCAAATAAGCACGATCTATTTTAACCTGTGAGAAATTTGCATTATCAAATACAGCTGCAACATTCAAAGGATTTTTATTTCCAAAAGCGTTATACAAATAAAAACGCCATTCTTGCTCTAATCCATATGAATTATTCAACCGAATTACACTAATATCAAATCGTTGATAGGTATTGCTTCTGTAATTATTCAAAGCATCGTATTCCAACTGTGTATTTCCATTAATATCTCTGAACTTACCAATTGGGATGGTAAATAACTGACCAGAACCAAGGATATAATTAAAACCAAAATTCCAATCACTACGCGGATTTGTATAATTAACGTAAAATTTTAACATGTGGGGTCTATCGAAGCTGTATTCATATTCTTCATCTGACAAATCTTGAAAATCTCTAAAACTCCTGCTATATGCATAACTCAGCCATCCCGTAACATCCCCTTTACTTTTTTGAAAGAAAAGCTCTGCACCATAGGAACGTCCAGATCCAAATACAACACTGGATTGCCAATCCAATTCTGGATCGCCAGCATCAGACAAATTGGATACTTCAACTAAATCTCGCATGGTCTTTGAATAAATGTTAAAAGAACCTGCATACTGTTTACTAATTTGACGTTCATAGCTCACCTCAATAATATCAACTTTCCTTGGCTTAACAAGTTCAGTAGCTGGCACCCATATGTTATCTGGGCTTCCAGTTGTACCTATGTTTAATTGACCTATGAATTGATTATGCCGGTTATATCCGAATTTGAGTACATCTTGATTCTTTAAGTAGTAAGTTCCATGCAATCGAGGTTCAAAAACAAATTTCGAATATCCATCAAAAGAATACTGAACCTGCCTAAAGCCCAAATTAAAAACAAGGTCTTTATTCACTCTTAAACGGTCTTCAGCATATAAAGCAATTTCTGACGAGGCAACATATTTTTCATTTCCGTAAACTGTATTGATGTCATCAATGGAAGGATATCCTTCAGAAGTATATGTCATCTTACCTGGTTGGAAAAAACGAGTACTTGACTGCAAGCCGAAATGTAACGTATGCTTATTATTATAATGGTATGCCCAATCGCTTTTTACGCCAACATCTCTTATCCCTCTCAAAAGTTCACGTTCAGTAGTTGGAATAGTTCTGATATTAATATCAAATATTTCCTCTTTCAATCGTGTACTGGACTGATAACCTGAATAATATACTTGATGTTCAGCATTTAGATTAGAACTTAATCGTTGTTTATATTTTACTGATGCCAAAATGTTTGACCATTTTTGGGTGAATCCGCTAATTCTGGTGTTATTAGGATTCTGAACAGAATCATCCTGAAGTGAGATAAAGTAAAAATCACGAGTATTCATAAAATTGAACTCAATTTTATCAAGGTTTTCCAATATTTTACCAAAGTTCAACTGAATGTCATAAATATTGGCATTAAACGAATTTTGGCGACTCTCTACTGGGGTCAATAAATCAAACCAAGAACGTCTAGCTGCTAAAGTAAAAAAGCCCTTACCTTTATTGATACTACTAATGTAAATGCCTGCATTCAAAGGTGTCATTTCAAACTCACCGTCCAATCCACTATAATTATTCGTTTTCTCACTTTCAAGTTCGATATAAGAAGATACTCTGCCACCAAACTTTGCAGATGATAACCCTTTGTGAACCCTAGTATTTTTTATACTCTTGTGATGAAATGTAGATGAAATTCCGAATAAATGATTTGGGTTATAAATTGGAGTTCCATTATATAACATTAGATTATGATCAACATCTCCTCCCCGAATGAATAAATTGCTATAACCTTCCGTTCCCTGTTCAATACCTGGCAACATTTGAAGTTGTCTATTTACATCTGACTCACCCAAAAAATAGGGCATATTCTCAAGGTTCTTGTTCTTGTTTTTATTTGAAAAATCAATAAAACCCGCCATAAATCCCAAATGATACTCATTCGTATTATATTTAGGTTGAAGATAGATAATCCGATCATCAGATGGTTTAAGCATGATTTTTAATGTATCATATGCTGGATGTGTAAAGACAACGACTGATTCCTCTCCATAGAAATTCAATACAAATTCTCCTTCGTCATCAGAATAAGATATATTTTTTGTCCCAGATTCTGTAACAGTAACATTAGGAATACGATTATCATTTTGATCGTAGATAGTCCCACGAGTAAAACGTTGACCAAGCGACTGAGAATAGACTAAGGTTACTATAGTTAAGAGATAAAATAATCGCATACACAAATATGCCAATGAATCAGAGTTAAAACAAGTCTCGTATAATTTTATTCAAATATTTATAACATATACTAATTATGTTTTTATTCGCATAGTGAAAAAATTGTACGTCCTTGTTGCAATCATTTGTTTGAGTTGTGCAAAACAAACAGACTATCGCACACCAAAATTAGTTGTGGTAATCAGTGTAGATCAAATGAGAGGTGACTATTTAGATAAATATAGTTCAGACTTTAGCGGTGGTCTAAAATATTTAGATGAGAATGGACAATCTTTTGTTAATACGCATCACAATCATGCCAATACTTCAACTGCACCTGGTCATGCGACTATAGCATCAGGATTTCATCCAAAAAATCATGGCATTACTAATAATACCATTTATTATAGAAATAGCAGACAGAGTCATTATTCAATATTAGATACTAGCGTAAGATTTGTTGGAACTAGTCAATGTAATTTAAAGAGATCGTCTGCCAAAAACCTTTTAAAACCTAGTATTGGAGACATTGTAAAATCTCATGACCCAAAATCTAAATCATATAGTATTTCATTAAAAGATCGTGCCTCAATATTAATGGGAGGTCATCATGCAAATCGAGCTTTTTGGTTTGATTCTGAAAGCACACAAATGGTAAGTACGGATTATTACTCTGAACCATTTCCTAATTGGGTTAAAAATTACTTAGGGAAAGAGATTATAGCTGAGGATATAGTTAATGGATGGCTTCTAAATCCAAAATATAAAACCACTTATGACATATCTAAAGATAATGTAATACAAGAAGGTGGATTCTTCTCACCATTATTCCCCCATACGCTATCAAATATCAGCTCAAACCAAGATTCAAATACCTTAATTGGAGATTTTCTTTGGAACACGCCTTTTGGAGATAAATTCGTTCTAAAATTTGCGAAAAAACTGATTGAGAATGAAAATCTTGGAAAAGATCAACACAATGATGTTCTTACAATAAGCCTATCTGCAGCCGACTACATTGGTCACGAATTTGGACCCGATAGCTACGAAATTGAGGATTATTACCATAAACTTGATCAATATTTGATGGAATTTATAAATTTCTTGAATGATGAAATAGGTCAAGAAAATTACGTTCTTACTCTAACTTCAGACCACGGTGTAGCTCCTTTTCCTGAGTTAGCCTCAGACAGTAAGCCGCATGCTAAAAGAATATCTTATAGTAAATTTCTATACGATATTGATTCGATTGATTTACTCGTTCAAAAAGATTTAAATACAAAAGAATCGTGCATTTTGGCATCTTCTGGTTATAGGGGTATTGAGCCAAAATTTGAAGTTTTAAACAACTGTGATGCCGATACCACAAAATTGATTAATTCCATTCAATACCATGTTAAAAATCTAAATTACATAGAAGAGACTATATCATTTAAGGACATTAATTACCCAAAATGCAATAAGATATTCATTGATAAAACTAGAAATAGTCACAACCCAAACCATGGATATTTTATTAAAATAATTGGTAAAAAAAATTGTTTAATAGGCTACAGTAATCATGGGACAACCCATGGTAGTCCATTATATTATGATACCCATGTACCTTTAATATTTTTGGGAAATAACATCCAATCAAAACACAAAAGCGATACTGTATACACCATTGATATTGCTCCAACCTTAATTGATTATATAGGAATAACTGACTACTTATTGTTTGATGGGAAAAAACTAGGCCTTGATTAAAAACAAGTTTCTATAAAAAGTAAATAACGCTTAACTTTATTGAGGAGGCTCTGGTAATTCGTTTGCCATCTATTAAAAGGTTACCATATTGATCCACTCGCTGATTTTCAATCTTACCATAACCGAATTTCACGTTAACCTCCATGGGTGAAAGTCCCCTATAAAACTGTGCTCCTGCTGTAAATACAGGCATAACCCAGGATTTATTAATATTTTCATTTTGAGATAACGAAGAAAAATTAAGTAAACCTATTTTATTAAATTCAAAGCCATAACCAACATTAAAACCTATCTGATCTTGAGCATCATAAGTCGACTCAGCACCATAAAAAACATTAAAAAAAAGCGGCAATTGAAAATTACCAAAGCCACTCCCTCCCAAAACTGATTCTGAAGCTCTAGTGGCATTTCCAAAACCAATTGCAATGGGAGCAGAAATTGCTAATGCTAAATTATTTTTCAACTCCAAAATATTGTATCGAGGCACAAAACCTATCGTATAAAAAGATGTATATGTGGTCTGAACAGCCCCTTGTTCTATTCGTGTAACATTTCCTGGATCCGTATACTCCACATCTACATAACTCAATGGAGATGTTATAAAATCTACAAAAAATGAACTTGACACGCCAGTGTGCAATCGAGATTTCCAATCAAAAATGGATGTTGGTATTTTAGAGTCCGAAGATGAGTTAGTAACATCATCCATGTTGTCATACTCTTGGCCATATCCAAAAAACGTTATAACTATCAAGAAAGTCCCTATTAGAAGTCTTACCATTATTGTTGCAAATTTACAATGAAGAAACTTAGTTAGAAGTCATATTATCCTCATAATTCTAAGGATTTTCATGTTTAAATAATGAAATACCCAGAGGGATAAAGAAACTAAACAAAAATATGCTTGTTTGTCTCTCCAACAAAGACTCAAAAAATAATGAAGCAAAAATGATGGTAATAACGCCAACTAATGGAAATGAAGATTGTCGGATAGCCGGAATCAAACTAATAAAAAATATAGCTAACAATATCATACCTACCCAACCATATTTAACTCCAAACTCAAGAAACTGATTATGAGGACCTACCCTATTTTCTTCATCAAGTGGTGTTTTTTGATCTATGTAAGTGGCCTGCAGAACATCTTCTTGAGCATTAGCTCCAACACCCAACGGATTATCTAGTATAATATGAATACACATTTTTGAGGCTTCAATTCTCATAGCCATTGATTTAAAATTTATCTCCTCGCCCTTTCCCCAACTATTAAAGTCTTCAATACTATTTTCAATCTTATTTCGAAATGAATTACTGAAATAATAAGACAAGGACAATGAGGATAAAATAACTAAAACACCGAGAATCATTGCTTTGAATGATTTTTTTCGGAAAGTATGTATAATTAATGACACTAAAACACCTACGTAAAATGAAAAAAGACCTGTTCTAGAACTTAAAATATGAAAAGAAATAATGATAATAATAGCAAGAGTAGTTGTTAGTTTACATTGTAAATTATTCTTAAGCTTTTTTGTAATTATCAATCCCACCAAAATAGCTATAACACAAGCATTAATTATTCCAAAATGAATATGATGCATATTAGGGATTGGTATGCTTTTACTCTGAAGTAGAAGTTTATCATAGAAATCCATATTTAAAAAATAATTACTAAGAGCAATCACATTAACAAGAGCAACAACAGCAGATATAGCTATCGTAAAATGAATAAGATTATCCTTCTTATTTTCAAATAAGACAAGACAAGAAGCTAGAATAAATACGAATCCAACAAGTAAAAGTAATTTAGATGAGGCAAGCGAAGCAAACCCATTTAATGAAACATCTATAATGCCCAATAGCAATAGTGTAAAAGCAGAAAAAACAATCTTACTAATATATCCTGTGAAAAAGAGCTTATAATTAACTGCAACATAAATAATAGATAGAGCCGTAACTATACTTACTAGAAATGGTGAAATCCATAAACAGATAAAGCCTATGAATAAGGCGTATAAATAAAACTGAGAAATTATATTAAAGGAGTAACGACTATCTCGCAATTGCATAACTAAGCATCACCTTGTCATTATCCTTAACACCAATACTCGAAGCCGAAATCGCAGATAATTTAATAATATTTGAACTTTTTTCTAGCTTTTGGAAATTACCTATAATTTTAACAAAAACAGTCTTGTTGTTTTTAGGATTAGTAACCATAACTACTTGACCAACAGGGGCATTAAAATGCAAAGCAAAATTTTTGTTCTCTGGCAACTTAGAGTCACCTACTAATGTAAAACCAAGCTCTTCAACCTTTTCAATATTATACTCCTTTAACTTTTCTATCTTGATCGAGTAATCTTTATCTTCTAATGTTTTAGTTTCTACTTCGGTATCAAATCCTAAATCTTTGTATTCTTTAGTCTTTTCAGAAGAAACTGAATCCGTTTGTTTATCATCTACATACGTTGTTTTAGCTTGACCATCCTGAACTAAAATACGTTGTCCTTTAGATATATCATCCAAACTCATGTTATTGAGATTTTTTATCATTTCAACACTCGTATTATATTTTTTACTAATAGAATACAGTGTTTCTCCAGCTATAACTTTATGGTATTTTGCAAATGTACTGACTTGATTACCAGGCTCTACCATTGGTTCATTAATTAGTACTTCAGAAGTAGGGTTATTATTAAAAAAATCACGAACTACTTTTTCTTGCATTATAGGCTTTATATTGGTAGGTACCCAAATTAATTGATCTATCTTGATGACTTCATTTGAACCTGGATTTTCATCAATTATAGATTTTAGACTTACGTTATATTTTCGGCTAAGGCTATATAAACCATCCCCTTTTTCAACTTTATGTATGATATATGTCATTCCATTTTTGACACGAGTGCCAATAGAATCTGTCTTATGTCCATAGGAATATATGGAAATAAATAAAATGATCGCAGTAATTAAATTTTTCATAAAACAAATTTATCTAGAAATACATACGTAAAACATAGAGTTATTCACTTTATTGTGTGTATTTATATTATTTTGGTCGTAATGATTCGAGCTATTATTCGTTTACATAAGAGTAAACAATTAAATATTTTGAAGGAATTAATACTCATACTGAGTCTTTTTATTTCAGCTATATCATTAGCCCAACAAGAAGAAATAGAAATAAAGTTTCAAGATACATTATATTTTAGTCAATGTAATTCTAACAACTATCAGTATATCGATTATTACAAAAAAACACGATTTGAAGAAAAGGATTCCAATGACCTTAATAATCTTTACAATTGGGAATTTTATAATGCATTTTTCAATACTGGTGACTTTGATGTCTCTCGACTTCCTTGTTCAATGAAAGGGAAATATGGCATTATTAAACATATCATGAATATATCTGACGAAAACGGAAAATTGCACACAGTAGTCATTGCTATGATTGTAAATAATCTATCGGCTGCATATATTACTGAAGAAGCATTTTTAAATAATGAATTAATATACGCTCCCAAAATAAATGAAAATATTAATCATTAGATTCAGTAGTATAGGAGATATCATACTGACTTCACCTGTTATAAGATGTATTAAAAATCAAATTTCAAATGCTGAGATTCATTTTTTAACTAAAGAAAATTATTCAACCCTAATTGAACATAATCCTCATGTTGACAAAATTCATAAGCTCAAAGGGACTAATTTTAAAAATCTAATCAATAATCTTAAAAAAGAGAAATACAATATCGTAATCGACTTACATAAAAACCTAAGAACATACAGAATACGAAGGGCTTTAAATGTTCAGTGGTTTACTTTCAATAAACTAAACTTTCGAAAATGGTTATTCGTTAATTTTAAAATAGATCTACTGCCTAACAATCATATTATCGATCGATATTTTGAGGGTTTAAAATCTCTAAAAATATCAAATGATAATCAAGGCGTTGACTTTTTTTTTCCCAACCAAACTTATGTTGATTTAGATTCATATAATCTTATAGAAAAAGAATACTATGTCATCTCTCTAGGTGCTACTTACTACACCAAACAAATCCCAAACAATGTTTTACTATCGTTATTTAAACGATTAAATGATGCCACTATTGTTTTGATTGGTGCAGGTGAAAGTGATGTTAAAAAAGCAGAAGTAATAATGAATAAAATAAATCATAAGCGAGTTGTGAACCTTTGTAATAAGCTTAGTATTGTTGAATCTGCTCATATTATAAAACATGCCAAAACACTAATTACAGGTGACACTGGGATGATGCATATTGCATCTAGTTTTGACCTTAATATAGTTACGCTATGGGGAAATACTCATCCTAAATTTGGAATGTATGCATATGCTCCAGAAGACAAAGTACAAAATCATTGGATAGATATTCCTTGTCACCCATGTAGTAAATTAGGAAGTAATAAATGTCCGCGAGGTCATTTTAATTGTATGAAGACTCATGACATTCCAAACATCGTTAAAAACTTACCTGAATAAATTTAATACTAACCATAAATTTGCATCAATGTCTTTAAGAAATTCCATCACCATTTTATTTGTATTAGTGGTTACGCTATTGTTTAGTCAGAATAAAGTAGCTTTTAATAAGTTAACTAAAAATGAATCTGGTGACTATATGTACAACAATGTATTATATTCTGGTGAGTCTTTGTTGCTCTGGCCATCTAATAACAAACCTATGCAGCGAATATCTTGGTTAAATGGAAAAATTGATGGTTATTTTAAAAGTTGGTATGAAAATGGCAAACAAAATCAAGATATTGAATATAAAGATGGGGTAAGACATGGTATTTTTAAAACATATTACCAAAATGGCTCTCCAGAGGTTCACTGCACTTATTCAAATGGAAAATTACATGGTTCGTATGTTTTACATTATAAAAGTGGACGAATAAAAAAAAGAGTGAACTTTGAAAATGGACTTGAACAAGGTAATTTTACTTTATATCACTCGAATGGAAAAATAGAACAAAAAGGTCAATACGAAGATGGCAAGCCTGAGGGTTTAATTGTGTCTTATGATCGCGATGGTGAAAAAAGAAAAGAAATCAATTATAACTTGGGGTTAAGAAATGGTTCTTGTACGCTGTATCACATCAATGTACAAATTGCTGAAACATCAAGCTATATCAATGGTTTTACTAATGGTAAGAAAAGTATTTATACTTTAGAGGGGCAGCTGATCGAAAGTTCGTTTTATTCAATGGGGAAGCTTGAAGGTCAAAATATCATATACACCATGAGTGGTAACCCATTAGAGATAAAAACATTTACAAACAATCAATTGAATGGTCCATATAAGCTTTTTAAACAACAAGGCTTAGACACCTATGGTGAATACAAGGATAATCTTAAAACTGGACCTTGGGTGGAACATAAATTTGCTAAAGGCGGACCTGATGAAGGCGAATATCTCAATGGAAAAAAAAATGGAACATGGAAACTTGGTGCTACTAACCTTTTTGGTAAATGCAAAGGTGAATTTATTGAAAATATAAAACACGGCACTTGGGAATATTGGAAACTAGATGGTAGTAAGTGGAAAACAGAAAAATGGGATAATGGGGTACTACTAAAGTAGATTATTACTATTTTATCCCCTAGATTCACTCCACTTAAATAGTGCAAGATCATACTTAATAGGATCTACTGGATCAAGAGAATATAGACAGTCTGACAACTCATCTACAGCTTTCCAATCCTGTTGTTTTCTGAATAATAACCCAAAATTAAAAGCAGCCCTTTGAACATGTACGTCCAAGGGACATCTCAACTCAGCTGGTTTGATTGATTCCCAAATTCCAAAATCTATTTCATCCTTTCTTACCATCCATCTCAAAAACATATTTAAACGTTTTGCTGAAGAATTCTTGGATGGATTTGCAATATGTTTCTTAGTTCTTATAGGAGCAAAATCATAGTTAAAAAATTGATTATGGAAGTTAATTAATCGACTTTTTACTGTATCACCTTTGAAATAATTTTCAAGTGAATTTCCTCTTAGATAGAATTGTTTCAAAACCTCGATAAAATATAAGCAATCCGTACTATTAAATGTACGATGAACAAAAGACTCAAATACCTTTAAATCTTTATCGGAATGCTCCATGATAAATCGATGAGGCTCCTCTCCCATCCAATTCATTAATTTATTGGTGTTATTTATGATTGTTTTTCGTTGGCCCCAGGCTAAAATAGCAGCAAAAAATGCAGAGATTTCTATATCCTGTTTTTTACTAAAACGCTTGGGAATTGAAATGGGATCGTTTTCAATAAAATCCCTAGGGTTAATGGTCTCTAAAACACCATCTAACTCATTTTTTATGTTTTGAATCTTCAAATTCAATGTATAGCTATGACATGGCTTTATCCAAGTCGGCAATCAAATCATCCGCATCCTCAATTCCCACACTTAAACGAATAAGAGAATCAACAACTCCAGATTTTTCGCGTTCGTCCTTTGGAATTGAAGCATGTGTCATAGTTGCTGGATGACCAATTAAACTCTCAACACCACCAAGACTCTCAGCCAAAGCAAAAAGATGTGTATTTTTAACAATATGCTTTGCATCTTCAATTTCATTTCCTTTGAGAGTGAATGAAATCATTCCACCAAAACCTCGCATCTGGCGTTTTGCTACTTCATGATTAGTATGACTTTTAAAACCAGGCCAGTAAACTTTATCCACTTTTGAGTGTTTGTCAAGCCATCGAGCTATTTTTTCTCCATTTTCGCAATGGCGTTGCAATCGAACATGAAGTGTTTTAATGCCTCTTAAAACAAGAAATGAATCCATCGGTGAAGTAACAGCACCACTACTATTTTGAATACGATACATCTCCTCAGCCAGTTTATCATCGTTGCATACCAAAGCACCCATTACAACATCACTGTGACCTCCTAAATATTTGGTTACAGAATGCATAACGATGTCTGCACCTAAATCTAGTGGATTTTGCAAATATGGTGTTGCAAATGTGTTATCTACTGCTAATAATGCATGATTTGATTTTGCAATTTTCGAGACTGCTTCAATATCAATGATATTCATCATAGGATTTGTTGGTGTTTCAACCCAGATTAACTTGGTTTTATCGTTAACTACATGCGATATATTTTGAATATCTAGCATATCAACAAAATGAAATTTTATTCCATATTTCTCAAAGATGGTCTTGAAAATCCGATAAGACCCTCCATAAAGATCATTTGTTGATATAACCTCATCACCAGGATTAAGCATTTTAATCACACAATCAATAGCTGCAAGTCCACTTCCGAAACAGGCACCATACTTACCATTTTCTATAGCTGCAAGGTTTGATTCTAGGGCATTCCTGGTAGGATTACCCGTTCGACTATATTCAAACCCTTTGTGATTGCCTATTCCGTCTTGAACATAGGTGCTCGTTTGATATATAGGAGTCATGATAGCTCCAGTTGCACTATCAGGTTCTAGTCCTGCGTGAATAGCTTTAGTTCCGAATTTCATCTGAATTTATTTTTAATTGCTCAAATGTAAGGTGTAATTAATCATGGAGCATAAGGATTCATCACAATTTTAATGATGAAGGGACTAATTATTGAATATCATTCGTTTTGTATCATGAACTTTTCCATCGATAATCAGGCTGTAACTATGGATTCCAGACATTCCATACCCATGATGGTAAACAACCTCATTGATATCCTGATTGAGTAATATTGGGATGTCTTTTACCCACTTACCTTGATAATCGTGAATTCGAATAGTCCCGTTTTTTAATTTACCTTGTTTATTTCTTCTTACTCCAATTATGGTAGCATCATCAAACGGGTTGGGTTTATTTTGAAGTAACTCATATGGCGATAATGTTTCTTCGCAGTATCCATTTAAACCGGAAATATCGTATCTAATTGGGAATTAATGGTATAAACTGTGTCCCAGTCATTTTCTTTTGAACGAATGCTAACTCGATATTCTCCATAATTCATTGGATCATTAATAGAAACCACAAAACCTCGTCTTTCAAAATCTTTGACATCATATGTTGGTGATTCAGGTCCAATTGCGAGCATAGATGCAGAAACTCCGTTAATGACAGCATTTCTTGATAAATAATTGAAATCAACATAAAAACTATCAATTATTTGATCCCCATTTATATCCTTACCAACAATATCGTTATGGGTATGTTGTCTGTCTGTATAATCTTGACCGTTGGAAGCATTACCATGTTCATTAGCAGAAGTAAATCGAATTGCTGGATATCCTTTTAGTCGAAATGGAATGTGATCACCACCTCTTCCAGTTCTATCCTCAGCAGACATTATAGTAATCAACATAGGAACTTTCACCAAGGATAATAGCTCTTCATGGTATTGCAGTTTTACATATCTTGCTAATTGCTTATTGGATGAAGTAGATCCACTTGAGAATATTCTCACTTGTAAACTATCTATATCGTTAAGTCCTGGAAAAAGAGGGTTCAGACGAAGTTTTACCACATATTATTCCACCTATCACATCATTATTAAAAACACCCTCAATAGAAATATTCTTATTAACTGCATAATTAGCAAATGCTTCTGCCCCATTTAAACCTTGTTCTTCTCCCGTAGTTGCCATAAAAACGAATGTATTTTTATAGGTATATTTTGACATGACACGAGCCAGCTCAATAACTAATGCTGTACCCGATGCATTATCTTCTATGCCTTGAGCTACACAATCTATGTTACACCTTCCTGCACAACGACTATCAAAATGCCCTTCAATGATAATTAATTGATGATTATCTTTATCTGTCCCTGGTAGGACACCAAGTACATTTTTATGCCTTGTCATACTACATATCTCTTTATCAAATTGAAGATAGGATGTTATTAATCGACCCTCATTATTAGCACTTATTTCATTGAATTTTGATAAAATCCATTTTCTTGCAGCCCAATACCCCTATGCTTTGATATAGTATCAGACCCCGTATTTCTATTCTCAAACATAGCTAATTTCAATATATATGATTTAAGGGAATCTGAAGAAACATCCGAGTATATCCCAGCTATAATATCATTATGACTGTTAATTGGATTTGTAGACATATAACTCTCAGGATCATAATCCCCAGTCAAGATTTGATCTGCCTCAAAATTTGTAACCTTGATATTAATTTGAGAAAAAACAATATGGGTTACGAAAAGCCAAAAATGTAAATGTAAGAGTCGTTTCATATGATTTAATTAAGAAGTTAAAAGTGCTCACGACTGGATTCGAACCAGCACGTCCAAAAGCGGACACCAGCCCCTCAAGCTGGCGTGTCTACCAATTTCACCACGTGAGCAATGATGTTGCGAATTTATGGCTTTATTCAAGAATTAGGTCAGATTTTTTAGTGGAATTTTATCATACCTCGTTAGGTATATTTTTTAATTTCTCGATTTACATCTTTATCCTTCAAACTATCCCGTTTATCGTATATTTTTTTGCCCTTGGCAAGACCTATCTCAATTTTAGCAAACCCTTTACTTGAGATAAATACTTCTATTGGAACAATTGTAATTCCTTGATCTTTTAATTTATTTCTTACCTTTTTAAGCTCTGTTTTATTTAAAAGTAGGCATTTATCTCGATCTGGATTTTGTTGAACATAACCCGCATTTTTAAATTCAGATATCCGCATGCCTTTAATTTTAAAAACACCCCGATCATCAAAAAAACAATACCCCTCAGATATACTCACTTTCTTATCTCGGATTGATTTTATTTCAGCTCCCGTCAATACAATTCCGGCTTCAAAAGTTTCACCTATTGTGTATTCAAAATATGCCCGCTTATTTCGAGTTATACTATGTTCTCTTTGTTTCTTTTTAGCCACTTTTCGCCTTCCTTTTTAATGCTTCAAGCTCATCTGAATTTAATATTTTTTGACCCGTCTCAATTTTAGCAATTAATTTTCCTTTGACTTTTGCAGTTATAGTGCATATTACTTCATTGTGTATCACACTTTTAATAGTAGAGATAAACCTTACCTCATCTCCTACTAAAGCTGGAGAAACATGCTTCACATGGATGAATGTACCTATTCCCTCCTCATCTACTTCTTTCATATCCAATACAAAAAGTCGGCTAGACCATTCTGCATCTCGAGTAAGTGCAAATGTGCTGTAGTAAGGATGAACTTCTACACCATTGAATTTGGCAGTATCTTTTTTTGATACGGTTTTATAAAATTCTTTGGTATCTCCGTATTTAAATAATTGTTTCATGTGAAGTAAATACTATCCGAGCGAAATTAACCTAATTCTATGATACTAATACCCTCACCACCAAAATCGACTCGTTCGTAAGTCATCTTTACGACTGATGGATTAAATTTTAAATGCTTTCTAATCTCAGTTCTCAAAATTCCATTCCCTTTACCATGAAGTATTCTGAGGCTTGAAACACCCATTATTAGTGCTGTGTCAATAAAATTATCCACTTCATTAAGGGCATCATGAGTTCTCATGCCTCGAATATCAATTTCAGTTTTAAAGCTTTGCTGTTTTTGAAGATAAGAAGAATCACTAATGTATTTTTTCACTTGTTTAGAAGTCGAATTACCGACTTTTTCAATATTTGCTGTACTCGTCTTTGTTGTCAAGTTACCAAACTTAATAGTGACTTTATTTTTCTTAATTTCAATGATTTCTCCAGCCGTATTTGACCCAATAACTTGTACTTGATCTCCAATTTTGTAATTGATTTCATTTGTGTTTATCGTCGGTTGATTACTTTCTAATTTCGAAACTTTTTGATTTAATGTTTTTCTTACTTTATCTGTTTTTCCTTTATTGGCCGAGCTTTCTTTTATAACTCTGATTGTTTTTTCTATTTCTTTATTGGCTGATTTTATAATTGAGCTTGCCTCACTATTTGCCTGCTGTATTATTTGAGTTTTCTGATCTTCAAGTGAATCTTTCAACGACCTATATTCTTGCTCAAAAACTTTAGCATTAGCCAATTTTTCGTTTAATTCTAGCTCTTTTTCTTTGAGTTTTTCTTGTTGAGACTGAACATCTGAGAGTAATTCATCTAAATCATATTGTTTGGTATCTGTTAATGCCTTTGCTCTTTTAATAAGCTTTTTATTTAGTCCAATATTACTAGCTACCTCAAAAGCAAATGAACTGCCTGGTTGACCAACTTCTAATTTATACATTGGAATTAAATTATCAATATCAAACAGCATAGCTGCATTTTTCACACCTTTAAGCTGGTCTGCCTTTGCTTTAATATTACTAAAGTGCGTTGTAATTATCCCATAAGCCTTCCTTGCATGTATTGACTCCAAAATAGCTTCAGCCATGGGACCGCCAAACATAGGATCCGTTCCTGTTCCAATCTCATCCATCAAAACCAATGTATTTTCATCACAAAAATTAACAATATGTTTTGCAGACTTGAGATGTGAGGAATAAGTACTTAAATCTGACTCAATGCTCTGATCATCTCCAATGTCTATAAAGATATTTTCGAAAAGTATAAAAGTACTTTCAGCAGAGCAAGGAACCAAAAAACCGTGTTGTAGCATAACTTGAAGTAAACCAACTGTCTTCAAAGCAACTGATTTTCCGCCTGCATTTGGACCTGAGATTACAATAATACGGTCTTCTTCATTCAATGAATAATTAAGAGGTACTAACAACTTATTTTCATCAATCAGCCTATCTTGTAAAAGAGGATGTTTACTGTTTATGACCTGAGCACATGAATCAAATTGAGGTTTAACGCACTTCCAATCTGAAGCTAATCTAGCCTTCGAACGCACAAAGTCATAAAAGGCTAAATGCTGACGTGCTTTCATAATTTCGCTAAGATTAATAACAATATGGTGTGTGATATTTTTTAAGATAGCGATTACCTCTTGTCTCTTTTTAATTAATAATTCTGATAAATCATTATTCAAACTCACAATCTCAATGGGTTCAATATAAGACACCTTCCCTGTCCCAGATTGATCAATCAAAACACCATGAACCTTCCGTTTGTGTTCTGATAAAACAGGCAAGACAACTCTCCCATTTTTGATGCCTAGCTCCGTATCTGCAAGCAAACCCTTTTCTTTAGCTTGTATAAAAATAGAATTTGAACTTCTAAAAATATTGGTCTCTGCTTTTTTTATCTGCAAATGAATTTTTCGAAGTGCTGGTGTAGCAGAAGGTTTAATATTTCCATCAGGATCAAGAATTTGATCTATTTGATTAATTAATGTGTAATCAATGGATATGTCCTTAAATACTTTTGAAATTTTAGGATATTCATCAACATTATTTCTAAAAAAATCATCAACTCTTTTTATGGATTTAAGTAAATTATAAATTTCTTGTAAAGACTCAATTTCATAGAAAAACCCTTGAATTCGGGCTGTTTTTTCATGTAAATCACAATCAAGTGGCAATGAAACATTAAGCTTACCCTCATGTAAAATATCAAAAACCTCTTCTGTTTGAGTGAGCCAAAGAGATAGAATGTCAGGTTGGTGAGTAAACTTGAGTTTTTTATAAATTGATCGCCCTAGGTCAGTATCACATAGTTTTTTTGCAATATCAAGAACTTGATTGAAGCTTAATTTTGTATGAATATTTTTAGGATAAAGCACTAGTTATAAGTATTTATCTTTTTACCTACCTCTTCCATCATTTCAGATAACAATTTTGGATTTTTAGCATAAGATCTTAAACTACTATCAAATTGCTGAGCATTAGTATTATACTTATTAAAAACTATTGTATATGAAGTATCTCTGATTTTTTTTGCTTCTATACTTCCAGTAATAAAAGATTTTTGAGCAGCATCTAAAATCTTTAAATCACATATAATTTCAATCATCACTTTTTCTTCTATAATTCTATCAGAAAGTTGTTCCGAATTAGTATTACAACCAATAACTAAAACTAATAAGTAAAGTAAAAATATCTTTGTGATGAATTTATGTCTCATTCTATACACGAAAATATCAAACAAATACGGCAAGAAATAGGAAATGTGGAATTAGTTGTGGTTTCAAAATACAGGACCATTGATGAATTAAACCAGGCTTATCACACTAATCAACGAAATTTTGCTGAAAATAGAGTTCAAGAACTAACCAAAAAGAAAGAGTTAATGCCAGCTGATGTTCAGTGGCATATGATTGGACATTTACAAACTAATAAAGTAAAATTTATTGCTCCATTTATCCATCTTATTCAATCAGTCGATCGTATAAAACTATTAAAAGAAATTGATAAAGAAGCAAAAAAGAATAACCGAGTTATTCCGATTCTGCTTCAAATTCATATTGCACAAGAAGAAAATAAATTTGGTTTTACTCTAGAAGAAGTAGATCAAATTATCACATCAGATCAAATTTTAGATTTCAAAAACATTAAACTCATTGGTTTAATGGGAATGGCAACTAATACATCAAATAAAACGATTGTCAAATCAGAGTTCAATAAATTAAATTCATTTTTCAATAAGTGGAAAGTTAAAATGCAATGGACTACACTATCCATGGGCATGAGTAATGATTATATTCAGGCTATTGAATGTGGGAGCACACTCATTAGAGTTGGCAGTAAAGTTTTTAATTAAAAAACAAACCAAGATTCCAAACATAAGAAAAGGTCCCCGAGAGGACCTTTTCAATTGACTATGAAAACTCTAAATCTTGGGCTAGAACGCCCAAGGTCTTTAATCTATATTGCATCTATTGTATTGAGACGCTTAAATGATTGCCTTGTTTGTTGGTACAAATTTATAACTAATTTTTACATGAACAACTATCCAAATAAAAAAAATAGTTTTTTTTTAAACTACGTTCACAAATGAACGATTATTTGCCTTTTTCTTGAATTCCACCTTACCATCGGTTAATGCAAAAAGAGTATGATCTTTACCCATTCCGACATTTTTACCTGGATGATGAACCGTACCACGTTGCCTTACCAATATATTACCAGCAATACACTGTTGCCCACCATAAATCTTAACTCCAAGTCGCTTACTATGCGACTCTCTTCCATTTTTACTACTTCCAGCTCCTTTTTTATGTGCCATGATTATTTAGCCTTAATGCTTTCGATTTGAATTTGTGTAAGGTATTGTCTGTGTCCATTTTTGACTTTATACCCTTTTCTTCTTTTTTTCTTAAAAACAATTACTTTATCTCCTTTAAGATGGTCAAGTACTTTAGCCTTTACTGTTGCTCCTTTAATTGAAGGAGTTCCAACAGTAACTTTACCAGCATCCTCAACAAGCATGACATTGTCAAAACTAACAGATTTACCTGCATCCTCACCTAATCTATGGACATATAATTTCTGGTCCTTCTGAACCTTAAATTGCTTGCCTGCTATATCAACTATTGCGTACATATTATTTTTAGAGCTGCAAAAGTAAAATTTATTTAGATATCTACCTAAATACCTATTCTTTTTTCTTGTAAAATATCTACATTTTTTTTCCTAATGTTAATAAGCCCTCATTCTTTTTATTACTTTTGCACCCACTTATTAAGAAAATGGATTTATTAAAGCAAATAGAAGCAGATCAAATAAGAACCGACTTACCTGAATTTGCAGCAGGTGACAACGTTTCTGTTCACTACAAAATTAAAGAAGGTGATAAAGAACGTATTCAAGTATTCCAAGGTACAGTTCTACAATGTAGAAACTCTGGACTAGATGAAACTTTTACTGTTCGTAAAATTAGTAGTGGTGTGGGTGTTGAAAGAATATTTCCAACAAATTCACCTAACATTGATAAAATTGAAGTGAATCGTAGAGGGAAAGTTAGAAGAGCTAGAATATTTTATCTACGTGGTCGCTCAGGAAAAAGTGCTCGTATTAAAGAAAGAAGATAGTTCTGCAATATCAAATAATATAAAGCCCGTCTTGGTAATACCACGATGGGCTTTTTTATTTGCAAAGCATATATCACCCCTAAAATAAAAAACCAAGAATCAAATCATGGAGATTTCAGCAAAATACAACCCAGAAGGTATTGAGCAACGTTGGTACAACGAATGGATTGAACAAAAGATATTTTCATCTATTCCAGATGAAAGACCAAGTTACACCATCGTTATGCCTCCCCCGAATGTAACGGGAATTTTACACATGGGTCATATGCTGAACAATACCATTCAGGATATATTGGTAAGACGCTCTCGCATGCTTGGGTATAATGCTTGTTGGGTTCCTGGAACTGACCACGCATCCATTGCAACTGAAAACAAAGTAGTACAACAACTTCAAGAAAAGGGAGTATCTAAAGAAAGCTTAACAAGAGAAGAATTTCTTAATCATGCTTTTGACTGGAAAGATAAATACGGCAACATCATTCTTGACCAACTAAAAAAATTAGGCTGTAGCTGTGATTGGGAAAGAACAAGGTTCACTATGGAACCTGATTTGTCTGAGGCAGTAATTGATTCATTCATTGACTTGCACTCCAAAGGATATATTTACCATGGAACTCGAATGATCAATTGGGATCCTGTTGGGAAAACAGCACTTAGTGACGAGGAGGTCAACCATGAAGAACAAAATGCAGAACTATATTATATCAATTACCAACTTAACGATAGTGACAATCAAATACAGATAGCTACAACTAGACCTGAGACTATTATGGGCGACACTGCTATCTGCGTGCACCCAGATGATAGCCGATACAAGAACCTTATCGGTAAATCTTGCATCGTTCCTCTTGTTGACAGACCAATACCTATTATCGCAGACGACTATATTGATATTGAATTTGGAACAGGTGCATTAAAAGTAACCCCTGCACACGATTTTAATGATTATGAAATTGGTAAAAGGCATCAACTAGCGACAATTGACTGTTTTAATGATGATGGAACACTTAGTGAATCTGCCCAAATTTTTGTGGGAGAAGATCGATTTAAAGCTCGAAAACTCATTGTCCAAGAATTAAAAACTATAGGGAGTCTGGTTAAAACTGAACAGATCACCAATAAAGTAGGTAAAAGCGAACGAACAAAGGCCATTGTTGAACCTCGACTATCTGCTCAATGGTTTGTTGACATGAAAAAATTCATGGAGTCTCATCCTGAATCATTAACCGATGTAATGAATGATGAAATCCATTTCCATCCTGCTAAATTTAAAAACACCTACAGACATTGGCTCGAAAACATCAAAGACTGGTGTATATCTAGACAATTATGGTGGGGACATAGAATTCCAGCATGGTATACTCCTGAAGGTACTCCGATTATTGCAAAAACTGCAGAAGAAGCACTCAAAAAACTAGATAATGATCAATGGTCAATCTCTGATTTGAAACAAGATGAAGATGTTTTAGATACTTGGTTTAGCAGTTGGTTGTGGCCAATTAGTGTTTTTGACGGATTTAAAGACGAAGGACAGAAAGAATTAGACTACTACTACCCTACTTCTGACTTGGTTACTGCTCCTGATATTATTTTCTTTTGGGTTGCAAGGATGGTAATGGCTGGTCATGCGTTCAAAAAACAAATTCCATTTAAAAATGTGTACTTCACTGGCATTGTTCGAGATAAAGACAGACGAAAAATGTCAAAGTCTTTAGGGAATAGCCCAGACCCTATTCATCTAATGGAAAAATTTGGCACTGATGGTGTTCGTATGGGCCTAATGCTTAGTGCTCCAGCAGGTAATGATATTCTATTTGATGAAGCTTTGTGCGAACAAGGACGAAACTTTTGCAATAAACTTTGGAACTCATTTCGTCTCATAAAAGGTCTAGATGTAACCGATAATCAAAATGAATTTTCATCGAACTACGGACCTCAGATACATCAATGGATGAATCATAAAATAGTCCAAGCTACTCAAAAAGTCAATTCATATTTTGATGAGTTTAGAATATCAGATGCTTTGATGGAACTTTATAAGCTTACAAGAGATGATTTTAGCGGATGGTATTTAGAAATGATCAAACCTGCATATGGTGAACCTATTTATGCTAGAGATTTAGAACAAGTTTCGAATATGTTTGACCAAATTCTAAAACTACTCCACCCTTTTATGCCTTTTATTACAGAAGAGCTATGGCATGGATTAGGGAATAGAAAAGAACAATACATCAACCAACAAACTTGGCCTAATCAGAATTCTTCTAAATCTTCAATTCATAATCACGTATTCAGTCTTGTATCAGAAATTAGAGCAAAAAGAAATGAGAATGGAATATCACCAAAAATTTCTGCCTCTGTTAATTTAAATGCAAAAGATAATTCGATATACGAAACTTCTTTTGGAATTATCCAGAAACTTGCCAATGTAACCTCATCTCTAAACTCCGATGACAGCACTCAATTTAAGGCTTTAATTGGAACTGATGAGGTAAGTATTACCTTCAAAGACTTTGTCAAGAAAATAGACACTGCATCTAATCAAAAAGAAATAACACGACTGCAAGGATTCCTCATTGGCATTGACAAAAAGTTAAGCAATGAAAAATTTATGGCTAATGCTAAACCTGAGGTTATTGCAAACGAACAACAAAAGAAAGCAGATACCTTAGATAAAATTCAACGTTTGCAAAACCAAAAATAAGGATTCAAACTGATACTAAAAACCATTTGAAATAAGGTGTTGATTTATAAAATCTAGGGCTACATTTTCCTTATTCTCTACAAAATGATGAAACTGAGCATATAAATCTACATTGAATAAATTAATTAAAACATAGGGTTCGAGTAAGCCTTTATTATAAATGTATCTGGCATAACTTAATGCTGGTACATCCTTACCTTCTGTTGCTTCCAACATTTTTTCCCAACAATACACTTCTAAATACTGACTAATTGGAAGCGTTACTCCCTCCTTTAGTAAACCATTCAGGTCATAGTATTCTTTAGCAGTTTCTAGGGCATTCCGATAATAAATAAAGTGCAACTGATCATTAAATAGCTGTCCCCTATGGTAATAATCATCAACATTATTTATAGGAGCTAAACGCAAGACCCAATTTCGTTGTAACTGTTTGTTTTGCTTGTCTAAAATTGAGTACATCATACTAAAAATGGACTCTTCTGGATAGACTAGGAGACTATTTTTACACACTTTTAAAGCCAAAGATGATTCCCCTTTTTTTAGTAATGCGGATGCTAAAAGAGTATTGGATTCATTAATCATCGGTTGAACTTGCTTGGCTTGATTGTAATATTGAATTGCTTTACCATAATACTCCATTTTAGCATGTGATTTCCCTAAACCAATTAAAGCTGAATAATTATTTGAGTCTAAAAAATAAGATTTCTCATACAAATCGATCGCAAGTTGATAATTCTGAGCACTCATCTCTAGCGTAGCTTTTTCGAATAACTCCAATGATTGAGCATTTAAATTTTTTCTGGAATAATAAATTTTATCGACATACAACTCCCTCAACATTGAACTTGCTCTTGAGTTGAATGGTACTGACATGTTAGCATAGTATATTGCATTGTAGTGATCAAATAATGCATTTTTAGTATTGATATCTGAAGCATTCTTTTTAGTAAGTTTCTGAATGTAGTCCTCATAAGTGATTCTAATATAAATATCCCACAAATTGAGACTCACGGGATACTTATTTAGTACTGATCTCATTCTTATTTCAGCATTCTCAAATTTTTCTCTTCTAGATAGCCGATCAATTTTTTTCATGGCTCTAATATTAGTCTTATCCATTTGAGCTGATGATACTGATGCAAAAACAAGAAAAAGAATAGCAAGTAACGATCGAAGCATGTTTATATTCACAATGAGAAAATAATTTAACTCGAAAATACACTTTTAAAACGGTGTACTACCTATTTTTGAATTCAAGTTCAGACATGCTTAAAAAACTTCACTGGCTGTTTATTAAATCCTTTACTGGACCTTTCATAGGAACTTTTTTTGTAGCATTATTTTTATTTTTAATGCAAACTATATGGAAGTATTTAGAGGATTTGGTTGGAAAAGGACTTGAAATATCTGTCATTTTTGAATTCATATTTTACTTTGCTATTCACCTGATACCTATGGCTTTACCCCTAGCGATTCTTCTATCTTCCATAATGGTATTTGGCAACCTAGCTGAACGATATGAATTGGTAGCCATAAAAAGTGCTGGGGTATCCCTTTTGAAGGCTATGAGACCCATGTTTTTTATAAGTATAATACTTGCTATCAGTGCTTTTTTTGTTTCTAATAACCTAATACCAAAAGCCAACTTAAGCTGGGGGGCTCTTCTATATGACGTAATGCAGAAGAAGCCAGCTATGAATATTGTAGATAATGTTTTTTTTAAGGATATAGAAGGCTACCAAATAAGAGTAGGTAAAAAATATGATGACAACCAAACTATTGAAGACATTCTAATCTATGTTAATACCAATAAAAAGGACGGAAATAATAATATTTTGATTGCTGAACGAGGCAAGATGACCATAAGTGATGATAATCAATTTATGACATTATACCTCGAAAATGGAAAACGATATCAAGAATTGGTGAATGATCCTAATTACAAGAAATCAATGCCTCACAATACAATGGCTTTTGATTCTTATCATCTGACCATCGATTTAAGTGAATTGGCTTTTAGCAGAACAGATAAAGAACGATTTTCTGAGGACCATCGAATGATGAATATTGAGCAGCTAGCCATTCGAATAGATTCTCTCAATCGATTTATTGCTAAAAAGAACAACGCTCTATTTGACTACATTCAACCCTATTTCTTGGAAGCTTCGGATACAATTAATATTCAAGACACCTCGATATCTGATAGACTAGCCTACCTTGTTTCAAGAAAAAAAACAACCATCACTAAGTCTATTGCTATCCCTGATTCAATATCAAACGAAGGTGAATCTCTCACACTTAATACTCCCAAAAAGAAGCTACAGAATCTTCAAAGAGCTATGTCTATGGAAGATATTATTGAACGGGCAGCTCAAAACACAAATAATGTTAAACGTATCAGCTCTAATAATATCAATGATTTATCAGCTCAAAAAGAGCTAAAGGCCAAGTATGCTGTTGAATGGCACAGAAAATTCACATTAGCAGTTTCATGTATTTTACTCTTTTTTATAGGAGCTCCATTAGGTGCCATAATCAAAAAAGGAGGATTTGGGCTTCCATTGGTGATCTCAATTTTGCTATTTATCTTGTATTATGTAGTCAGTATATTTGGCGAAAAACTAATCAAGCAAGGAGTATTACCACCAATTGTTGGAATGTGGATGGCATTGGGGCTATTTTTTCCATTGGCAATTTTCTTAACCTACAAAGCCAGTCGTGATTCACAGCTTTTTAACATTGATTTTTACAAGCTCATCATTCCAAAAAAATGGAGAAAATGAAAATACTGCAAGTCAGCAATCGTGTCCCATGGCCACTCAATGAAGGTGGTAATATTGGCATATACAATTACACAAAGGCATATTGTGAATTAGGGCATGATGTGACTCTATATTGCCTGGATGGGCAAAAACACAATACTCCAATCAAAGAGGCTACATCAGAATTGAGTAAATACGCTAGTTTATACATACATCCGATTGATACTGATATTAACTTGGATGATGCTATTAAACACCTGATTAGAAACAAATCTTACAATGTAAGTCGTTTTTACAATGCTACTTTCGAATCAGAACTAATCAAACTACTATCTAACGAATCGTTTGATGTGGTGCAGCTTGAAGGAACTTTTGTTGGGCCTTATATTGCTTCTATCCGAAAAGTATTTAAAGGATTAGTATCCTTAAGAATGCACAATGTTGAATTTGAAATATGGCAGCGTCTTGCTCAAAACGAAAAAAATCCACTTAAAAAATTATACCTAAAAATACTAGCTAGACAATTAGAGAAATACGAATCAAAAATTATTCGTCAAGTAGACACCATTGTTCCTGTAACAGATCAAGACCTTTGTAAATTTCGAAAATTATATTCTGAAGGAGTTTATAAATCAATTCCAGCAGGTATTAATCTCAATACCTGGAAGTTCTCTCCATCTAAAAGTACAAATCGATGGTATCATATTGGTTCAATGGAATGGCATGCAAATGCTGACGCTGTTGATTGGTATATAAAAGAGATCCACCCATTGATTATTGAAAATAATACTAATTACACCTTAAATCTAGCAGGAAAGGGCATTGATGCTAACCTCTTTAGGTCAATGCCTCAAGTTACGGTAGCGGAAAATGTAGAAAATGCCTATGATTTTGTCAATTTAAATGATGTCTGTATCGTTCCTTTAAAGAGTGGAAGCGGCATCCGTTTAAAAATATTAGAGGCTATGGCCGCAGGTAAATTGGTCATATCAACAACTATAGGTGCTCAAGGTATTGATTATATCGATGGTAAACACCTTCTCATAGCAGACACTCCATCTGAATTTTTATCTGTATTCAAAGAGATAAACAATTATCAAATTGATTTCCAATCAATTATTAAAAATGCAAGGATTCTAATTGAAGAAAATTACGCTACAAAAGCATTGGCAAAAAAACAATCAATGTTTTATCAAGGACTTTTAAAATAAAAAAGGGCAATTCTGACGAATTGCCCTTTTAGTCTCAAGTCAACTAGTCTATTCTAATCAACCGTTATTTCCTTAATTTTTCCATAACCTAAGTTATTCAAGCCTTCTCTTATTTTATAAGCATGTCCTACAACAATAATGACCATGTTGTCAGGTTTTAGAGAGCTTTTTGCTATTGAATTGATGTCTGAAACAGTCATTGCATTGATCATATTGGCTTGCTGAGTAGTATAATCTTTAGGCAAATCATACTCTGCTATTCTACTCAAGAAATTTAGCTTTTGGAAAGGAGTCTCGTAATCTAGAGCCTCACTAAGAGTAATTGATGATTTTGTGAAATCTAATTCCTCTTGTGTTATTCCCTTATCAAGATAATTATTAATCTCATACATCACCTCACGAATCGCACTATCCGTAGCTTCTTTTTTGATTTCAGAGGAGAACCTAAACAATCCATACTGATCTGATCCTGAGAATCCTGAACGAGCACCATAGGTATATCCTTTATCTTCTCTTAGGTTTAGATTAATTCGGCTATTGAAAGCACCGCCCAGAGAGAAATTCATAACACCCGCTTTAAAATAATCACCGTTATAATCATATTTGGGACCAGGATGTCCGATATAAACGGTTGATTGAGCTGCATAGGGCTTATCTACCAAATAAATGGTCGTTGATTCGGGCATGGTTAACTCTGGCATATTAGGAATTGTCACATTGGTATTTTCCCATGCTTTCAAGAAATCTAATTTACCCATTGCCTCAGATTGGCTTATATCTCCAGAAATCACTAAAGTGCTTACGTTAGGAGAATAGAACTGATTGTAAAATGACTTCACATCGTCCAATCCAATTTTAGAAAGTGACTTATAATTTCCGTAATAATAGTCTTCAAGAATTGTCCCTTCAAACATGACAGAACCCCAGGCTTTTCTTGCCATGATAGATGGGTTACTTTTTTGTGTTTTCAGGTTCTCTAATATTTGATTCTTAATTCGCTTAAAATCTTCTGCATCAAATCGTGGTTCGAAAAGTGCATCTTTCAATAAAGCCAGGGTAAGGTCAACATTTTCCTTCAAACAACTTACAAAAACAGAACTGTTCATTGTACTGCTATTAAATCTAATACTACTACCTAATTTCTCAAGTTCTCTAGAAAACTCTTCTGTAGTTAATTTTTGTGTTCCCTCTCCCATCATAGAAGCGGTTACCATAGCTGTTCCTATGCTTACCTTTTTATCGCTTTCAAGCAAATGTCCACCTTCCATTTCGATATAGAAATAGACCAATGGAGATTCTGAAGATTGACTTCCAATAACAGTCAATCCATTGTCAAACTTTTCAGTATAAAAATCTGGAACAGTAAATGCCTTTGCATTAGGTTTTGATGGTCGTACACTACGATCAAAATCATCTGAAGGTGGAGTATAAGACAAACCATTGTACTGAGCATCTACTTTCTTAGGTTCATTTGCATGAGGATTAATACTTTTTGATGACTCATCATCTTCATCTTTCTCAGACATATCTCGTTCGATACGTAAGATTACCCCCTTTTTATTTTTGATATATTTTCGATAAACTCTAACAACATCTTCTTTAGTTACCGAACTGTATCTATCAATATCATCCTGAAGATTATAGCCATTCCCCTTCATCATATGATAACTCGCTAAAACCTCTGATTTTGAGTCAATGCTGCTCAAAGCACCATACGTTGACTTGAGTACTTGTGTTTTAGTAATTTCTAAATCTTCATCGGAAACTCCTCTTGTTTCAAATTCTTCAATAGATGCTCGAATATTTTTCTCAACATCAGCTTCACTCATCCCACCTGCCATGGATGGTTTAGTGACTACTTGAACTGCAAACATTCCAGCAAGCTCTAATGTAGTATGAAAAGCTCCAACTTGAAGTGCAAGCTCTTTTTTCTCCAAATTTTTATATAAAATTGAGTTATTACCACCACCAATAATCTCACTTAAAATATCAAGAGCCGCTTCATCTGCGTGATATTCTGGTACGGTAGGGAAAGCCATAAGAGTCAATGGTGCGAATATGTTATCATAATCTTTCACATAATAGTCCATGGATAATGCTGGCTTCTTAGGATACATATTTTTAACCTCAGGGCATTTAGATATCCCTTTAAAATACTTTTCAGCCCATACTTTAACTTCATCTGGGTTTACATCACCTGATACAACCAATGATGCATTATTTGGCCCATACCAACGAAGAAAGAAATTTCTTAAATCTTCGAATGAAGCCATATCTAAATCATCCACAAACCCTATTGGAGTCCATTCATATGGGTGATTAGCAAACAATGACTTAAACAATATTTCGTTTACCATACCATAGGGTTGGTTATCGTATCGTTGTCTTTTCTCATTTTTAACTGCATTTCGCTGATTCTCAAACTTTTTCTGAGTAAATCCTTCAAGGTGAGTACCCATTCTATCTGCTTCCAACCACAATAGTGTTTCTGTCATGTTGCTAGGAGCAGTCTGATGATAAACGGTTTTATCAAAAGATGTGTAAGCATTGTTAGTACCACCAGATTCACTAATGATCTTAAAATGCTCTTCGTCAGCTATATTTTTTGAACCCTGAAACATCATATGCTCAAAGAAGTGAGCAAATCCGCTGTTACGGATACTTTCACGGGCACTACCTACATGATAAGCAACACGAACATGAACGATAGGATCCGAGTGATCTTCGTGTATGATTAATGTTAGATCGTTGGCGGGAAGCTTATATTTCTCATAAGGAATCAAGACTTTACCTTCTTCTGGTGTTACTTTTTCAACCAACTCAAAAGAAGTTTGAGCAGTAGAAAACGAATACATAAAAGCCACAATGGCTAGTGATAGGATATTTTTCATATATAATAATTTACTTAAAGTGGTGCAAATCAAAGAATATGTTGCAGAGTATGCAAGTTAATATCGATGAATTAAGCTAATTTTAGATGAGTTGATTCTGAGAGAAAATTATTTAACAATCACTTGAATAGACTTTGCCCATTCCTCTCCGTAAGAAACATGCATGCCGTCTGCAAATTGTAACGTAAGATTATACGTCCCTGGATCTAACGAAACTGAGTCCTCAGCTTGACCACCTCCATAATGAATATTATTTTCATCAGCAATAATGACAAGGCCGGCATAGATAGGTCCTCCGTTCACAATCAAATGATGATGACCATGTCCTGGGTTGGGTTCGCCCTTAGGTTCCAAAGTCATTCCCTTTACTCCCATTTGTAATAAAAAGGGAGAAGTTAAAGTATCCCCATTTTGAATATTTAAAAACGATACTCCAACAGATTGTTCATTATTACTATTTGTGCAGCCTATAAAAAATAGAATAGACAATGCATATAAGATTTTATTCATAGTCGCAAAGTTAAGTTTATTAGAACAATCTTTTTCGTTAAAAAAACAAATGAATTTGCAAAACAAAAAGGCTCACTGAAAGTGAGCCTTTTTCAATGGGGGTGGAAGACCGGGCTCGAACCGGCGACCCTCGGTACCACAAACCGATGCTCTAACCAACTGAGCTACAACCACCATATTGACTTAATGTAAAATAATTTTAATTAAGCGGCTGCAAATATATTATTCCCATTATCATTTTAAATAGAATTGATAAATAAAATACGTCTTATGATTATGTTGAATATTATGTGGGCAATTCATTTAGGAATCTAGGTTGTGTCAATCGTAATATTGAAAGTGAAAAAGATTGATCAATGAACAAATCGATTAAACTAATTATTTTCTTATTTATGGTCTTCTATGGTAGTAATACTTTATTTGCCCAAAAAACTCAAGTTTACACCAATTTACTTCAAACCTTTGAAGAAGCTAAAATGCTTTACACAAAAAAGCATTTTAATCCTGCTATTAAATTATTTGAATCATTTAAAGATGAGAACAATCATCCTAATTTAAATTTTGAGTGCGATTTGTACATTACACTATCTCGGCTCAAATTACAAAAACAGTTTTCAAGCACTCGCCTAGCTAGTTTAATTCGAACAAAGCCTGACCATCACATGAGTGATGAGATATACTTTGAATTGGGTTTGTATTACTTTAAAAAAGAACGATTTAATAAGAGTATTGACTATTTTGAAAAAATAGATGAAATCGATTTACCCAAAGAAAAAAGAGAAGAGTTCACATTCAAAAAAGGGTATAGCTTATTTAAGACTAAGGAATATTCTTTGGCTAAAGATCAATTTAAAAAAATAATGAACTTTGGGGGTGTCTATGCCATCGAAGCTAATTATTACTATGGATATCAATGTTATATCCTGAAGGACTTCTCCTGTGCTTTGGCTACATTCTCAAAAATTGGAAACAAGGGTCCCAAAACTATGCAACTTTACATGGCTCAAATGCACTACGAAAATCAATCCTACGAAAAAGCATTTGAGATTATCCAAAATATTAACCTTTCCAAAAAACAAAATGAGATTGAATTATTGAAGGGTAAAATTCAATATCAGCTTGGAAACAAGCATATTGCTCTAGGTCACTTTGAAAAATACAAAGGCGATGTACTAGTCCTAAAAGATGACGAATTATATCAATTTGCCGATGCCTATTACTTAGCTAATAAATTTAAAGAGGCACTCCCCTTCTTTATTTTGTTGGCTAATGAAGAGACAGAAATTGGTCAACTATCCAATTATTACATTGGATTAATTGATGTCAGAAGTAATCAAAAAGAACGTGCATTGAATGCTTTTGCAGAAGCAAATAGAAAGAAATTTAACCCAGAAATAAGTGAAATTTCCGCATTTAATTACGCAAAACTTGCTGCGGAATTGAATAAGAATAACGTGGCTATCAACTCAATTAACTTGTTCATTAGGTCTTATCCCGAATCAACATACATTGACGAAGCTAGGTCATTACTTGCTGACGTGTTTCTAAATACAAAAAACTATAAAGCTGCCATTGATTTACTGGAAGAAATTCCAAATCTAAATACTAGATCAGAAGAAGCGTATCAAAAACTCACCTTTCACAGAGCAGAAGAATTGTACCTCAACCATGAATATGATGAGGCAGAAAAATATTTTATTAAGTCTATAAAATATCCGATCAATAAATCACAAGAAGCCCTCGCCTACTTCTGGAGAGCAGAGATCGCTGCAAAATCTGGTGATTATGACAAAAGCATCAACCTGATGAATCGCTTTATGAGCTATGATGAAATATCTCTGCATAAAAATCATGGATATTACAGCATTGGTTATAGCTACTTCAAAAAGAAAGACTATCCAAAAGCTCAAGTTTTCTTCTCCAAATTCAATAAGAGAGAGAGCTTTACACCAGAAAACAAAAAACTATACCTTGACAACACCCAACGATTGGCTGATTGTTATTTCATCAATGGTCAATACAAAAAAGCAATCAGTGAGTATGAATTTATCATTAAAAATAATTACCCAAACAGTGACTATGCTTTATTCCAACAAGGAATGCTATACGGTCTTCAGGAACGACATTTAGATAAAATAAGTACCCTTCGTAAAATTCAAAAAGACTTTACTTCGAGCATATATATTGATGACGCACTATACCAAATGGCGATGGAACACTTACTTATTGAGGATTTTAAAACAGCCGAACGAATTTTTAACCTCATCATTTCTCAACACGACTACTCCCCTTTCTTACCCACAAGCTATCTTAAAATGGGCCTTATAAACTACAATCAAAATAAAGATGATATCGCATTGAGATATTATAAAACTGTAGTTGAACGATTTCCTAAAACATCCCCAAGTCGCGAAGCTTTATCTTTTATAGAGATTATATACAACAATCAAGGGAAGCCGCAAGAATATTTTGATTACGTAAAAAATATACCTGGTGCTGCCGTCAGACTGACTGCCCAAGATAGTGCTATATATCAGAACGCTATGAGAATATATAACGCAGAGGACTATAGTGGAGCTTCACGCGAACTAAACAACTACATCAAACGATTTGGAGACAAGGGCTTTTTTGCTCTACAAGCAAACTATTATAAAGCCGAATGTGATTATTACACCGATCAAGAAGATGATGCATTAATTCATTATGATTATGTTGTGAACCAAAGTAGAAATGAGTTCACAGAAAAATCACTCATCAAACTATCAAGCACTTATTTTCAACGTAAAAAATATGAGAAAGCAGTTGATTATTATCAAAAACTTGAACCCATAGCGGCTTCTAAAAGCACCTATTTGAATGCCATAATTGGACAAATGAGGTGTTATGAATACCTCTCAGATTTTTCAAAAGCAAAATCAAAAGCCATTCAATTATTACCTATTGAAAATGTACCTGTTGATGACTTGGTGGAAGCAAATATGCTATTAGGTAAAGTTCAGCTTCAAGACAGTAATAACCGAAGTGCTAAGTTCCACTTTGATTATGTCATTGCTGAAAGCAGAAACGAAATGACAGCAGAAGCTCTATATTACAGAGCTTATATTTATTTAGAGGATAAGAAAGTTGAATCTTCTAGGGCTGATGTTTATCGACTTAATGATGACTTCTCTGCTTATGAATATTGGGTAGTTAAAGGATTTATCCTACTGAGTGACATTTACATGCTTGAGGATGATCTATTTCAAGCAAAAGCTACACTTCAAAGTATCATAGATAACTACTTCAACGAAGAAGATGGTTTGCTTGAAATTTGTAAGTCCAAAATAGCTATCATTGAAAATCTAGAGAATTTGGAACCTGAAGAGAATACGCCAGAAATTCCAGAAGAAGAATAATTTGACAACCTATTTCATGAACTTAAAAATTATGGTTGGTAAATGATTCAGCTAATTATATTTGCAAATTAAATTATTTGGCCTCGTAGCTCAGCTGAATAGAGCACTTGATTACGGCTCAAGAGGTCTCAGGTTTGAATCCTGACGAGGTCACTTTTTATCAAAACGTTCCGAACACTCTGTTGCGGAACGTTTTGTTTTTCAAGCAGTTACGAAAATTCCCGCAACACAACAAAAAAAAATATTCAGTCTGTTTCGATAAAAGTGTTACACAATTTTTTAAAAGTGTTACACAATTTATACTTGCCACACAATGCTTACCTAATTAGTAGTTTAACGTTTATACCTTTCAAAGTTGACCAACCTTCTTTATCCGTCAATCTAATTTGAAAGTGATAGTCTCCTTCATCGTATAAATCTGTTCCATCGCTAGATGGAATAGTTATCGACACATCGGTCAAATATGTAGAAGAAGCATCAGGTATAGTATAGTCTTGAATAAAAGTATATGGATTTACAGCAGTTTTATCAGCATCTAAAGTGCATTGTTTAATCTCTGTAGAGTGGGTATGATGATCAAAATTATTATGGATATCGATATTAAACGATCCTAGTTCAACATTATCAATCAATAATGCCTTAACTGTAAAGGGTTCATTAAAATATAAAGTATCACAACTTGTAGGGAAAGCATTTGCAATAGTCAAATCAATTGTAGGTTTTTCATCATCAATTTTAGGTTTTTCATCATCTTGACAACCATTTAAAAAAAATGAAAAAGCGGTCATTAGAATTATAGTTTTAAATGTATTCATTGTTTCTTTTTAATAAAATAATAAGTTCACTGCAACAATAGCTACGGTGAACCTATTATTTTAAATTTCAACTAATTAGTAAGTTTTTATTAAACTAATTAATGAATGTGAATGTCTGCCTCAACGCTGGTTGATTTACCTGCTTGATCAGTTACGGTCATGTGAAAATGATAATCTCCAACTTCAGTAGTTGATGGAATCTCAAGATCTTGATGAAAATCAGCATTTAATAAACCTGAATATTCAGTGTACTCAGCTTCAATATCATCTCCTTCACCACTTTCTGGGTGTAAATCAACAGTGATTTTGTCAATCTTTCCTTCCGCTACGATTTCAGCATCCATGTGTAAATCTCCTCCTGGTTCGCACTCCATCGAATTGGCCTCTCCGATTTCAATTTCAGAAATTGTAGGGGCTGCAGTTTCTGGAGCAACTGTTGGCTCTTCATCATCTTTACATGATGATAATAATGCTATTGATCCAATAGCTAAAAAAAATAGGGTTGTTTTGAATTTGTAATTCATGTTGTATATATATTTAAGTTATAAATTAGTTGTGTTTTAAATTTCCCATAAAGGGTATTGATATATTAATGATAAAGTTTCTCCCAGCCTCAGGTACATTAATTAACCTGTAATAGCTGGTATGATTAAAATATTTAGAGTTTAATAAGTTCTGCACCTGCATAGCAATGCTAATTTTTTGATTGTGCATCACTAAATCACCTCCTAAACTGAAATTGAATACCTGATATCCATCTGTGGTGACTTCGGGGGGCACAATATTGTTTTGAGCAGCTGTAAACTTGTAGTCTAATGACAGGTATGCATTAGTTAAAAACTTGAAATAGGATTTTTGATATTTCACATTGAGGATAGCTGAAGCAGGTGGAGCAAATGGAAGGGTGTATCCTTTTTTGGGGCCCGACAATTGCTCTGCATATACGTATTCTCCAATAAAGCCAAATCGAAGCTGTTTTGAAGCCTCATAATGAGCATGTAATTCACCACCGTATCTTAGAATTTCACTTTCTGTATATTCAAAAACTTGATTCCCGAATCCATAAAGTCTATCATATCGTGATGTAGGATTCAGGTAGATGTAGTTAGAAAAGTAATTAAAAAAAGGAGATACTCCTACTGCAAACTTCATAGCATGGTATTCAACTCCTGCATCCAGTTGATATGAAACCTCTGGAGATAAACTAGCATTTCCAACTTCATAGCTAAATCGATGGTAGTTCACACCACTTGCCGCCAACTCTTTGGCAATAGGTATTCTAAAACTCTTGCCTAAATTAAATTTATATGACCAGTTATCTGGGTTGTA